>Ga0299913_10000414_pt1 | contig 26618 bp, 25 predicted proteins | sample RVTome_9_FD_201360 | JGI IMG/M metagenome (GOLD analysis project Ga0299913, IMG submission 201360) | Soil microbial communities from uranium-contaminated site in the Upper Colorado River Basin, Wyoming, United States - RVT155D38 (version 2) ... | reverse complement strand
CTCATCGCCGCCTACATCTCCTACCGAGCTCAGAACTCTCGAGTCGGCCGCTCTTGGGCGGCCATGCGGGAAGACGAGGACGTGGCCGAAGCCATAGGCATCAGCACCGTCCAGGCCAAGCTGCTCGCGTTCGTAACTGGGGCCATCGTGGCCTCGTTCGCCGGTGCTCTCTTTGCCGCCAAGGTCGGCGCCGTGTTCACGAACTCGTTCGACGTCCTTGTTTCAATCATCATCCTCGTCGTCGTCATCGTGGGGGGCATGGGGAGCATCCCAGGCGTGGTCGTCGGAGCATTCGTACTCATCGGTGTCCTCGGCGGACCGAAGTCGCCAGGTCTTCTGGCGGAATTCGCGGAGTACAAGCTCTTGTTCTATGGCGCCATCCTCGTGGTGATGATGCTGAAAAAGCCCGAGGGTCTGCTCCCGTCGGTCAGACGCTCGCGCGAGCTGCACCAGGACGAGATGTCACAGGATGCGTGGCTAGACAGAGACACTGAACACCTGCTCGAGGATAGGTTGGAGACGTAGGCGCTGATGGCACTACTCGAGATCCATCAGCTCACCAAGGCCTTTGGCGGTGTCCAGGCCCTGGCCGGCGTCGACTTCCACATCGAAGAGGGAACAATCGTTTCGGTCATCGGCCCCAACGGCGCTGGAAAGACTTCGTTCTTCAACGTGATCTCCGGTCTCTTCCCCCCCGACTCGGGTGAGATCGTCTTCGAAGGTGACAACCTGGCGCACCACCAGCCCAACGAGATCACACGAAGGGGCATCGCGCGGACTTTCCAGAATGTCCGGCTCTTCCCCAACCTGACGGTGCTTGAGAACGTCATGGTCGGACAGCACTGCCGAACCAAAGAAGGCATGTGGGGCACGATCCTTCAAACCAAGAACCAGCGTATCGAGGAGGCCTCGATCGAGGAGAAGGCGAAGGAGGTCCTCTCCTTCTTCGGGACGCGGTTGACCGGATATCGGTTCGATCAACCTGCCTTCGCGCTGTCCTACGCAAATCGGAGACGTCTCGAGATCGCCCGAGCGATGGCCACTGAGCCCAAGCTGCTCCTGCTCGATGAGCCGACGGCAGGCATGAACCCACGAGAAACGGCGGAGCTCACCGAGCTGATCGGCAAACTGCGCGACGATCGAGAATTGACGGTGGTCGTCATCGAGCACGACATGAAGGTGGTCGAAAACGTCTCGGATCGAGTGGTCGTCCTCGACCACGGTGTCAAGATTGCCGAGGGCCACTACGACGAGGTGTCGACCAACGACGACGTCATCGAGGCCTACCTCGGACGCCCGGCGGAGACGCGATGACCGCCAATCGGACACCCGTCCTCTCCTTCCGCGGGGTCAACACCCACTACGGAGCGGTCCACATCCTGAAGGATGTCGACATCGACATCTACGCAGGTGAGATGGTCTGTCTCCTCGGTGGCAACGCCTCGGGCAAGACGACGACCCTGAAGACGATCCTCGGATACGTGAAACCGACCACTGGCGAGGTCCTTATCGACGGCGAAGAAGTCAGCCATTGGACGACTGCCGACCGGGTCAGCCGTGGGGTGACGATGGTTCCCGAGAACCGTCGTCTGTTCAAACGGATGTCGGTGAGAGAGAACCTCGAGATCGGCGCGTACCTGCGGCCAGGCGAGGATCTGAGCTCGGATTACGACCGGGTGTTCGAGCTGTTCCCACGGGTGAAAGAGCGTCTCGCCCAGAAGGCTGGGACTCTGTCAGGAGGGGAGCAGCAGATGGTGGCGATGGGTCGTGCACTGATGGCACGACCCAAAGTGTTGCTCATGGATGAGCCCTCGATGGGTCTCGCTCCGGTGTTGGTCGCACAGAACTTCGAGATCATCGAACGGATCAACGAGACCGGGACCACTGTCTTCATGGTCGAGCAGAACGCCAACATGGCCCTGTCCATCGCCGATCGTGGCTACGTGCTCCAGACAGGCAAGATCGTGCTCAGCGACACAGCCGAAGGTCTTCTAGCCAACCCCCAGATGCGCCAGGCCTACCTCGGCGAGGTCTGACGGGCCCTGAGACGGTCGCATGCCATGCTCGCGAGCACAGCGTGGCGCTCACCGACACGCTGTGCTCGCGAGCACCACGAGCCCGGAGGTCGCGCTCAGACCTTCTCGTCCTCGGGGACGTCTTTGCCGACCGCGCTGAGCTCCTGGGTGTCAAACAGACGTGATTGCTCAGGGCTCTTGCGGCTGATGCGTGCCAGACGCTCTGGGGGCTCTGTCATCTCGATCATCGCCTCGCTCGCCTCTTCCCAGGATTGACCGAGAACCCGCGTTCGCCACAGGTGGCCGACGACGATGCGGATGGCGGCGGTTGCCGGGATGGCGACGAGCACGCCGAGCAGCCCGGCGAGGGATCCCCCGACTATGAGCGCGAGCACGATGACCAGGGGCGATAGGTTGACCCGGGCCCTTTGCACCATGGGGGTGATGAGGTGGTTGTCGATTTGCTGGACGACGATCATGATCGCCACCGCCCACACGGCCTGCCATACGTCACCACTGAGGAGGGCCACTAGCGCGGCCAGTGCGCCGCCCACGACCGGTCCGAGGAACGGGATGAGATTGAGGAACCCGGCGATGATCCCGATCAGCAGCCAGAACGGGAGCCCGATCGCCCACATACCCACGCTCGAGGCGATTCCGACGATCACGGCGACCATGAGCTGGCCTCGCACGAATGAGCCCATCGCTGTTCCCAATTCCCCTCCCACGTAGGCCACCTCGTTTCGGTGCTGGGGTGGTGTCAGCTCGAGGGTCTGCGCCTTGAACCGATTGAGATCCATCAGGATGTAGACGGCAAGAACCGGGGCGAGGGCGATGACGGCGATGGTCTCGGCCACGCCGCGCAGAACGACTCCGGCCCCTGCTCCGAACCCGAAAAGCAGGTTCTGGATGGTCTCCTGGTTGGCAGGGTCGCGCAACCACTCCTCGATCGCCTCTTGGGAGAGGAACTCCTCGAGGTCCAGGCCGAGGTTGGGTGCGACGTCTCGAATCCAGTCGACTACCGAGACGTATAGGTCGGGTAGCTGTTGGATCAGTTCGGTGCCCTGCGACTGGACGGTGGGCCAGACCAGGGCTCCCAAGGCAACGATCACCGCGATCATCACAAACAGGGCGAGAAGAGCCCCGACGAGACGTGGTAGACGCAATCTCTCGAACATCTTGACAGCCGGCTCGAGGAGGAACACGATCCCGGCTGCGAATGCGATTGGCAGCCAGATCACCCGAACGGCCTCGGCGATGATCAGGAGAACCCATATGAGGGCCACGGCACCAACGAGCATCCAGACGATGATGGCGTTCTGTCGGAGCCGGTCTGAGGGCACGGTCCGACGAGTGTAGATCTGCAACAAAGATGTGGGTCTCTGGCCTCGGGCGGCGCCTACCTGCGAAGACTCTAGAAAGTCAATCGCTTTGGCCACTCAACCTGGATTTACAACCCGCCTACCGCTCCACGATTGTGAGAGAGCCGTCGCCCACGACGGTGAAGACCCAACCCGCCCCAGTTCCGGGTGCGGTCGCACCGCCTTCGGTCGGGGTCCAGGACGAAGGCACCGAGGCCGTGCCGACGACCCGGGCCGCCGAACCGGCGGGGATCGACACCTGGAAGGAACCGCCGACGTTGACCGGCGTCTCTATGGTGGCCTCTCCGAGCTCAACCGTCCCGGCGCCGCTGACCTCGATCCCGTCGATCGTCAATGAAGTCAGGTCGGCATCGATCGACCCACCCAGGTCGAGACTCCAGACAACCACCGGCGAGAGCCTCAGGTCCCAGCCTGCGTAGCTATAGAGCCCGGGGTCGGCGGGCTCCTCGAGGTCCACGGTGACCGTGGTATCCACAATCGTCTCCGTCGCGTCAGGTATACCGATGCGGCCACCCTGTTTGATCGGCTCGATCTGATAGAGGAACTCGGATTCGCCACGCACCTCCAGCTGGCCGTCGATCCCCGCGACCAACGTGGCCGAGCTGAACGACTCCGGGGTGGGTCCGACCAGACGCTGGGACGAAGACGGCATGATCGACCACCCGGCGAGATGACCCCAGATGAAAAGGCCAACGAACAACAGGGCGACGACCGGAACGAGACCGGCGACCCGCAGCGTCCCCACGCGACGCTCACGAAGCAGGTACGCGGCTATCGCCAAACCGAGCCATATGGGCCACCAGGCGATCAGGTCGGCAACGATGGAGCGGCTGAGACGTCCGCTGGCAGCGATGCCCAAGAGAAGCGTGAGGGCACCAATGGGCAACAGCCACGCCCGAGGGAAGCCGCGGCCAAAGCCCACGGCGCGGTGGGTCATTCCGTGTAACCGGTCCCGAGGACCAGGACCACGTCGGCTCCTTCGCCGATGGACTCGTCGGGGATGGGCGCGACGTCGGCGCCGGGCAGGAGTTCGACCAGAGCTGCGGCCTCCGGTGCGAAACCTTCCCGATACCAGATCTGTGAAGGGTCCTGCTCGGGCTCGTAGTCGGCGGGGGTAAGGGTCTGATAGCCGGCCTCGGCCAGTTCGTTGGTCATCCGGCCGGCGGCTCCGTCCAGGCCCATCGAGTTGAGGACAACGACCGTGACATCGGCCGGTGGTCTCACATCGACGGTGGTCGACGACGTGGTACCGAGAGTGGAGGTGGTGGTAGCCGGGTCTTCGGTGGTCGATGTCCCGTCGATCGTGGTGGTCGTGGTGGCCAGTGTCGTCGACGTCGTCGTCGGGCCCGTCGCCGGCTCGTCTGCGAACAGATAGAGCAGGAAGAACACCGCGGCGCCGACGAGCAGGATCCCAAGAATCATGATGGCAAGATCCCGGTAGAAGGTGCCGGGGGTTTGCGAAGCGTGTTTTCCCTTGTTGGTCATGAAATGGCCAGCTCGGACTTGGTTGGAGACTCGATGAGTCTCAGAACACGTTTAGCGGTGAGGGGGTCGTATGCGGAACCGGCGCGCGAGGACGCCACGGCCAGCAGCCGTTCGTAGTAGGCGGCCGACGTCAGGCCGAGAACCAGCTCGATCGACCAGTCCTTGGGTCCTGACTCATGCCAGCTCGCCCTCTCGAAGTCGAGGATCGCCCTGTCCTCATCGCTCAACATCGCCCGAAAGGGTAAGTGGCGAGGTATCAGGTATGAGGTATTAGGTCTTGGGTATCGAGACCGTCAGCGACCGGTCGCTAGGTGCGGCTCACTTGGCTCGGCACTAAGGGCAAGGGGCGGCCAGGAGGTGCTGGTCGTCCGGGTCGTTGGTGAAGGCGCAACCGAAATCGGCGGCTGCAACCGCAGCCGGGTTGGTGACGTCGTCACCGGTCGGTCTGACACCTGCTTCGACCCACGCCACTAGATCGACGAACGCCGTGACCAGTTCGAATGCGGTGAAATCACAGTGCCCGACTCCTCTAATGGCTCTTTGCACGACCAAATCGCTCTTGCCGTTGGCCGCGACCTCATGCCCAAAGATGACCTCGTTGTGAAATGGCACGAACAGATCGCCGAGATTGTGCAGGGTGAGTACGGGGACACCGGGATCGCCGTCTACCTTTGGGACCTGGGCCAGACCGTTGCCGGCACGCGCTTGGGGGTCGGCCTCGACCCTGACCACCTCATCGTTGAACGACTGTTCGTCCGCACTCAATGCAGAGTCGGTGTCGAATTGGTAGGTCACGTCGGTGTTGTCCACTGCGACGCCCGGCGACCGGGCCAACGTGCCGTCCTGGGCTCCGAGATCGAATAGGAAGTTGCCCGGACCTGTCGCAAACTCCGGGAATGTGTTCCAGAAGAACCAGGCCTCGTCGAAGTTGGGGCGGTCGCCCCCCGAACGCAGCTCGGTGAGATTCTTGAGGTTCTGGCCGTCGGCGTTGAGGACATTGGGCCAGCCGCCTGGAGTCGCCTCCAGGCTCGCCTTGATCTCCGGGACGGTCACGGTCAGGTAGTCGGAGCCCACCGGGAACACGGAGTCGCCGACGCCGAGCTGTTGGGCGGCGACGTTGAAATCGAGGAAGTAGTCGAACAGCTCGTAGTCGCCGAGAACGCCGCAAATCGGCATGGCACCGTCATAGAACCTCGGGTACTGCTCGATGGACACCGCCGTGATGTGGCCACCCATAGACGCACCGGTCATGTAGATCCGATCGGGTCGCCCGACGATGCCGTTGAACCTGGTGGCCAGTGCGTGAGTGTCTTGAACACCGACGGTGATGTCGTAGTCATTTCGGGTGTAGCTGGAGGCTGCCCAGGCATAGCCGCTCGGTATCAAGAAGTCGCGCAGGGGGTGGTTGCCCACAGTGAGCTCGAGCCCTGTCCCCATGAAGCCGTGCGCCCACATGACCAGAGAGCCGTTCCAGTTGTCGGGGACCTCGATGCGGTAGCCGGCGCCCTTGTGCACGCCCCAGTAGGCAGTGGCTCCGGGCAGCGCCTCGAAAGGCAGTGTCGTCTCGTCGACGAAGTAGCGAGGCTTTGGCCCATTCCCATTTCCCGGTGCAGCAATCGCGGGGGCGACACCAACAACCAGGACGACGACGATTGCCGTGAGACGTAGGGCTCTTCGCATGGGTGTCCTCCTGAGTCCTCCTCCCGACCCTACACCCGTAGGTCACCTAGGGGATCGAGGCACCGTCGGGACGGGGCCGGCCGCCGCCACAGAACCACCCAAACGATCACGACAAGGCCCTCATTTGGTCATCGCTGAGCACGCGGACGCCGGTTCAAAGCGTGTGGCGCGATTCGAGATCCTTGAGGTATGCCGCAGCCGCTGCCGCATTGTGTTGCCTCCACAACTCGACATGGTCGTCGGCTTCCACGTCGGAGTCGTCCAGCGCTTCCAGCTTTGGATCCAGTGCCGCGCGTTGGGCTTGGATCAGATCTAGCGGTGACTGGTCCGACCGTCTCAGGATCGCGAGCTTGAGGAGAAATTCGATGCGGAGGTCGCGTACATGTTCGACGGGCTGCCGTAACCAGGATTGGAGTCGGGCCCGGCCGCTTCGGGTGGCGCGGTGGATGATTCGCTGGGGGCCTTCGCCTTTCTCGGTGCCTGCCGGCGCGGCATAGCCGGCCTCGACGAGGCGGTCGAGAGCGCGGTAGACCAGGGGACGTCGGACCGTCAACACTCGGCCAACATCAGAGCCTGCTTCGAGCTGTTTCGAGATCGCAAACCCGTGGGTGGGGTCCTCGGCCAGGATGCCCAGAACCGCGTATTCGGTGATTGAGATCCGAGACGTAGGCATGTCTACCGAAGGCTAAATCGGGGTTCACGGGGGTTTCGGTTGCACGACATGCGCTCCGAGCATATTCTCATTGTGACTATTACCAGTCACCACGAGATCGAGGACAGCGGGTTTGTGTGGATCAGGTCGGCTCTGTCTACGGCAGTCCTCCTGGTCGTAGCGGCCTGTGGCAACTCGAATGGCGTGGGAGTGGAAACAGAGCTCCTGGTCTCGGCGGCTGCGTCGCTGACCAATGCGTTCGCCGAGATCGAGGCGGCATTCGAGGAGGCAAACCCCGAAGTGGATGTGATATTGAACCTCGGAGGCAGCTCGTCACTCAGGGAGCAGATCCTCGAGGGGGCACCAGTGGATGTGTTCGCTTCGGCCAACACATCGAACATGGACCAGGTGGTCGAAGCCGGTGAAGTGGGAAGCAATCCGGAGATCTTCGCCCGCAACGTGCTCCAGATCGTCGTCCCTTCAGGCAACCCAGCAGGTGTCACCGGACTCGCAGACCTTGCTCGTAGCGAGCTCCTGATCGGCCTGTGCGCCGAACAGGTTCCGTGTGGGGACTTCGCCAGGAGGGCACTGGCCAACGCCGGGGTCACTCCTGCGATCGACACCAACGAACCGGATGCGCGAGCGCTCTTGACCAAGATCGAGGCCGGCGAGCTCGACGCCGGGATCACCTATTTGACAGATGTCGCCTCGACCGAAGGGGGGGTCGACGGCATCGATATCCCGGAGGACGAGAAGGTGCTGGCGGAATACCCGATCGTTTTGCTGGCCGGCGCTTCGAGCCCTGATGTGGCCTCGCTTTTCGTCGAATTCGTCGTCTCGGAGCAGGGGCAAGCGATACTGGCCGACCACGGCTTCGCATCACCTTGACCCCGACCAAACCCCGCCGCGATAAAACGGCCGGTCGACCTCCGGCGCTCCTGATAGTCCTGGGTTGCCTCGGGCTCAGCCTGTTCGTTGTTCCCTTCGTCGGCTTGCTCGGACGGGTTCCCTGGTCGGAGCTGTCAGGACTGCTGACCAGCGACGTCGTGAGCGACGCCCTCCGCCTCTCCGTCGTGGCTTCCCTGGCGGCTACCGCCATCTCGATGCTGCTTGGCGTCCCCCTCGCATGGCTGCTCGCCAAGACAGACTTCCCGGGGAGATCGGTGGTCCGGGGAGTTGTGACCCTGCCACTGGTGTTGCCCCCGGTGGTGGGTGGCGCGGCGCTCCTCTTCGCCCTCGGCCGCAGAGGGCTCTTGGGCGAGCCGATCGGCGAGCTCACCGGACTGGTTCTCCCCTTCTCGACATGGGGCGTCGTCGTGGCGACCACATTCGTCGCCATGCCATTCACGATCATCACCGTCGAAGGGGCCCTCCGGAACATGGACACACGTTTCGAGGGCGCGGCCGCCACCCTGGGCGCGAGCCGGTGGACAGTCCTCCGCCGGGTCACACTCCCCATGATCGGCCCGTCGCTGCTCTCCGGCCTGGTGCTCACCTGGGCCCGGGCATTCGGTGAGTTCGGAGCCACGATCACTTTCGCCGGCAACCTCCAGGGAAGAACCCAAACCCTTCCCCTTGCCGTCTTCGTCGGCTTGGAGAGCGAACGCGACACCGCTGTCGCCATCAGTCTCGTCATGGTCGCCGTCTCCCTAGCGGTGCTGATCACCCTTCGTGACCGCTGGTGGAACTCGGCGTGACAGAGGGGCTCGACATCCGGGCGACCTTGCGTCGCAACGACGCCTTTCGCCTCGACATCGCTGCCTCGATTCCAGCCGGGCGCACAGTGGCGTTGCTCGGACCCAACGGGGCCGGAAAGTCGACTGCGGTGGCGGCCATCGCTGGCCTGCTTCCGATCGACGTCGGTCAGATCGCCCTTCATGGGACGGTGCTCGACGACCCCCGATCGGATGTGTTCATGCCCGCCGAACAGCGCAAGATCGGTGTCGTCTTCCAGGACTACCTCCTGTTCACCCACCTCTCCGTGCTCGAGAACGTCGCCTTCGGGCTTCGAAGCCGCAGAGTGGCGAGGGAGGAGGCAAACGAGAGGTCTCGCATGTGGCTCGAGCGGCTGGGCCTGAAGGGTCTCGACCGTCGCAGGCCGGGCGACCTCTCCGGCGGTCAGGCCCAGCGTGTGGCACTGGCACGCGCTCTGGTCACCGAGCCCGACCTCCTGCTCCTCGACGAGCCGCTGTCGGCGCTCGATGTGACCACTCGGGCCGACTTGCGCCTAACACTCGGCGAGCACCTCGCAGCCTTCGATGGGCCGAGACTGCTGATCACCCACGACCCGAACGAGGCGTTTCTCCTCGCCGACGAGGTACACATAATCGAGGAGGGGGAAATCACCCAGAGCGGGACACCGGATGAGATCAGGCTGCGGCCACGAACGCCGTATGCCGCCGACCTCGCCGGATCCAACTTCATCGTCGCCGAGGCCCGTGGAGGTGTCGTGACTGCGGACGACCACGTCTTGCACGTCGCCGACCCGGTCAGCGATGGCCCGGTCGTCATCACGATCCATCCCACGGCCGTCTCCATCCACACTCGTCAGCCCGACGGGAGTCCCCGCAACACTTGGGCAACCACAGTCGATCGAGTCGAGCGCCTCGGTAGCCGGGTACGCCTCCGGACCGGGGCCCCTCTGCCGCTGACAGTCGAAGTCACGGAGTTGGCCAGGGCGGCCCTTGATCTCGACAAGGGAAGCCACGTGTGGGTGGCCATCAAAGCCACGGAGATAGAAGTGCAAGTGGGCGAGACACGGGACGGGGTGGCCCGGTGATCGTTCTCAGACGGAGCCGCGTGCCGGAGTCGAACCGACGACCTGCTGATTACAAATCAGCTGCTCTACCAACTGAGCTAACGCGGCCTGAGCTTCGAGCGTGAGTAGATGACGTTGCATAGCAACGTCATCTACTCACGCTTGCGCACTCTCATTATCTCAAAGGACGCGAGTGCAGCGGAAACCGAAGAGTTGAGGCTCTCGGTGTCCGTCGCCATCGGGATTCTGGCCAGGATGTCACACCGCTTACGGGTCAATTCGGCCAGACCAGACCCCTCGGAGCCCACCACGATGGCCACGGGCTCTGTCAGGAGGTCGAGGCCGAACATGCTCTCCTCACCCGACGCATCGAGACCGACGATCCACACGTCGCCATCCTTGAGACGGCTCAGAGACTCGGGAATGGAGTTCACCACCGACACAGGAAGGGCCTCCAGCGCCCCGGCGGCGGCCTTGAACGCCGCGGCCGACAACGGGGCCGCCCGCCGCGCCGAGACGACCATACCGGTGACCCCGGCAGCCCGGGCGCTGCGGGCGGCGGCACCCACGTTGTGCGGATCCTCCACGTGGTCGAGCACGAGCAACGCAGGGAGACCCTCGGCCAACTGTTCCAAAGTCACCGGATCGATGGGTCGGCAGTCGGCGACAACCCCCTGCGGAGCGTCGGTGTCAGCCAACGATCTGACATCGTCAACCAGCTTCACGAGGTCGTGGTCGACATCGGCCAACAGGTCGCGTAGACGATCACGCCGATTCCGCTCGATGAAGAGCGTGCGAACACGTCCCGCCGCGATCGCGGCGGCAACCGCATGGACGCCCTCGACCCTACTTCCGTATCCAGCGGCTGCCATAGGGCCCGTCCTCGACCGTCACTCCTGACGCTTCCAGACGATCTCTGATCTCGTCGGCCACCTCGAATTGCTTTCCAGCACGCGCGTCATTACGCACTTCGATCAGACGCTCGATCTCGTCGTCGGACATTCCGCTGTCTCCCACTGGCGCGGGCTCGGCATCGTCGAGGCCGAGCACACCGACGATCTCCTCCACCGCCCCTGCTAGAGCAGAGGCATCCCCGTCTTCGTCGATGACCCGGTTCCCCTCACGAACCAGGTCGAAGAGCACCGAGACCGCTTGCGAGGTCCCGAAGTCGTCGTCCATCGCCTCCCGGAAACGGTCGATCGCTTCCTCGTCCGGCTCCGCTGCGGCGACCCGATCCCGGAAGCGCTGCAGCCGGTCGAGAGACTCCGCGGCGTCGTCGAGCAGATCGTCGGAGTACTCGATGGGGGACCGGTACTGGGCCCTCACGTAGAGCAAACGCAAGGCTCGCCCTCCGTGGGAATCGAGAATCGACTCGAGGTCGACGATGCGGCCGGTCGACTTGGCCATTTTCTCCCCGCCCAAGTTCACCATCCCGTTGTGTAGCCAGTAACGGGCGAAGGTGTCCCCCGTGGCTCCCTCGCTCTGCGCGACTTCGTTCTCGTGGTGGGGAAAGACCAGGTCGAGGCCGCCTCCGTGGATGTCAAAGCCCTCACCGAGATACTTCGACGCCATGGCCGAGCACTCGATGTGCCAACCCGGCCTGCCTGGGCCCCAAGGTGAGCCCCAGGTCGGCTCGCCCGGTTTGGCGGCCTTCCACAGAGCGAAGTCGAGAGGGTCCTCCTTGGCCTCGTCCACCTCGATCCGGTACCCGGAGCGGAGCTCGTCAGGCTTGCGACCAGACAGCAGGCCATACGACTCGAGACTCTTCACCGAGTAGTACACATCTCCGTCCCGCTCATAAGCCAGGCCCCTGTCGATGAGACGCCCGATCAGATCGAGCATCTCGGGTATGTGCTCGCTTGCCTTGGGCTCGATGTCGGGTGCCAAGACACCCAGCCGACGGAAGGAATCCGTGAACCGTTGTGTCATCCGAATCGCGTGCTCCTCCACCGGCTCGCCCAGCTCCTCAGCCGCGGCAATGATCTTGTCCTCGACATCGGTGATGTTGGACACGTAGGTCACCTGGAACCCGCGCCAGACGAGATATCGCCTGATCACATCGAATGCAACGGCATAGCGCCCGTGTCCCACGTGCGGCTCGGACTGGACCGTCGGACCACACACGTAGATTGCGACCTTTCCCTCGTCACGGGGGACGAAGTCGACCAGGGCACGCCCCATCGTGTTGTGGACCCGGATCATGAGCCGATGTTAGGAAGGGCCTCGACCGTGACTACGGCCATCACCGCCAGCCCCTCACCTCGGCCGACGAAACCCAATCCGTCAGTGCTGGTCGCCTTCACCGAGACGGCGTCTATCTCCAAGCGAAGAGCTGTTGCCAAGGCCGAACGCAATGCTGCCCGGTGTGGCGAGATCCGAACGTCCTCGGCGAGCACAGTCACGTCCAGGTGGGTCGGAGTGAGCCCAGAGGCCGAGCACGACTCGACCGCCACGGCCAGCATCTCCATCGAGTCTGCACCTTCGCTGGCGGGATCATCCGATGGGAAATGCTCCCCTATGTCGCCGGCTGCCAACGCTCCGAGCAGGGCATCGGTTACGGCGTGGGCAACCACATCACCATCGGAGGTAGCAGACAGACCGATGGTCTCGGAGACGACGACACCCGCCATTTTGAGGGGCGGCGGACCGTCGAGACGGTGGGCGTCGTAACCCCATCCGACCCTGAAGGTCACTCTTCGACCGGTTCGACCTTGGGCAGGGCCCGATCGAGCTTCTTTATCGCCTCTTCCTCGTCGACTTCGAGGCTGAAGGCGAGCTCGGAGCTCAGAGTGAGACGAGCCTTCGAGAGCATGCGCTTGAGTGCGGGGCTTATGCCCTTGGTCTGCTGGGCGTAGGACAGGTCGCGGACGACCTCGGCGACCTGGAATATGTCTCCCGACACCATCTTCTCGTTGAGCACCTTGTACCAGCGGCTCCAGTTGGACCCCGCCTCCTCGGGTTCGCCCTTGAGTGACTTGAGCACCTCTCGAGACTTGGTCTTGGAAATGACGGGACGGATGAGATCGTCGACCTTCTCCAAAGGGACCATCACCGTCAGCTGCTCGGTGGCGATGTCGAGAATGAAGTAGTCCTTCTTCTCTCCGTCGAACTCCTGACGGATCTTCTTGTCGATGGTGGCGGCTCCGTGCTGGGGGTGCACCACCTTGTCCCCTACCGAAAACTTGGACTCTTTGGCCATAGACGCTGCCGCAGTGTACAGGGCGGGTCGATCAATCCAGCACTGGCTCCCACTCGTGAGCCGCAGCCTCGAGCCTGTGGAAGAAGTTGAGGAGTTGCTGGGCCCGGGTCTCGCCGACACCCTCTACAGAGATCAGCTGCTCCTCCGAGGCGCGCAGCAATCTCGTCACCGACCCGAAATGACGGACGATGTCCTCACGGACGGCATCGGGAAGCCGGCCCGCCTGAGAGAGAAGACGGTGTCCCCGAGCCTCCGCCGGGTCGTCCAAGTCCGAGAAACCGAGCTCTTTGGCCACCAGAGCAGGATCATCGAGGTCCTCCCCGGAGAGCTGGTCGAGCGCCTCGATAGCGCGGTTCACGGCACCGGAGCGCAATGGCTTGACGTAGTCCTGGAGGACGCGTTCCTCGATGGTCACCACCCCGGCGAGAAGGTCATTGAGTTGAAGTGTGGCGATCCGGCCCTCGTCGCCGAGGGTTCTCGTCCGGTCCCGTATAACGGACGCCAGCCGGTCGACCAACTCGGCGCGTTGCACGACAGTCACCACGGCGCGAAAGGTGACGAGACCAGTCACCTCGAGACGGCTGAGGCGGTTTCCGGCCTCGTCGAGGCGACTGCGGAGGCGCTCGAGCGACTGGAGCTCCTGGTTGACATACGCCGCGACTTCTGTCGGAGCCGCCAGCTCGATCTTCTGGTCGCCGTAGAAGAGTGTCGCCACACGGCGCCCCTCGCTCACCGCTACCACTGGCGTTTCGGTCTCTTTTGCCAGCCTCTCCGCGGTGCGATGCCGGGCACCCGTCTCATCGGTTTCGATGCTCCCGTCGGGAATGAAATGCACGTTGGCGGCGAGGATCTGCGACCAACTGTCGTCGAGGACGATCCCTCCATCCATCTTGGACAGTTCGGATAGCCGCGCCGGCGTGAAATTGGCATTGTTGAGTTTGAAGCCGCCGGAGCTGGCTGCAGTGACCATCGGATTCTGGCCCATCACCAACAGGCCGCCTCTGCCCTGTTGGATTATCCGGTCGAGAGCGTGGCGCATGGCCGTGCCGGGCGCCAACCTCTCCAAAGTCTCATTTATCGATGGACCACCCACGGTTTTCAGGCTATCACTCGAAGGCGATTCCGGCCCTACGCAGGGCATCGGCGAGCCGGAGCGGTTCTCCGCCGCCAGGGGCGATCCGATTCTGCAGGCCCATCCGATCGAGCTCTTCGACACGACGAGTCTCGAACGGAACCGAGCGAACCTCTCCCGCCAACCCCACCTCACCCCAGGCGGCGATGCGGCCCAGCGACTGGTTTGACGCCGACGAGGCGAGGGCGAGGGCGATAGCCAGATCGCACCCGGGCTCGTCGAGACGCCAGCCACCCACCACGTTGACGTAGATCTCTTTGTCCTGGACGGCGACCCCGGCATGACGTTCCAGCACCGCTATCACCTGGTTGACCCGGGCCGAATCGAGCCCGCGAACGGAACGGCGCGGCTGCGCCTGGTTGGTCGGAGCAACCAGCGCCTGGATCTCCACCAACACCGACCGCCGACCCTCCACGGCCGGGTAGACGATCGTCCCCGGCACGGCGGTCTCCCATCCGTCGAGGAACATCTTCGACGGGTCGTCGACCTCGACGAGCCCATCACCCTGCATGTCGAACATCCCCGAGACATGGGTGGCACCAAACCGGTTCTTGTTGCCACGGAGCACGCGAAACCCGCGATCCGGGTCGCCCTCGAGGCTGAGGACTACGTCCACCATGTGCTCGAGGATCTTGGGCCCGGCCAACCCACCGTCCTTGGTCACATGTCCGACCAGGACGACCACGACACCGGTGGTCTTGGCGAGTCTGATGAGGCGGGCCGCACTCTCCCGCACCTGAGCCACTCCGCCGGGCGCCGAAGGGATCTCAGGCACGCCCACGGTCTGAATCGAGTCGACGATGAGCACAGCCGGCATCATCTCGTCGGTCAGGGCAACGATGGCGTCGACGTCGTCGTCGGAGACCAAGGAGATCTCCTCCGAGGAGACGCCGATCCGCTCGGCACGCATCGCCACCTGCTGGGACGACTCCTCGGCACTGGCGATGATCACCGTCTGGCCCCTGCTCCCCAGGCCACCAGCCATTTGCAGCAGTAGAGTCGACTTGCCCACCCCCGGCTCCCCACCCAAGAGGACCACCGACCCGTGCACCAGACCGCCACCGAGCACCCGGTCGACCTCGCTCCAGCCAGTGGTCATTCGCCGGACCTGTGATGCGGTAGCTTGGCTCACCGAAACCGGTGTCGCCGAACGCTGCTTGTGGGACACTTTTCGCCCACTGGCCTCCGACAGCGGGTCGCCAGAGCCGCATTGCGGGCAAAAACCCATCCACTTGGGCGATCGGTAGCCGCACGAGTCGCAGCTGAAGGTGGAAGAACTTGGCATGTAGAGTTAACGATTGGCGCGGCGCAGTGCGAAAATCAAGACCCCTAGGAGGCATGCCGTCAGGAGCAATCCGCCCAGGACACTCGCCAGGGTCCACGGCTCATATGTCCTCACGGCCACGATCAACATCCCGTGGCACAATAACCCCGAAGGAGGGAAGTGGCTTCACACACGTGTGAGCAGTGCGGCTCGATGGTCGCGGGCGACGAGCAGTTCTGCCCGTCTTGTGGCGCGTTCATCGACCCCATGAAGACCCCGCGCCAACGCCCGCGCCGGTCGTCCTCCTCCGACAAGGTCATCTCCATCAATTCCGACGGAACCAGCCGCGGTTCGAACGGCGGATACGAGGAGTTTGCACTCGACGAGCCGCCGCCACCCGATCCCGGGACGCCTCCGGAACAACCCGCCAAGTCGGGCAACGGCAACGGCGGCGACGTCTCTTGCCCGTCCTGTGGTGCCGTCAACCCAAGCAGCAACCGACACTGCCAGGAGTGTGGCGCTCGCATCCGTCAGGGACCGCTGCCCACGGCACCCCGGCCCGCCGTACAGGCCACTGCCGGAGTTCGCGCGGCTCTGGCGATCAGTGGCCTACTCCTCGGCGTCATCCTCATCGCCCTGTTCTTCAACATCTTCACGGGGGACGACCCGCCCATAGCCGATGGGTCATCGACCAGCACTTCATCGACCCTGCAGCAAGTGCTGCCTGACCCGGCACCGATCGAAGTCCTCGAGGAGAACTGTGACCCCGAGGGCATCGGTGGACTCATCTGTCCCAACCTGACGAACGGGCAGTTCGGCTCGGGCAACGAGTATCAGGTGAACTGGCCGGAAGTCGAAGACGTGGTGACCATCACCCTCTCCTTCCGGGAGCCGATGGCGATCACGTCCATCGAGTGGACCAACATCGACGACGCCACCAGATTCAGGCAGAATTTCAGGGCCAGCGCCCTGCAGATCAGCGCCCAAGACTCAGTGACCCCCGTCACCGTGGAGCTCGCCGACGAGCCGGGAACGCAGATCGCCAACTTCTCGTCGCTGAGCACGACCCGAATCGTGATCGAGGTGGTCGATGTCTATCTGGCCGAAGTGCTCGAGGACAACAGCTTCGACGAGTTGGCGATCGACGAGATCGTGGTCGTCGGCAGGCCCGTAGTCGGCACCGGGAACCCCACCGCAACCACGACACCCTCGGACACGGGCTCGACCAGCACCACAGCGGGCTGATGTCGGCCAGGTAGCCCCGCCTGATGCGGGGCTACTGTTTGATATATGGTTGTCCGTCGGCGGCGGGCGGCCTGGTTCTCCCCACAACCCCTGCAACCACGATGATCGTCACTATGTAAGGGGTCATCAAGAGAAACTCTGAGGGAATCCCTATGTTCAAGATCGCCACCTTCTGTTGGACAGAGCGGGCGAATCCGAACACCAAGCCCGCGCCCAGAGCGCCAAACGGCAGCCATTTGCCGAAGATCATGGCGGCCAGCCCGATGAAGCCGATGCCACCGGTCATGTCTTCTTCGAAGCGGGCGACCTGAGCCAGACCCAAGAACGCCCCGCCGAAACCGGCGATCATCCCGCCGAGGATGACGTTGCGATATCGGACCCAGTACACATTGATCCCTGCGGTGTCGGCCGCCTTGGGATGCTCTCCAACCGATCTCGAACGCAACCCCCAGCGCGTGTAGAACAAGCCCAGATGAGTCACGACTACCAGGATGAACATCCCGTAGACGAAGAAGGTGTGATCGAAGAACATCGACCCTATGACCGGTATGTCGGCGAGGAACGGAATCCTCCAGGCTGGAATCCTCTGGGGCGCATTCAGCGATTGAACATCGGCGAGGATCCGTGCCGACATCAACGACGTGAGACCCAGGGCGAGGAAATTGATGACGACTCCGGCGATGATCTGGTCCACCCGAAACCTGATAGTGAGCCAGGCCAACAGCCATCCGAGCAGCCCACCAACGATCAGGGCTCCTGCCAGCCCGGCCCAGGAGCCAAAGGCACTGCTCAGGACCACACCAGCAAATGCCGACGCGAGAAGTTGGCCCTCGATTCCGATGTTGATGACACCGACCCGCTCACACATGAGACCGGTGAGAGCACCGATGACGACCACAACCGCCAGAATCACCGTCGATCGGAGCATCCCCACCATGCTGAACTGGCTCCCGGCTGCGGCCCACGCCAGAAATGCCATCGAGAAGAGCGCAAAACCCAGGGCCAACGCAATGTTGGTCCAGTCGAGCGCCTTCCTCGTCACCCGCCAAACTCCGAGACCGACGATGATCAGGCCGACCGCGATCGAAAAGGAGCGGGCATCTACGACCCAGGACAGATCCTGGAATCGGTCGGTTTGAAGTGACAGGTTGAAAGTTGCCTGCTCCCCCGCCTCGACACCGAGCCCGAAGAAGAAGAAGACGGCCATCCCCATCACGATCAAGGCGACGCCTACCCCGACCGAGCGCCGTTCCTCGGGTGTGAGTCGATTCTTGTGCTCCAGAGTGTCCGGGCGCTCCATCACAGCGGTCATCCACCCCAACCTTTCGTCAGCTGCGTGGGCTCGGCATCAGCCTTCTCGAGCCGGAAGATCGCACGGACCAGTTCAGGGGCGGCTATGAAGATGATGATCAGCGCCTGCATGACTATGACGAGGTCGACGCTCACGCCGGCTGCTGCCTGCATCGAACGACCACCTGCGATGAGAGCACCGAAGAGGAGGCCGGCCCATGCCACTCCGAACGGATGAGACCTACCGAGGAGAGCCAGAGCGATAGCGTCGAATCCGATCGTCCCCGCGAAGTTCGACGTCACCGAGTATGGCGGGAGCCCGAGCGTCATCACGGAACCTGCGATACCGGCCAGGCCCCCCGAGATGAACATCACCGCGGTGAGCAAAAAGGACACACTCATGCCGGCGTAGGTGCTCGCCGAGGGGGAGAACCCGGTAGCTCTGAACTCGAACCCGAGTGTTGACCTGTACATCAGCCAATAGATGAGGAAGACAGCTCCGATGGCGATGAAGAGCCCGATGTTCACCCGGTACTGAGCCCCGAGAAGGGGAGGTAGTTGGACAGACTCGGGGAGCGGAGCGGACTGCGGCAGGTTCGATCCCTCCGCCTGAAAGGTGGGAGTCTTGAGGGCCCACAGCACGAAGAAAGCCGCGACGAAATTGAGCATGATCGTGGTGATGACCTCGTGGGCGCCGGTGCGTGCCTTGAGCAATCCGGTTATCCCACCCCAGATGCCCCCGGCGACGATCGCGGCCAGGATGGCGACCGGTATGTGGACGATGGCGGGGAGGTCGACATGGAGCCCGACCCAGACCGCGGCCAACCCGCCCATGAACATCTGGCCGCGTGCCCCGATGTTGAACAGGCCGGTCTGGAATCCAATGGCGACAGCGAGACCGGCGAGTATCAGCGGAGTGGCAGTGAAGAGAGTCTCCGATATCGCGCGCACCGAGCCGAACGCCCCCAGGAACAACTCGCGGTAAGAGGTCCACACGGCGCCGAGCATCTCACCAATGGCCGCTGCCGGGTCTTCTCCCATCAGACGCCAAGCGTCGACGTCGGTGACCATGATGATCACTGCGCCCACGATCAGCGCCAGTAGAAGCGAGAGGGCTGGCACGACCAGGCCGCGCCACCACCTCTCATCTACACCTGTGACACGGCGCAGCGTCTCGTTGGTCCCGTTGTCCGAGCTCTGAGTGTCGTCGGTCTTGGGGTCTTCCGACTGCTGTTCCGGTGGTTGATCATTCATCCGAGCCCCCGGAACCGAGCATGGCTAGCCCGATCTCGGTGTTGGTGGCAGTCTTGGGATCGAACTCGGCCGCGATCCGGCCCTTGAACATCACCAGCACCCTGTCGGACAGGGCGGTCACCTCGTCCAACTCTGACGACACGATCAGAACGGCGGCACCTCGGTCCCGCTCCTCGACGATGCGGGCATGTATGTACTCGATGGATCCCACGTCGACTCCCCGTGTCGGCTGGGAAGCCACGACGAGTCGCACGTCACGATCGAACTCTCTGGCAACGATCACCTTCTGTTGGTTGCCTCCAGAGAGTGTTGAAACCGGCACGTCCACCCTCGTGGTCTTGACGTCGTACTCATCGACGAGACGTTGTGACGCCAGGGTCGCTGCCTTCCAGTCCATGTTGACACCGCTCGAATAGGGCGGGTCGTAATACGAGTCCAAGACCATGTTCTCGGCAACAGTGAAATTCATGACCAGGCCACTCTCCTGACGATCCTCAGGGACGTGGCCCACTCCGAGACGATGGATCTGACGTGGATTGTGCTTCGTCACTTCCGTGCCTCCGATGTACACCGAACCCGCCAATGACGGGCGCATCCCGACGATGCTCTCGATCAGCTCGGTCTGTCCATTGCCCTGAACTCCGGCGATTCCGACGATCTCGCCGGAACGAACCTCGAACGTGACCCCGCTGACGGTTCGCTGGGCTCGATCGTCCAACACCACCAGTTTCTCAACTGACAGGACGACGTCACCTGGAGTCGCATCGCCCTTGTCCACGCGCAGAAGGACAGGCCGGCCAACCATGAGCTCCGCGAGTTGTTCTCGTGTTGCCGTCTTCGGGTCGGTCTCACCGACAGACTTCCCATCCCGGAGGACCACGATCCTGTCGGCTATCTCCAGGGCTTCGTTCAGTTTGTGGCTGATGAAGATGACGCCTTTGCCGTCGTCCTTGAGCTCACGCACGATCTGGAAGAACTCATCCACCTCCTGTGGCGTGAGAACCGCCGTGGGCTCGTCGAAAATGATGTAACGGGCATCTCGAACCAGCACCTTGATGATCTCGACACGCTGTTGAACCCCGACGGGGATGTCCTCGACCATGGCGTCCGGATCGACGGAGAGGTTGTATCGGTCGGACATTTCGGTGACCAGTTGGCGAGCCGCGTTCTTATCGATCCAATCCAGACCCTTGAGAGGCTCCAGTCCGAGGATGACGTTTTCGGCCACGGTGAACACCGGCACCAGCATGAAATGCTGGTGCACCATCCCCACCCCGGCGGCGATCGCTTCACCAGGGTCGGCGTGTTGGAGCTGCTGCCCATCGACGACCACTGTCCCCTCGTCCGGCGTGTACAACCCAAAGAGGATGTTCATCAGAGTCGTCTTGCCCGCACCGTTCTCGCCGAGCAGGGCCACGATCTCGCCTGGCTTCACCGAGAGGCTGACATCGTGGTTGGCGATGACTGTTGGGAATCTCTTGGTAATACCCCGCATCTCGAGGGCCACCCACCTGCTCCTTCCGATCGACCGCCTCGGGGCCGCAGACACTATATAGCGAGAGGCCCCCACCGCGGTGGGGGCCTCTCGACCAATCAGGTGGTGGTGAGGATCATCCGCCTCCAACCACGAACTTGTCCCAAGTGATGGCCCCGCTCTCGATGTCGGCGAGAACCTGCTGAACTTCGGTGTCGAGTTCGGCCGGGACCCGGTCGGCCCAGGAGTGGTAGTCCGACAGGCCAACACCATCGTTGGCCAGGTTGCCCACATAGCTGGATCCACCGAGTGGTGTGCCGGCCGCGTGAGCCTCGAGTGAGGTGGTGACACCGGACGCCAACCCCTTGAGGATGGTCACCAGCCAGAGATCCTGGAACTCGCCGGGCATGGCCTCGAAGGCGTCGGCGTCGACACCGATCAAAGCTCCGTCTATGCCGCGATCCTGGATGGCTGTGCCACAAGGCAGGTTGATTGCACCACCAACGGGAAGGATGATGTCCGCGCCCTCATCGAGCTGGCTCTCACATGTAGAGCGAACGATCGGGTCAGCCGGATCGAACACGCCCGTCATTGTTCCTTCCTGGGCATCGACGTCCCACCCGAGGACCTGGATGTTGGCGTCTTTCACTTCGTTGTAGTGAGCAACTCCTCGGGCGAAACCGTCGAGGAAGATTGCCACGGTCGGGATGTTCTGCCCTCCATAGGTCGCGACCGTCCCGGTCTGGGTTACACCCGCTGCCAGATATCCGGCGGCGAAGGCAGCTTCGTCCGTTTGAAACTCGGTGCCTGCCACGTTCGGCCCCACAGACGGGAAGTCAATGATCGTCCATTGGACATCGGGGTTGGCAGCGGCGAAGGTCTCCGTCGTCGGCCCGAGCTTGAAGCCCGAAGTCACGATGTGCTCAGCACCCTGATCGAGGCAGGTCTCGACGTGGGGTTGGTAGTCGGCCTCACTGGTCGACTCGAGCAGGATCGGTTCAGGCTCAACAGCTCCACTGGCAACGGCGTCCTGGACACCCTGCCAGCCAGATGCGTTGAAGCTTCGGTCATCGACGCCGGCGTCGTCGGTGACGAAGCACACCTTGACTGGGGTCATCTCGGCCGTCGCCCCCGTGGTGGTGGTGTCCATGGCCTCAGTCGTCGTTGTCCCATCCCCGGCATCCGAAGTCGTCGTGGCTTCAGGCGCCTCGGTGGTTGTGGTCTCGTCGCCACCTTCATCGGCGGGGGAACAGGCCGCGAGGACCAGACCCAGCACCGCGAAGATCGCGAGGAACCGCATATAGCGTTTCACGTTGAATTTCCTCCGTGATCTATTGATACGAACGGGTCGCCCCGTCCGTCGGGGCAGGTTAGTGGCACGGCATATGTAGTGCGATGCCGAGCGGTGTGTTTGCCAGGATCGAGATTCGGGCACCACTACCACTTTCCCGGATCTGCGATAGGGTGTTACTACTTCCAAGGAAGCGATGAAACTGCGATTGGGGCTTATCAAGCGGTTTCTGGCTGGGGGCACAACCCTTCTGGTCGTGTCCGTCGCCCTCTGGGTGATGGGCGGGGCAACGGCAGATGCGGCCGCCCTCAGTGCGGAGACGCCTTCGGGACCGGCCGGCTCGCCGGTCCTGGTCAGCGGTGACGGTTTCGTTGCGGGGGTTCAGGTGCGACTCTGCTGGGACGATCGCGGGTGCGATGACCTCGGCACCGCAGTTCCCCAGGGACTGGTCTTCGGAAGCTTCTCGACCCAGGCAACCATTCCGTCATCCGCGGAGCCAGGGACCTACGAGATCAACGGATGTCAGCTCGTTGCGTTGGGAGACCTCACCTGTTCCGATGCCACGTTCGAGGTGCTCGCCGCTGAGCCGGTTACAACGACAACAGCGCCGGGAACAACGACAACCACCACACGGGCTGTTACCACGACGACAGCGCCACCACCCACCACGACGACCCTCGACAGCTCCGCGGCGACGCCCGACGACCCCACGACGACAGGACCCCAGGTCGTCGATGATGCGCCGCCGGCCGAACCCGTTGACACGGTCGAGGTTCTACCGGTGGTGTCCTCTTCGGAGGCCGAGCCGGGCGCCAAGCCGGAGGCCGAGCCGGGTACCGATTCCGAACCTGCGGGGCAGTCGACCACGACGACTCTCTCCGCTGAGGACGCTTCGAACACCAGAACCTACACACCACCCACGCTCTCCAACCCGGACACCTCCGAGCCCGCCGAAGAAGAGCAAGGCCCCACCATCGTTCTCGAGGCGGCTTCGGACGACGCTTCGTCGCCGTTGTCGTGGCTCGACGACCCGGTCTTCTTCTGGGCCGCGTGGCTCGCAGCCGTCATGGTCGGTGGCGCAATCGCTTCAGTGGCCGCTTGGCTGATCCGCCGACGGCGCGCGACCTGAAACATCCGACCTCCAGCAGACACTCGACCGCGGGCATCCCGCCATCGACGCTCACTCGACGGGTTGGACGGTCCTGACGCGGACTGCCGGACCTTTCGTGTGCCACCTATTCCAGCGCTGGCACCAGATCGGGATCGATGCTGACGAAGGCGACCAGTGTCGGGTCGGTGACTCCGGCCCACTCCCAGTGCCAGGGCTCCTGGCTCTCCAGACCACAGCTCGCCCACGCCGGATGGACCCAGCCAAAGCGGTGGGCGTTGTTCTTGAGCCAGTGGAACTCTTCGTCGTAGCAGGTGAGTACACCCCTGCCATCCGTGAAATCGATGGCCCGGCCCCAACCATGGTTAGAGGCGCCGGCGGGAGCAACCGGCGGGCCCGTGCACTCCCTGGCCCGATTGACACCGGTCTGGACCTGCTCTCCCGTGGACGCGTCGACTGAGTAGAGAGGAGTCTCGACGATCGGGCAGCGTCTCTCATAGGCAGCCTTCTGCTGGCTGTAGCTCCGATAGCAGTCCACGAATCCGAGGGAGATGCCGTCCTCCTCGGCAGCCTCCAACATCAAGGCGTACAGATAGGCCGCGTCTCGCTCCAGGACACATCCCCGAATGCTGAGCAACCGGTCGGACTCCATACGGCCATTGACGTATCCATCGACATCGAGGTCGAGTGAGTAGGCCTCGGTGCCGGCTGGAACGTACTCAGGTTCCTCCCCCGGCCCGAGGCCGGCGATGAGGACGACCAACAGGGCAAAGATTTTTGGCATAGGAGCGCTCAGGCCGAATAGACATCGGTGGGCGCGCCTGTCCGCTTGAGCGAGTTTTCGCGATTACTCCTGGCCGGCCATCTCCACCGGGGGGGACTCCGGAGAGGCGATTCCCTCGAAGGTGAGCTCTTCGTTCTCACTGTCGAGGTCCACCAAGATCGTGGTGCCGGCCTTGAACTCGCCCAGGAGAACCCTCTCGGAGAGCGGGTCTTCGAGGAGACGCTGGATGGCACGACGCAAAGGCCTCGCTCCGAGCTCGGGGTCGTATCCCTCAGTGCCGAGATACTCCTTGGCGCTGTCGGTGAGCGCTAGGTCGAGTTGCTGGTTTGCCAGTTGATCCCTGACTCTCGTCAGCATGAGATCGACGATCTGCTTGAGCTCGTCCATCTCCAGCTCGTGGAACACGATGATCTCGTCGAGCCGGTTGATGAATTCAGGTCGGAAGTGCTTCTTGAGCTCCTCGGTCACCCGCTCCTTCATGTGCTCATAGGTCATCTCGCGGTCTTCCATGTGGAACCCGACCGACTTCTTGTGCAGATCGCGCGTCCCCAGGTTCGAGGTCATGATGATCACAGTGTTCTTGAAGTCGACCGTGCGGCCTTGGGCGTCGGTGAGACGACCTTCCTCCAGGATCTGGAGCAGAGTGTTGAACACGTCGGGGTGAGCCTTCTCGATCTCGTCGAAGAGGACCACGGAGAACGGCTTGCGACGGACGGCCTCCGTGAGCTGGCCACCCTCGTCGTATCCGACGTATCCGGGTGGCGACCCGACCAAGCGGCTGACCGTGTGCTTCTCCATGTACTCCGACATGTCGAGCTGGATCAGCGCGTCCTCCTGGCCGAACAGGAACTCGGTGAGAGCCTTGGCGGTCTCGGTCTTCCCTACACCTGACGGCCCGAGGAAGATGAAAGACCCTGATGGGCGTCGTGGGTCCTTGAGACCGGCCCTGGTGCGGCGGATGGCCTTTGAAACCGCCTGGATGGCGTCGTGCTGTCCGATGATCCGCTTGTGCATCTCATCCTCCATGTGGACGAGACGGGCTGTCTCCTCCTCGGTGAGACGATGAACGGGGATGCCTGTCCACTGCGCCAGGACTTCGGCGATCTCCTCCTCATCTATGACCCAACCCGAGTCCATGTTGCCTGACTCGTGCTCGGCGCGTGACAGGAGCAGCGACCGCTCTTCGTCGCGCAGCGATGCGGCCCGCTCGTAGTTCTCGCTGCCGACGGCTTCGGACTTGTCTCTGCGCACACCTGCGAGCTTGTCGTCGATGTCGACTATCTCGGGCACGTCGCTCTTGCGGTGGATGCGCATGCGCGACCCTGCCTCGTCGATGAGGTCGATGGCCTTGTCCGGCAGGAATCGGTCGGCCAGGTAGCGGTCGGCGAGATTGGCCGCTGACACGATCGCCTGGTCGGTGAAGCGCACCGAGTGGTGCGCCTCGTAGCGGTCCTTCAGACCCTTGAGGATCTCGATGGTGTCTGTGAGCGAAGGCTCTTCGACCTGGATCGGCTGGAACCGACGCTCGAGGGCCGAGTCCTTCTCCAGGTACTTCCGGTACTCCTCGAGTGTCGTTGCTCCCACCGTCTGCAGCTCGCCGCGAGCCAGCATCGGCTTGAGGATCGAAGCAGCGTCGATGGCGCCTTCGGCGGCGCCCGCGCCGACGAGGGTGTGGATCTCATCGATGAAAAGGACGATGTCGCCTCGGCTCTTGATCTCCTTCAAGACCTTCTTGAGACGCTCTTCGAAGTCGCCGCGGTAGCGCGACCCGGCGACGAGGGCACCGAGGTCGAGAGTGTAGAGATTCTTGCCCTTGAGATTCTCGGGCACCTGTTCGGAGACGATGCGCTGGGCCAGACCTTCGACGATGGCGGTCTTTCCGACACCAGGCTCGCCGATGAGCACCGGGTTGTTCTTCGTCCGGCGGGAGAGGATCTGCATCACCCGCTCGATCTCGCGGGTGCGGCCGATCACGGGATCGAGAGACCCCTCGCGCGCCGATTGGGTGAGGTTGCGGCCGAACTGGTCGAGGACGGTCGACCCCGAAGAGCTCGACTCCCGGCCACCGGAACCGGCTGCCTTGGGCTGCTGCTCCTCGGAGCCACCGGGCCCCGACAGGAGCTGGATGACGGTCTGGCGGACCTTCTGGAGCTCGGCGCCGAGCTGCTGGAGCACCTGCGCCGCCACTCCTTCGCCCTCGCGAATCAGTCCGAGCAGGATGTGCTCGGTCCCGATGTAGTTGTGGCCCAACTGGAGAGCCTCACGGAGTGACAGCTCGAGGACCTTCTTGGCCCTGGGAGTGAACGGGATGTGCCCGGACGGCGACTGCTGGCCCTGACCGATGATCTTCACGACCTCGTCGCGGACGGAAGCGAGATCGATGTCGAGAGACTCGAGCGCCTGCGCGGCGATCCCTTCCCCCTCGTTCAAGAGACCCAACAGGATGTGCTCGGTCCCGATGTAGTTGTGATTTAGAAACCGGGCTTCTTCCTGGGCCAGTACGACAACCCTTCGGGCCCGGTCAGTAAAGCGTTCAAACATTCGCTACTCCTGAGCCTGGCATATGCAATTTTAACATCGGTTGGGGACACACCCTCATCTCAAC
>Ga0299913_10000413_pt1 | contig 26629 bp, 30 predicted proteins | sample RVTome_9_FD_201360 | JGI IMG/M metagenome (GOLD analysis project Ga0299913, IMG submission 201360) | Soil microbial communities from uranium-contaminated site in the Upper Colorado River Basin, Wyoming, United States - RVT155D38 (version 2) ... | reverse complement strand
GAGGCGCGTCGCGGACCCGGCGCTGCGCCGCAGTCACCGACGGACGGTCTCTCCTTCGATCACCTCGTCTCAGGCGGCCTGACGTGGGCAGGGCGAGGAAGCCTGCGATGAGCCTGAATACGGCGGTCCATGGAGAGCTCGATGGAGCCTGACGATCCCGCCTACAAGGGGCAGAGCGAGTACACCCCGTTCTTCCTGAAGATCTACGACCCGGTGATCCTCGGCTTCTTTACGCGGGTGGTGTGGCGTTGCCCGACGCCTCTTCTGGTGGAGCGATACCGGCGGCACATCCGCCCTCGGCATCTGGACGTGGGCCCGGGCACCGGCTACTTCCTGGAGCGGGCCGGCCTGCCTGACGGCACTCCCGTCACCATCCTCGACCCCAATGTGCACGTCCTCGATCATGCCTCCCGGCGCCTGCGGGCCCTGGACATCACGGCCGTCGAGGCCGACGTCCTGAAACCGTTTCCCCTCGATGGAACGTTCGATTCCGCCGCGCTGCACGGCGTGATCCACTGCCTGCCTGGACCACTCTCGCGCAAGGCCGTGGCCGTGGCCAACGTAGCTGCCGTCCTCGCACCGAATGGCGTCCTCTTCGGCGCAACGATCCTCGGGCACTCCGGGCCTCACTCGTGGTTGTCGCGGAAGATGCTCGATGCCAACAACCGGCGCGGCATCTTCGACAACCTGGGTGACACCAAGGAGGGGCTCGGCGAGATCCTGGGAGCGTCGTTCGAGCATGTGGCGTTGGAGACGATCGGCTCGATGGCGGTCTTCGCGGCCACGAATCCGCGCACGTAGATCGTCACGAATTTCACACCACCTGGGCATCTGGAGCCGCGCTTAGTGAGATCCGGCTGGTGGCATCGAACACAAGATATAGCGGTATCTCCGCGTCGACCTCCACTAGATCTTGTGGTATGAGCGTGGTACCGCATACCGGATTCCCAGTGAAATGTCTCATGTGTCTCAGCCGCGTTCACGCAGTGCATCCAGGAGACGCATGAGACGCATGAGACAGGATCGATACGGGTCCAGATATGGGACACCCCCAGTTCAGCGCGCCGTCGCCACTAAACGCTCCACCGTGGGCCAGGACACGGCTGATGCTCGGCTCCGCATTGATCTAACCCTCGAACGCGACAGCCGCCGCGGCGCGGTTCGTGCCGCCTGGCTGGCCGGCGTTCCGATAAGCGGTGGACGGACCGCTCAGCTCAGCTCCGCGTGCTCAGGTGAACGACTCGAACGACAGGCCCCGCACAGCGTCGGGTGCCGGCTCCGCAGGACCCGCGAGCTGGGCTCGCAGGGTGGCCCACAGCCATGCCTTGTACTTCTCGATCTGCCAGCCGGCGTCGCGGGTCAGCGCCAGGTAGGTCTCGTGGCTGACGAGGGCAAAGACGATGTCTGCAGCGCGATCGGTTGCCATGTCGGGTCGTAGGAAGCCGATCTGCTCCAGGTGACGCACCAGCTGGCCCATGCCTGCACGTCGCCTGGCGGCCAGGGAGTGGAAGTACGTCGCGGCGTCAGGGTCCGTCACCGCTGCCGCGTGCAGGGCAGGCCACAGCGGCGCAGCCCGGGCAAAGATGTCGACACCGTGCTCGACCGCAATCGCCACTGCCCGGTCGCCTGACGGTTCCGTCATCGCCTGCCGCATCCAGGCACGATCCTCCACCGCTGGCTCCCCCGGTCCACCGGCCCCTGCCAGCTCCACCGCCTCACGGAGCAGCGACGCCTTCGTCTTGAAGGTGTAGTACACCGTCTGGACAGCCACGCCGGCGGCTGCGGCGATGTCTTCCATCGTGGTTGCCGCATATCCGCGCTCGACGAACAGGGAGTGGGCGCTCGTCAATATGCGCAGCCGCGTGGCGCGCGCTCGGTCGCGCCGGCTGATTCGGGGACCAGGCTTGACATCGGTCATGGCGGAAGCCATGCTACTCCATGTCGACCCTAGTGGTATCACTAGTGAGAGCGCGGGAGGAAATGGTGGCGAGGTTTCAGAACGAGATCGAGATCCACGCCTCTCCGGAGGCTGTGTTCGACGAACTGAGCGACCAGCGCCATGAGATGCGCTGGAGTCCGAAGATGCGCTCCGTCGAGTTGCTCACTGGCGAGCCGATCACCGTCGGATCGCGCCTGCGCGCTCGCTGGGCGGGCACCCCCGGCAACGATGTCGTCTACACCGAGTACGCGCGGCCGAAACGATGGGCGATGCGGTTCACGTCGTGGCTGATGGTTGCGGAAACAGCCGGGAATCTCGCGCCCACCGCCACCGGCACGCGGCTGCTCTCGACATGGAACATGCGGCTGCGGGGACCCCTGAGACCGCTCAGTGGGCTAGTCGCACGCGGCATGTGCAAGGAGGTCGCCCAGAGCATCAGATACGCCAAGGCGCATGTCGAACAGGTCGTCGAGCGCTCGGAGACGTGACCGATCGCCGCCCCTGGACGGTCCGCATGCCGAGCCGGCATGGTGCGCGATGACTGATGCCCCGAGACTGAGGCTGCAGCAGCCGTCTGCCTGGCGGCTTGCAATCTACGCCAGCGTTGGCCTGAGCGGTCCCGCGCTCCTGCTTGGTGCGCACATCACCACGGAGGTAACCTGAGGATGGATTGGTGGCTGATTCTGCTGCGCATCGTTCATGTCGGATCGGCGATGGCCTGGTTCGGCGGCGCGATCATGAGCTCGTTCTTCCTGGCGCCCACGGCGCAGGCGCTGGGCGCGGCAGGGCAGCCGTTTATGGACCACCTCATGCGCCGCCGGATTGGCATCTTCTTTCCGGTCGTGTCGGCGCTGACGATCCTGAGCGGCGCTGCGCTCTACTGGCGTGCCTCCAACGGACTCGACGGCGCATGGATCGGCTCGGGACCCGGGCTGGCCTTCACGGTCGGCGGGCTCGCCGCCCTGGCGGCGTTCATCGGCGGCGCCGTCCTGATAGGTCCGAGCATTGGTGAGCAGACGGCCGTGCAGTCTGAGCTGGTAGCCAGCGGCGGCGAGCCGACCGAGACGCAGCGCCAGCGCCTGGCTCGAGCAGAGGGAAAGATGCGCCTCGCAAATCGGCTCGACCTGCCGCTGCTCCTGCTCGCCGGCCTCACGATGGCCGTAGCGCGCTACCTGTAGGGGACGCCACCGCGTACTTCGCCTGAATCAGTGGCGGTCATGAACGCGGGCGGCCGCAGCGGATACATGATCTTCCGATAGCCAGGTGAGGAGGACGATCAATGCACCTCAGCCCAGAGAGGCTCGCCGCCGTCATCACGATCGCTGGTGCAGTGGTGTTCCTGGCTGCTGCATTCCAGCCGACCTCTCGCGTGTTTATCGAGCCGTCCGCAGTCCGGAAACTCGAGATCATCAATGCGTCTCCTGGTCTGTGGACTGCGACCCAGGTCGGGTTCGGACTGGGCGCGGCGCTGACGGCCGTCGGGCTCGCGATCGCAGCGTTTCACCTGCGCGAGCAGTCTCTGACCTGGCTCGCCTACGCGAGCGTTGCGCTGTTGGCGGTCGGTGCACTGGCGTGGGCTGGCCACCTGTACGCGCGAGCCGACGATCCCGCGACCTTCGCCAGCGGCGGCCTGCCGGCGTGGCCCCTCATCACCTACTTCGTGCTGACGCCCGCGGGGCTCGCGGGCATCGGGATCATTCTCCTGCGCAGCTCCGGTCCCGACTGGGTAGGGTGGCTCTTAGTGGGAAGCATGGTGCTCATCCTGGTGGCCACCGCCATCGCTCGAGACATTCCCCCGCTGGTGTACTACGGGCCGACGCTCGTCGTTGGCGTGATGCTTTATCTGCATCGGCCATAGGAACCGGCCGGGGATCTCGGCCACGCTCCCGAACACGGCTTGGTCTTCACCGATGAGTTCGGCGAACCGCTGACCCGGTCACGCATCACCGAGCGCCGCCTGCGACCGCTGCTGCGCCGCGAAGGGCTGCCGCCCATCCGCTTCCACGACCTGCGCCACACGGCCGCCACGCTGATGCTGACCGCCGGAGTGAACCCCAAGGTCGTGTCCGAGATGCTGGGCCATACCAGCGTAGCTATCGCCCTCGACCGCTACTCGCATGTCATGCCGACCATCCGGGCCGAGGCGGTTCGCCGGCTTGACGGCGTGCTGAACGGACGTTTGAGGGTAGAAATGAGGGTACGGCGGATTCCGCGGGCACGAAAAGCCCCGATTCACGCTCAGAGTCGGGGCCCGACGGGGAATTTGGTACCGCATACCGGATTCCTGGTGAAACGTCTCATGCGTCTCAACCGCGTTCACGCAGTGCATCCAGGAGACGCATGAGACACATGAGACAGGATCCATAAGGGTCCAGATAGGGGTCCTTGCCGGCAAAGTGGCCTCTGAACGCTGTGCGTGCCGATCAACCGCGTCAGCCTGTCGGCCCCAAGCGGAGGAAGCCGGCCAGGTATTCGGGATGCGATGCCAGGGATACTCCAGCGGAGTCGGCCGCGCGTCTGAGGGTCTCCAGGGCCGCGGTGCTTGGGGTCCCGTAGACATCCCATCCCAGCGGCTGGATGTACTCGTACGCCGCTCGCGATCGCTCGTCCGAGCCCACGAAGTGGAGGTCCATCGCCTCCGCGTCGGCGAACGCGTGGAGGAAGCTGATCGTTGCGCCGTCCGCGTCGAGGTAGGACAGGAAGAGCACCGTTCGCGGCTTCTCCGCCTGGAGCCGGGAGGTCGCCTCGCTCATCATCTGCCGCACGGTGTCGAGCTGCCCGTCCTTGATGCGAAAGTGGCTCAGAAAGACGACCGGCTCAGGCATCGTGTGCACCTCCATCTCTCTGTCTGTCGTGGGCCGAAGCGGTCGTCCTCGCCGATGATGATTCAACCCCACTCGCCTCCGCGCCCAGCAGCTTCGCTCTGGGCAGCGGAGGCGCATCGGGAGGTGGCTCGAACTGTACCGCCAGTTGGATGGCTTCCAGAGAGGACAGCCCAGCCCCCTGCGCCAAAAGCTCCTGGTATCGCTCGTTCCCGAGTGCCTCGCGTGCCGTCGCTCGCTGGTCGCCCGTCTGCACCATCAGACGTGGCGCGCTGGCGCCCAGGCGCTCCTTCATCTCATCGGCCTTTCCAAACAACCGCGCACTTCGCTCGACGTCCCCGATCCACGACGCGGAGGCCCCGACCCATTCGAGCGTCATAGCGATGCCGATGTCGATGCCCATCTCGTTGGCAATGGCGAGCGACTCGCGCACCAGCACGACAGCGCGTGGCCAGTCCCCGGTCTGAGCGTACAGCCCGCCGAGGCCCAGCAGATTCTCCGACAGCTGCCAGCTTGCCCTCGCCGTCCGAAGTGCCTCGACCGCCCGCTCCTGGTACGGAATGGCCGCCTCAGGTTCTCCCTGGAAGTAGTGGGTGAACCCGAGGAACGACTCAGCTTCCGCCGCGCCAAGCGGATTGTCCGCCCGGCGGTACAGCGCCAGAGCATGCTCGAGGCGACTCCGCGTGGTATCGATATCGCCCCGCAAGAGGAGCGGCACGTAGCTCTCGTTGTAGAGGGCATCCGCCGTTCCGGCCAGATCTCCGATTGACTCGTACAGCTCTCGCGCCTCGGCATAGTCCCTGGCCATCGCGTCGAAGTCTCCGCGCCAGTACGCGATTCCGCCCGCGCCGAGGAGCGCCTTGGCTCGCGCCCCGGCAGCACCACCTGTCTGGGCCAGCAGGCGGTCGAACGTCTCGCCCGCCTCCTCGAAGAGCCCACGCAGCTGCCAGAATCGCCAGATCGCACCCGCCGCGCGTAGCGCGTCGTCCAGCAGATCGATGTCTGCCCCGCGAGCGAAGGCCGCGCGCAGGTTGTCATGCTCACGCCCCAGCCGGGCCAGCCAGTCGCGCTGCTGCGAGCCGGTCAGGTGCGTTTCGGCATGTGCAGCCAGCGCGAAGAAGTAGGTTGCGTGGCGGCGCACGAGCGTCTCGAATCGGCCGGACTGATCCAACATCTCGCGCGCGTACCCGCGGATCGTCTCCAGCATCGAGAAGCGCACTTCGGTCGCAGCCTCTTCGGTCCGTAGCAGGCTGTTGTCGAGCAAAGTCGCGACTCCATCCAGCGGATGCACGCCCAGATCATCGCCGCCACACACCTGCTCGACGGCTTCGAGCGTGAACCCGCCGCGGAAGATGGACAGGCACGCGAACAGCCGCTGTTCGGGCTCACCCAGCAGCTCGTAGCTCCACTGGATCGCGCCGCAAACAGTTCGCTGTCGTTCCGGCAGGTCCTGCGCCGCACTGACCAGAAGCGACAGGCTCTGCTCGAGCCGGGGCAGCATCTGCTCCGGGCTGAGCAGCTTGACGCGGGCGGCGGCAAGCTCGATCGGCAACGGTAGGCCATCGAGGCGAGCGCAGATCTCCGCGACGGCGGGAGCATTCGCGTTCGTCACCCGGAAATCCGGCTTCACGGCCAGAGCACGTTCGATGAAGAGCTGGACTGCCTCAAACTGCGAGAGCGACTCGGCGGTCGGGGCGGCTGCCGAGTCAAGCGCGCCGCCGGTCGCGAGCGGCGGAACGGGGTACTCGTACTCGCCGCTGAGATGGAGAGGCGTCCGGCTGGTCGCCAGGACGCGCAGCCGCGGGGCCGCGGCGAGCAGCCGGGCGACCGATGGCGCAGCCCGGCCGACCTGCTCGAAATTGTCGAGTACCAGGAGTAGCTCCCTTTGGGACAGCCAGTCTTCGAGGGCGCTGATGACGGGTCGGTCGCCCGCGATCTGCACCCCGAGCGAGCCGGCAATCGTCGAGGGCACGAGGTCGGGGTCACGCAGAGCATGGAGCGGCACGAACCAGCAGCCGTGCTCGAACTCCGCGATGACCTCCTCGGCAACCCGGATCGCTAGCCGCGTCTTGCCGGTTCCGCCCGGCCCCGTCAGCGTCAGGAGGCGGGCAGACGACAGCCGTTCCTTGACTTCCAGAATCTGCTGTTCCCGGCCGATAAAGGAGGTGCCCTGTGGGGGGAGATTGTGGCGGCGGACCTCGAGTGAGTTGAGCGGCGCGAAGCGCGCGGGAAGCCCGTCAATCGTTACCTGATAGATGCGTTCGGCGCTGGGTAGGCCCTTGAGGCGATGGAAGCCGAGGTCATGGATCGTGGCACCCTCCGGCAGCGCGTGCTCAACGAGAGCTCGGGTGGCGTCGGAGATCAGGAGTTGGCCGCCGTGGCCCGCCGATGCGACGCGCGACCCGCGGTGCACATCGAGTCCTACGTACGTGTCAGCCGCGACGACCGCCTCGCCGGTGTGCAAGCCCATGCGCACGAGCACCCTGCTGCCTGCCGGCCACGCTTCGCGCTGTAACGCCCGTTGCCCGTCGACAGCCGCGCGGACGGCGGCGGTGGGGCTCGCGAAGGCGACGAAGAACGCGTCGCCCTCGGGCATCACCTCGACCCCAGCATGCCTCGCGAAGGCTTCCCGCAGCAGAGCGTTATGGCGCTCCAGTAGGGCCGGATAGCGATCGCCGAGCTTGGTGACGAGTTCGGTCGAACCCTCGATGTCCGTAAACAGGAAGGTGACGGTTCCAATGGGAAGTTCGGCCACGAAAGCCATATTGGACCTGGGCCCTGACCAGGACAACGGGTCCGCCAGCGAGCCTGCCACGACGGTGTTGGTCGATCAGGCTCCGGCGGGCCTGGTTGCCCACTGACTCTGACGACGATCGGAGGTCCGGATAAGGGACCAGACGCCGGTCGGCGGGCAATGACGGAGCCCGAATCTGAGCTCAGATCGGGCCTGAAGATGAGACCTGGTACCGCATACCGGTTTCCCAGTGAAACGTCTCATACGTCTCAGCCGAGTTCAGAAACAACCCCCAAGAGACGTATGAGACGCAAGAGACAGAATTGATAAGGGACCAGATAGGGGTCCAGTCCCGGTCTCGAGGAGGGGCTCGGACGATTCCTGCGCCGGTGCGTCGTCGCACGTAACTATTAGCCTTATCGTCGGCGCGATAAACAACGAGGGAACACCTCCGAGAGGCGGAGGCGGATTTCGTCGGTCGAACCTCCGGGGCGACGAGCCGCCATACGCGGCGACTCTCGACGAGTCGACCCACGCGGATCGATTTGTATGGCGCGCTCGAATCCTGTCGAGCGCGCAACCACGGCTGCCGGCGGTCAGGCCGCTAATGCCGAGGATCGAGAGGCCTACGATGGGTACCACAGGCCAGCCCACCTTGTTGCATCAGGCACGCGCCCAGGAGGCCGGAATGAACCAGCCGATCTTGTTCGTGAGTCATTGGAGCGTCCAGCCGGGCGCACTGGATCAGTTGCGGCAGCTGTCGGAGGAGGTGGCAGCGCGCTTCCGCGCAGAAAAGCCGCGAACACTCTCATGGCTGGCGTACCTGGATAGCTCCGGTACCAGCATTTCGTTCGTTCACCTGTTTGCCGATGCCGAGGCGATGGATCTGCACATCGAGGCTGCGGCTGCCGGGCGAAAGGCGTCCAAGGACCTCATCGAACCGCGCGGGTGGGAGATCTACGGCTCCCCGAGAGACTCTGCGCTGGACCAAATGCGCCGGACCGCGGAAGCGGCAGGCGTGCCGCTGAGGCTCGAACCCGAGGTCTTGGCGGGAGGCTTCCTGCGTCTCGCCCCCGCCTGAGACGACCAGGTTCTGCCGCCGGCCACCTACCCGCTGTCATTCAGTCGCTTTCGCGCACGCTCGACGGCCCCAGCCAGAGTTGGAGGGTCCGTGCCGGCGCGGTAAGATCCGGTCGCCCGAGTGGGCAACGGACTCATCCGCTCTTGACGGGTGGGCATCTGACTCAGTTGGGATGGGCATCTGATTCATCCCGGAACGTCGGCCGAGCGAGGTTCGATCTCCGTTCAGGCACTGGCGATCCGACGGTCCAGTTGGCAACAGACTCTGGATCAGGCGATCGCCCCCGGGACAGTGCCCGCCCCGCGCCTTCAGTAGGTATCCGAATACTCATGGCATCCGCGCGCTCAACGCCATTCGGCCGAGCAACCTTCTAGGAGCGGGCCAGCATCCGACGGTCTATGGGCTCGGGGTGGTACCGCACCAAGGGCTCACTGTCGTGCGGTTCGGTGAGTAACACAACATGCAGTGGTGTGGTCAGCGGGGATCCACTAGATGTTGTGGTTTGGAGCTGGTACCGCATACCGGATTCCTGGCGAAATGTCTCATATGTCTCATCCGCGTTCACGGAGTACATCCAAGAGACACATGAGACGCATGAGACAGGATCGATAAGGGTTCAGATAGGGTCCTGCGGCCGCCAGAGCTCATACGGTCTGCCTCGGCGCTTCGGGCTCGACGTCGCGCACCGCAGTCGCGCCGCAGACGCATTACGCGACGATGACGCCGTGCAGGACCTCGCGACTGCCTTCGCACTGTTCTTCCTGGCGCTGATCGTGATCTTCGCTGGGTTCGCGTTCAGCGGCCCGCGCTGGACAGCGCGCCGATGCGCGCGATGTCGACGCATGATCGCCGGCCAGGCGGTTCACGTGGGCGACCTCGCGTACCACCCTCGCTGCCAACCGCCCGCGCACTAGACAGGTCCGAATGGCTACCAGCGACGACGCGAACACCATGAGCCAGACCCCGAAGCGGATCGGTCGTGGGGTGTCCTTGCTCGGCGCTCTGACCGTCGGCAGCGCGGCAGTGATACTCGGTGCCACAGCCGTCGAGCAGATCGTGAGCGGCATCGTCGGTATGACCTCGACCGACGGCCTGACCCGCATCCTCAGCCCCGTGATCATCCTCAAGGGCCTCTTTGCGGGCGCGTTGGCGATCGCTGGTCTCGCCGGCTCATGGCGCACCGCCCGGAGCCGGGGCCGAAGGCAGGGTGGCGCACTGGTCGCTGGACTGCTGGTTGCGCTCGGGGCAGCATCGATGTACGCCGACGGACCGGCCCCTGACCGGATGCTGCCAGCGTATGCCTTCTCCCTGGTAGTGCTCGGCACGGGAGTGGCGACGAGCGGCTGGGTCCTGGGATGGATAAACCGCCATCTGCCATCGAGCGCGGCCGCGCTCCGAAGACTTGGCGCAGCCTCGGCCGCTGCGCTCGCAGCTATGCCGCTTGTAATCGGCGTCCTCATGGCCCAGTCAGTAGCCCGGGACGCGGAACTTGCGATACCCGAAGGCGAGCGCGCCCGGCTCATTAGTGAGGCCCATACCGTCTGGGACAATCCGTTCCACCGGCTGGCGTACCTCGAGTTGGCCGTGACGATCCAGAGGGAGTCAGTCCTCTGCGGCACGGATTACACCGTGGAGGCGTTCACGCTCTTCGGGCTGCGACCCGATTACCTCCAGCTGAACGAGTGCGGCGCATCCTTGCGGGAGAGCCCTCGTGCGACCTGAGCGGACCGGCCACATCACCGTGGCGGGTTGGATCTTCATCGTCGGCGGGAGTTACTGGCTGTTGTCGCTGATCGTCGCGCTGGCTGGCATCGCCTCGCACGCCGGCTCCTGGGACTTTGGCCTTGACTTTGGCCCGGCCTTCACCAGCGCCCTCGCGCGCACACTCCCGCTCCTCGTCCTGATCGCGGCCATCGGGGCAGGCGCGCTACTTATCGGGACGAAAGTGCTGGCGGGGGTCCGATGGGCGCGCGGCGTTGGCATCGCGGCCGCGGGACTCCTTGTGGGGACGGGCCAACCTCTGTGGCCCTCTCGCCCATAGGACGGACCGCCCCACAAAGAATTGCGCTATCCCGAAACCGTCTGCTCTTAGAGCCGTCGCGGGTTCAGGTCGCGAACCGGGGAAGGTGGCATGGTGGTCATGGTCCTACCTCGGTCGTTCCTCCCACCGTGGCTCGCTCGGCCCGCGCCACGCCCAGCAGCAGGATGCTCCAGGCCAGCATCGTGACGCCCCAGGGGCCGAGGGAACCGGGGGCGTCCGGAAGGACGACGGACACCGCGCCGACGAGCAGCCCGGCGGCGCCAGCCGTCCACAGCGGCACGCGCCAGCCTGACAGGCGTAGGCTGGCCAGCACACTGTGCAGCGGAATCGTCACCGCCACGGCCGCCATCTCCGCGTAGCGGTCGCCGGTGACGCACTGGCCGAGGAAGCAGGATGGCCCGGCCGCACGGGCCAGCTCGAGCATCTGCGCCGCGTACCAGATCGCGGGCAGCACGGCGATGAGCGACACGGCGGCGAGCGGACGGCTCACCGCGACGGCCGCCAGCGAGGCGCGATGGCGCTCCGGGTGAAATGCGAGCAGGACGCCGGCCGCAGCGACAAGGACGACCCCGCCGACAAGCGGCTCGATTCGGTTCCCCAGGAAGCCAGCCGCCGCCAGGGCCAGGGCGCCGATGAGCGCCTGCGCCGCACCGGCCAGGCCCGCAGTCCTCCTCATTACTTGGCTAGCGAAGCCGATGACGATCGTCGCGCCGAGGGCGAAGAAGGCCAGGTCGCTGACCGGGCTGGTGGCGGTGTAGCTCGAATCGCTGAGCCAGACGCCGAGCGTGAGGGCGGTGACACCCACGAACAGCAGCGCCAGGAGCACCGCCCAGATGCCCGCCCAGGCACGCAGCGCGATCGGCATCGCCGGAGACGCCGGACCGGACGACCTCCTCGTCACGGTCGACTCCTCGACGCCGAGCCGGCCGCCGAGGCTGGTCATCTGCTCACCGTGCCGGCCCGAGCAGAGGCGTCCTGCTCCGCGAGCTGGCTCGCGATCCAGTCGGCCCACGCCTCGATCTCGGCCCAGTCGCGGAAGTCGCCGGCCGGAGTCGCCTCGCGCGCCGCCGGCATCATCCGGGTGAGGCGCTCCATCAGCTCGATCGGCTTCGCGTCGGAGTCGTAGGCGCCGAAGAAGATCCGCTCCTCGCGCGGGCCGATCAGCTCGCGCAGTTCGGCGAACTCCTTCGGCTCGGCCGCGGCGCGCACGTCGTTGCCCTCGGCGTCGACCGTTTCCGTGCCCAGCGGTCCGCTGCTGAACAGCCAGACCGGGCGCTCGGCCAGGATCGACCGATGGCGTCGCACGAAGGCGGTCGCCTCCTTGAGCCAGTGGAACATTTAGGCCGCGCTGCCCACGACGACCGCGTCGTAGGCGGCGACGTCGCGGACGTCGTCGACCGGCGCTAGGGTCGCCCCCATCCCGCGGGCCTCGAGCGTCCGAGCGATGCGCGCGGCGATGCCCTGGGTTGCGCCGTGACGCGTGGCATAGGCCACGAGCACTCTCATCATCGTCCTCCTTCGTGAACTTCCCGCGCCGGCATGTCCGGCACCTGGCTCTCCTCGCCACGGCGACCGGCGTGTGCCGTCTCCCGATCGGCGGCCAGGCCAGCGACGAGCGAGGCGATCGCCGATCCGAACGCGACCCCGGCCAGGCCGTACACCGCGCCCTCGGGCACCTCCGTCACTAAGCTCAGCAGGACCAGACCGGGGAACAGCCCCAGGTAGGCCAGCACGCCGACCGCTAGGATCCAAGGCCACGCCCGGCTCAGTGCCCGGCCCACCGGCCCCGGCCGCGCGCTCGACGGCGCGCCGATGCGCGTGGCGCCGATGCCGATGACGATGCCGAGCAGCGGCGGTCCGAAGCCGCCACCCACGGCGAGCAGCAGCAGCGACAGGCCGATCAGGACCAGACCGCCATGGCGGCGGTGGACGAAGCCGACGGCCCACACCGCCACCGCTGCGGAAACGATGACCGTCAGGATGCCCGACACCAACAGGTTGGGAACCAGGGTCATCGCCGGCTCGCCAGCGAGGATCTCGAAGGCCTCGGCGTTGGGCCAGGACTCGATCAGCGGCGAGGCGGCGGCCACCGGGCCCTGCAGAATCTCACCGATGCCATGCTCGATCCCGGCCAGCGCCAGGACCGCCCCGAACGTGGACGCCACGATGCGGATCGCACCGTCGACCGGCGTGGACAGGCCGAACGGACGTGTGATGGTGGTTGCGGGGTCGATCATGATGCCGAACCGCCGGGCGTGCTCAGGTGCCAAGCGCGGAGGTTGAGCACCAGCGCGAGGACCGCGGCACCGCCGGCCACGATCGGGATACGGCGGGCCGCCCAAGCGGGCAAGAAGATGTCGACCACCGAGCCGCGCTCGGCGCCGAGCTCCTCGGCCAGCGGGGTCAGCGGACAGACCTGGTTGTTGCTGACGAAAAGGGCCGACTCGGCGAACACAACGCCGCCGGCGATCGCGGTTCGCCGACCCGGCCGCCCGCGCAGGCCGTCCCACAGAGTGAGGAGGACGGCGCCGGCGATCGAGAAGAAGATGGCGGTGTGGATGGCCTTGATCGCGGACAGCGCCCGGAGCCGCTGCGTACTCGGGATGAAGGTGGCAAGCGGCGCGGTGATCACCCCGCTCCACACCGGCTTGCGGCGCTGCGGAAGTGCCGGCTGGCCGCCGGCACCGAACGGATGAACCAAGAGCTCCGGCATCGCGGGTGGTGCGGTAGTCGCAGACATGGATCTGCTCAGCCGGCCGTCGCCAGCCGGCCCCACAGCAGCCCGACGATGGCGAGGTTGATCAGGACGGCGGCCAGGTAGAAGGGGTGAAAGTAGAGCGCTACGGCCACGAGACCGAGCGCCGCCCCACCGACCAATAGCGCGTACCGCACCTCAGCCAGCGGCCCGATGCCCAGCCAGCCCAGCCCACCGCCGATGAGCGCCAGGCCGGCAGCCAGCCAGATGAGCCCGCCGACGACCGAGGCGGCGCCTCCAAGACCGAGGGCCTCGAAGGCCCACGAGCGACCGAAGGGCCCCGGCCACCACACCATCCAGGCCGGCATTGCCATCGGAGCTGCATTCGGGCTGGTGACCGCGCCGAAGCCGATGAACGAGGTAATCAGTCCGTGGAGGATCAGGAACCCTCCGACCAGCGACTGCGGCATTTCGCACCTCCTACCGGGAGGACCCCGAGCGATGACCGCCGCCAACCGTCGACGGACGAGCTTCGGTGCAGTCCGTTCACCCCTTGCTGGGAGCATCCAACCATCGGTGCAGTGCAGTCAGGTGCCGTGCGGACCGTCTCGGATGTGCCAATCGTCCCGAGCCAGGCGTAGGCTGTTGCGATGACGACGCCCGCCCTCGCCGACCGGCTGGCCTGGACCGCCACGGCGGTGGCCGCCTTCGCGTCCCTCGCCGGGCTGGTGGTATCCGGCCTGTACCGTGACGCCCAGTTCTGGGTCCAGCAGGCGCGCGGCATCGACCTCGCCACGCTCCTGTTTGCGACCCCGATCCTGGTGGCCAGCCTGTGGGCGAGCGGCCGCGGTTCGCGGCTGGGTCGGCTGGCGGTGGTCGGCGGGCTCCTGTACCTCGTCTACAACTACTCGATCTATGCCACCGCTGTGGCGATGAACCCGCTCGCGGCTGCCTACATCGCGGTCCTCGGCCTCGCCGTCTGGAGCCTCGCCCTCACCCTGACGTCGGTCGACCTCGCGGCCATCGCCGAGCCGGTGACCGGGCGGCTGCCGCGTCGAGCCACCGCCTGGTTCTTGATCGTCGTGGTCGCCCTGTTCGGATTGCTGTGGCTGAGCCAAATCGCGGCCTCCACCGTCAGCGGGCAGCTGCCCGCCGACCTGGAGCGCGCCGAACTACCGGCCAATCCGGTGTACGCGCTCGACCTCGCCCTGTTCCTGCCGCTGACGGCAGTCGCCGGCATCGGCCTCCTGCGTCGCCGTCCGGGCGCCGCCGCCTACGCAGTGCCGATGCTGATCTGGGTCCTCCTGACCTCGGCCGGCGTCGTCGGCGGCTTCTTGTTCATCGCGCTGGCGGGCGACGAGGTGCCGATCGCCGTCGCGTTGGTGATCGGGGCGGTCGGGGTCGCAGCGGCGGTTCTGGCCGCCGTCCCCCTCGTCACGCGCTCCGGGCAGGCTGCGTAGACTCGACCGTTCCGCCCATGTCCAATCCCGTGCCGCACCGCCTGTAACAAATCAGTCCGCCCTCTCTCCCGAGACGGCGGACCGACCAACGACGCAACGTTCGATCAGGCGGGTGCGTTCACCACGCGGGCGGCGGTCTGCTTGGCGCCATCTGGCCCGGCGATGACATACGCGATCATCGCGACCAGCCCGAAGCTGAGCAGCCCGAGCACGAGGAGGACGATGAACCATGTCTTGTCCTCGAGCTGCGCGGTGTTCAGCAGCGCGCCGATCCACGAGACCAGCCCGCCGATGAAGCCGGCGATCATCGCCAGCGCGGCCACGATCCCGAGCCCAACGATCGTCCACGCATATGGTGTCGACTGAACGCCGATCACATCCGGGCCGCTCATCACGAAGGCGCCGTTGGCATAGGCGATCCATACCGCCGCGAACGCCAAGATGGCGCCGGCGATGACAGCCACCACGCTGCCCAGAAAGACCCTAGTCACTGTTACCTTGGACACAACTCCATCCTCCTTACGACATTTCGTTCTCAGGACAGCGTGCCGTGCTGGCTTCTCGCAGAACAGGGCCGGTGGTCACCAACCGCGTGGGTGGCTTGGCACGCTTGCGACTCATCGGCCCGGCGGCATGCCCAAGCCAGCGCGGATGGGCGGGCGGACCTCATGACCGGTCGCTCGCTTCGCGGCTCGTCGGCGCTCGTGTCGGCGAGCAAACCAGATCGCGGCCACCATCAAGCCCAGCACATCGGCGAAGCCAAGGATCGACTCCATCGGCATCACGATGTCGCCGGCCTGCAGCTGGCTGAACAACGAGCCGAGTGGCGTTAGCAGCGGCCACAACACCAGGATGCTGCCCGCCACCCGGAAGGCGACGCCATACACGATCCCCAGCCCGGCCAAGAAGACAATCTCGTTGAGGCCCATCCCGTAGCCGATGTGGTAGAGGCCGTAGAGGCCGGCCGCCACGGCCACCGCCGGCCCCAAGCCGAAGGACGCCTCCACGCGGTTCTGGATGAAGCCGCGGAAGAAGATCGCCTCAAACAGGCCCACCGGCAGGGCCAGGGCCAATAGTGGCAGCCAGACCTCCGGCGCCGGGAAATCGGCGCGCGCCAGGGTGAGCGCGAACTGCACGCCGGCGAACACCACCGCCAGGGCGGCCGTGGTTCGCCAGGCGCCGAGCGTCAGACCGAGGCTCGCCAGCGGCCGGCGGCGAATCCACACGGTGTAGAAGACGGGCCCGGCGACGCCGACGACCAGCGCCGTTCCGTAGCTCAGGAACAGGCCGAGCACGTTCTCGGTGGTGAAGACCACGAACGCCAGCCACAGGCCGGCGACTACCGCCACGTAGAGCCCGACGATGGCCGCCAGATCGGCGCCGTCGGCGCGGCTTCGCAGCAAGGCGAGCTCAATCTTCGCAGTCCGAGTCAGCGCCGCTCCGGCCAGCGCCACCACGAGTCCGATCCCGCCGATCGCCACCACGTAGCCGGTCGCGGGCAGCACGTCGAGGAGCAGCAGGCCGACGACGACGAAGGCGGCCCCCAGCGCTGGGAGTAGGAATCGCGTCGATGGGTGAGAACTGAACATGGGGAAGGTCACCTCCGTCGACAACGCTCCCACCCCGCGCAGCCCGCAGCCAAGGGCCGGTCGGCCCCGCTGCTTGGGGCCGCATTGCCCTGCAGCGCATCAAGGGGCAGCGGTCAGGCTGTAGGCACCGAGAGTCATATCGAGGCCGCCCTTCGGTGGCGGCTGGAAAGAGAGAGGATCGTGTCCACCGCAACACACGAGGGCGCGCTCCGGCGTGCCGACACACCTCGCGTAGCGCGCCTGAACTGGCGAGCCGCCGTATGGGAGAACCGCTGGCTCGGCGCTGCCGCTGCCGTCGGTCTGGGCGCGCTGACCGCGCTCGTGAGCAGCGTCCCGATGCCGCGAGGCCCGGCGACCGGCGGTCAGGGGCTGATTGTGATGGCGGTCTCGCTGCTGATCGGTCTGGCGGCCGGCTACTTGATGCGCTCGCGGTGGGCGCTTCTGCTGGCGCCGCTGGCCTATATCGCCGCCTACGAGCTGGCCCGGCTCGGCATCGCTGGCGCCAGCCTGGGGATGCCGCGATTCGACTCCGTGTACGGCATCGCAGCGTTCGCCGCCGGCCGCGGGTTCCACGCCCTGCTGGCGCTGCTGCCGATGATGGTCGGCATCAGCATCGGCCTGGCCATCGCTCGACCGCGCCGACTGTTGGCCCTGCTGCCGACCGGGATCCTATCGCTGGCGGTCGTCGGCCTGGCCGTCCTGGTCGCCCTCCCAGCCTCCACGCCGCCGGTGCTGGGCGCGAATGGCCAGCCAGTGCCGGGCAGCGTCGCTGAGCTGACGACCGTGGAGCTGGGCGGCCACGAGCAGGCGATCTCGATCCGCGCCGCCGACCCGGAGAAGCCGGTGCTGCTCTACCTGTCGGGTGGCCCCGGCCAGAGCGACATCGCCTTCGCGCGGGCGCTGCTGCAGCCCTTGGAGCAGGATTTCGTGGTCGTAGTCTGGGACCAGCGCGGCAGCGGCAAGTCGTATCCCTCCCTTGATCCGACCTCGACCTACACCCTCCAGGCGCTGGTCGGCGACACGATCGACTTGACCGACTACCTGCGCGAGCGGTTCGCGGAGGACAAGATCTACCTCCTCGGCGAGTCGTGGGGCTCGACGCTCGGCGTGCTGGCGGTGCAGGCGCGGCCGGACCTGTTCCACGCCTACATCGGCTCCGGCCAGATGGTCAGCCAGCGGGTCACCGACCAGATCATCTGGCGCGACCTGCTGGCCTACGCCGACCGGACCGGCAACGGCGAGCTGTACGACCAGGTCCTGACCCTAGGCGAGCCACCGTATCGCGACACGCCCTGGGCCAACAGCCTGATCATGGGCTACTACGGCCTGCTGGAGACGCCGTACGACCCGCCGGCGGCGTACGTCGCCCGCGGCGAGGCCTCCGGCGTCGGCCAGTTCGGGCTGATGGGCAGCGAGTACAGCTTCGTCGACAACGCGAACCTGATCCGCGGCCTGGTCGACATGTTCAGCCTCACGTATCCGCAGCTCCAGGACATCGACTTCCGGACCGATGTGCCCGCGCTCGAGGTGCCGGTCTACATGCTGGACGGCGAGAACGAGCTCCGTGGCCGACGGGAGCTGGCCCACGAGTGGTTCGACCAGGTGACGGCGCCGTACAAGGAGCTGATCACCTACGAGAGCGCTGGTCACGCGGTCGCCTTTGAGCAGGCCGACGCCTTCCTGCAGCTGATGAACGAGGAGATCGTGCCCGCCACCTACCGAGACACCGGAGGCGCGCAGTGATCGAGATAAGTCGAACTTCGCGTTGGTCGTGCATCGAAACGAGGCTTCCCAGATGACCATTCCGCTCTGGCTGCTGATCGCAATCGCCGCCGCCTTGGTGGTATCACTCGCCTACCTCCGACTCTTCCGTCCCTGGCAGCTTCGCTGGGGAGCAACCGCCGACGAGGTCAGCCGGGCCCTGCCCGGCGACGAGGTGGTGGCGCACCCGACCTTCGACGCCACGCGCGCGATCACGATCGCTGCCCGGCCCGATCAGATCTGGCCCTGGCTCGTCCAGGTGGGGGTCAAGCGGGCGGGCTGGTACTCGTACGACCGCCTCGACAACTTCGGCCGACCCAGTGCTCGCGAGATCATCCCCGAGCTGCAGAAGAACGTCTCGGTCGGCGACGTGCTCGGGATGAGCCCCGACGGCCTGCAGGGGATCCATATCCTGGCCCTCGACCTGCCCCGCTCGATGATGTGGGGCACGTTGCCCGACACCACGTGGCTCTGGCTTCTCGAGCCGCAGGCGGACGGGACGACGCGCCTGATCACTCGCATCCGCAAGCGCTACCGCTGGCTGTCGCCGTCGATCGCGTTCTCGATGCTGATCGAGTTCGCCGACATCTGGATGATCCGGAGGATGCTCCTGAACCTGCGAGAGCGGGCGGAGACCCTCGGCCGCGCCGAGGCCGCGACCACGCATGAGAAGGTGGCGACCGGGATCGCGAAGTCAGCGTGACCGCGCATGCGCCTGCCCTCCCCGACGCCGTTGGGCATTCGATGAGCCGGCGGTCGTTCCTCAAGCGCGTCGGTATCGGTGCCGGTGCCATCACCGTGGTCGCTGGCGGCGGGTTGGCGTGGCGAGTCGTCGACCAGGGCGTTCTCACACCGGGATCCGGCCCTGCCTACGAGGCATGGAACGCAGACCTGACCGGCGACGGACCGCTGTCTCTGGTCCGGGCGGCGATCCTCGCCGCCAACGCGCACGACACACAGCCGTGGGCCTTCCGGATCGGTTCCGACCGGATCGACCTGTTCGCCGATCGGACCCGGACACTGGGCGCTGTCGACCCGCTGGGCCGAGAGCTGGAGGTCTCGCTGGGCTGCGCGCTCGAAAACCTCCTCCTCGCCGCGCCGGCAAACGGCTATCAGGCCGCCCTCACGCTACTGCCCGATCCGTCACATGCCGATCACGTCGCGCGCATAGAGCTGGCCGCGGGCACCCCGCCTGGCTCCCCGCTCTTTGAGGCGATCTCGCGCCGACATACCGACCGCTCTGCGTACGACGCCAGCAAGGCGGTCGAGCCCGGCGCCCTCGTCAAGTTCAGCGAGCTCGCAGACGATGGCGTCGCCTCGCTCCGCTGGCTCGAGGCCGGGCCGGCCAAGGACGGCTTCGCGGAGCTCACCGTCCGGGCCACCGAGGCGCTGATCGCCGATCCCGATCAGTCTCGTGACGACTTCGCGTGGTATCGCCAGGACTGGGGCGAGATCCAGCGCCGCAAGGACGGCATCACGATGGATACCGCCGCGTTGCCAGAGCCGATGCGCCTGTTCGTGCGCCTGCTTCCGCCGTCCGATCGTTCGACGCTGCAGCAGGGCTGGGTCGACGCCACCCGCGACCGGCACGTGGCCACCGCCGCTGCCTTCGGCCTCATCGAGGTCAGCGACGGGACCGACCCGGCCCGGCGTCTCGCGGCCGGCCGGCTCTACCAACGCATTCACCTGGCGGCCACGGTCAGCGGACTGGCGGTGCAGCCGCTCAACCAGGTCTTCGAACGCGTCGATCGCGAGATGGCTACCGACCTGGAGCCGACCTTCCAGACGGCGCTTACTGAACTGACCGGGGCCGACGGGCAGATCGTCACCGCCTTCCGCATCGGCCACCCAACGACCACCCCGCGCAACAGTCCGCGCCGACCCGCCGAGGAGGTGCTGCTCACCTAGGCAAGACTGGCGAAACGCACGCTCAGGAAAGGACACTCAGATGCTCAAGATCATCATCGCCGTGGTCCTGCTGTCCCATGGAATCGGGCACAGCATGGGACTGCTCCAGGTATTCAAGGTCGCGACCGTCAGCCCGCAATGGAAGGGTGAATCCTGGGTGCTGACCGGCTCGGTCGGATCGACGTTCAGCTCCATCGTGGCCGTCTCGCTGTGGGTCCTGGCCATTGTCGGCTTCGCGGCACTGGCGGCCGTGGTCATCGGTTGGCTACCCGAGGGGTGGTGGGTGTCGCTGGCGGTTGGCGCCTCGGCGGTGTCCTTGGCCGGCTTGGTCCTCTTCCCGATCGCGTTCCCGCTCTTCAGCACGATCGGCGCGTTCGCGGTGAACGTTGCGGTCCTCGTGTCGGTGCTCTGGTTCCAGTGGGTACCGAGCGACGTGGCGGCATAAGGATGCGCCATCGATGGAGTGGTGGCTGGCACGTGGGACCTCACGAAGGGGCACACCTGACGGGCTGCTACTCGCTACTCCGGGCAATGCGCAGCGGCGTGCAGCCGGGACCCGCTACCCGCCGGTTGCTGAGGGCGAGCTGATGAGTGCCACGCGGATCGTCGTTTCGGCGTTCGGGGCGCTGGTAGCGATCGCGGGAATCGAGCACGGTGTCGGCGAGATCCTCCAGGGACCGGTGGCGCCGGCCGGTCTGACCATCGAGTCGTGGCCAGATGCTGAGGCCTTCGCCGTTTTCGCCGGAGAGCCGGCTATGACCGTCATCCCCAACCTGCTGCTGACCGGCGTGCTGGCCGTGATCGTCGCGCTGGGGGTCGGGGTCTGGTCGGTCTGGTTCGTCGAGCGCCAACATGGTGGCCTGGTTTTGATCGGCCTGTCGGTGCTCCTGCTCCTGGTCGGCGGCGGGTTCGTCCCGCCATTGATCGGGATCATCATCGGTGTCGGCGCCACGCGGATCGGAGCCGCCTCCGGCCAGCCGCCGGGACCGGTGCTACGCGGGCTCGGCCAGTCCTGGCCCTGGATTCTGGCAGCCGGCGTCCTCGGCCAACTGGGTCTGTTCCCGGGTCTCGTGCTCCTCAGCCAAGTCGTGAGGGTGCCTGACGCAGTGGTCTACGCCCTGTCGGCATGGTCATTCGCAGCCCTCATCCTCGCCCTGGTCGCCGCCCGGGCCCACGACCGCGCGCCCGAGGGCCGCAGCTGAGCGCAGCGCCAAGCCTCGCCGATGATCCCCGCCGCGCGTCACGCGCGGCCGAGCTGCCACAGGCGCCGGCCGACGAGGACCACCCAGGCGAGTAGGAACACGATGGCGGCGAAGTAGAACGGGATCGCGACGGCGACGAGCGCCACCGAGACGTGTTCCAGCACGACGGCGACGATACCCGCGGCTCCGGCGAACATCCCGGCGGAGGCGCTTGCCGGGCCGAACAGCGAGCTGCGCAGCATGACCGCGCCGATCATCAGCCAGGCTGCCGACACGATCACCTAGCTGACCACCGAAGGCGTTCTCATTGAACAGCGTGAACATCGCCCGACCGGCGGCGAGGATCACTGTCCGATCGGCGTCGGTCGCGGCCTCGGCATAGCGCTGGCTCAGATCGAGCACCGCGAACGCCGTGTTGGTGGCGAAGAAGGCGGCGATGCCGACCAGGAACAGAATCCGCTACTGCTTGCCCGGCCCGCCCAAAAAGCCGCCGAGCTTCTGCAGGGGCTTCTAGCTCCGACGAACGTTCCGACGAATGACGTATTGGGTGCCGTGAAGTCTGTCGGTGACGGATGGAAGGCAGCGGGCCAGCAGGCTGGACAAGTTGTTCTGCGCCAGGGGGCGGCGCTTGCGTCGACATATGTGCCCGTCACGACGAATGCCGACTTGATGGGCGCCTACTGGGCCTGGATAGCAATCGTGATTTGGGCGGGCGCGGCAAGCCCTACGTCAGCGCTCCGAGTGGAGGCAAGATCTGGCGATGATCATCCTGAAATCGTGCCTGTCTTTTGCCGTCCGGGCAGCGCGCGAGGCGATGCCGCCACCGCGACTCTCGCCGCGCTCACGAACAGCCGTGTCTCGCCATCAGCCACTTATGTGGGCGTCGTCTTCGGCGGTGCGGGCCCAATCAAACCGACGCCGATCCCCTTTTCTGTTGCCCGTGGCGCGTCTGCAGCTGATGTCGTGCGCGGCGGCAAGGTCGTCGTCGAATGGACACTGCCAGACGTAATCTTCGACCTCGCTGACGACCAAGCCTCTGCTGAGGAGGTTGCGGCGGTCGAGGCCATGGGCCGTCTCGATGCGATGCTCGGTCGCTCGCCGCTCGACGCGCCAGACGTCGGCGAGGAGAAGGCGCCGGCCTCGCAGCTGTGGCTCGACGAAGTGCCGGATGAGTGGGCAGCGCGAGCGTCGACGCGCGATAAGGGTGCTGATAAGGGTGCTGAGGGCGGTCTGAGGACAACAAAGGGGCCCGACCTGAGCTCAGATCGGGCCGAGAATAACGAAATTGGTACCGCATACCGGATTCGAACCGGTGATCTCCGCCTTGAGAGGGCGGTGTCCTAGGCCTCTAGACGAATGCGGCACGTCGTCCGTGGTGTCGAGGACGGCGGCGAGTATAGCAAGGGCGGCGACGGCGGCTCAACCCGGTAGGTCAGCGGGCGGTCGCCTGTGCCGCCACCTCTGCCGCCAGCCCCATCCAGTCCACCTGGCCGTACCGCTCGCCGAAGCGGACGACGACGACATCGGTCCCAGGCACCACGAAGATCACCTGGCCGAGGTTGCCGCGTGCGGCGAAGGCGGGCTGATCACCTGCTGACTGGACCCACCACATGAACCCGTAGTCGTCGGCGGCCTTTGGGGAGGTCGACGTCGCAACCCAGTCGGCCGGAACGACTTGCCGGCCGTCGATCATCCCCTCGCGGGCATAGAGCAGCCCGAACCGCGCGAAGTCGCGGGCGCGCGCATTGATGCCGCTCTCCATCTTCTCGAAGCCGTCCTCGATGCTGTCGAGGCTCCAGCTGCCGGAGGCCTCCATGCCGACCGGCTGCCAGATCTCCTGGGAGAGGTAGTCGGCGACTGCCATGCCTGTCGCCCGCTCGAGCATCATCCCCAGCAGCAGTGGGTGATAATTGTTGTACTGCCAGGTCCCTGGCGGGCTGCTCGCGCTCACGGAGAGCGCCAACGCCCGCAACTCCGGGTCGTAGTACGTCTTGGCGTCGTCCTGCCAGGGCATGCCGCCGGCACCGCCGCCGTCATAGGCGATGCCTGACGCCATCGACAGCAAGTGCGCGATCGTCACCCCATCGAGGCCGCGACCTTCCAGCTCGGGCAGATACGTCGTGATCGGGTCGTCCACCGAACCGATGAACCCGTCGGCGATGGCCGCGCCAACCAGGGCAGAGACGAACGACTTGGCAGTGGAGAACGACGTCATCGTGGACTCGTCGGTGTATCCGTTGAGGTAGCGCTCGTAGATGATCTCGTCGCCGTGCAGCACGATGAAGGCCGCCGTGCCGTTGGCAGCGAGAAGATCCTCGAGCGCACCGGTCCCACCTGCGTCCGCGTCCACCGTCACCGCGAATGGCCACGGGTCGGCAGCGTCCGCCCTGGCGGCCAGCGGCAGGATGTATCCGGCATCGTTCGCCACCTCCCGACTCGGGAAGAGCTGCCAGTCGGCGAAATCCGACTCCTGCCAGGCGATGACGCGCGACCAGAACGAGTGGCCGGTGGTGGCTGTGGCGAGCGCGAAGACTGCACCACTCAGCAGCAGGAGCGCCAGCACGGCGCGCGCAACCCTCCAGCCATGGGACGGTGGTCGCGGGCCGACAGCTCGTGCCCGCGGCGCGGCTTCGGCAATCATCTCGACACCTCCGATGAGGCGGGGGCGGCTGCGCCCGCACCGCCGAGCGTCGTCCGTCGCCGAGCACACCGACAAGGGCCGAACCGCCCAAAATATCGGGGCGCGGTGGCCTGCCTCTCACGCCGCAGATTTCTTCAGCGAGTGCCGGCGACCGATGCGAGCTCCGCCATCATGGCGTGGCGCCGCTCCTCCAGCCAGCCCAGGACCGACCCGGCCACCTGCCGCCAGGTATCGGACCCCATCACCAGCCCGAAGTGGCTGGCGGACGGGAAGTACTCGTAGGTCGCGTCCAGCAGATCCGCCGTGCGGCGCGCCTCCGAGGGATGGATCACGTCGTCGTGGCCCGCGCCGATCACCAGCGCGGGAGCCTGGATCCGCTCCGCCTCCACGTTGACACCCAGCATCCGCTCCCGCCGCGCCGAGCCGGACTCGCGCGCTCCCTGCATCATCTCCTGCATCTTCACGCGCTCGTCCGGGGTGAGGTCGGGCGTCATCTCGCGCAGCGACTCGTCCGACTGCAGCCACCCCCACCAGGTGGCGTCGTAGACGTCGGGGACCTCTTTGAGCTCCGGCGGCAATGGACGGCGCGGGAGAGCGGCGGCCGGTGGCGAGGGGGCCAGCAGCACCAGGCCCAGGACCGGGTGGCGCTCCGCGTACAGCATGGCTGCCAGCCCACCGAATCCCCAGCCGACGACGACCGGCGGACGGCCCAGATGCCGGATGGCCACCCCGATGTCGTCCGCGTAGTCACGCATCCCCACGCTGCCCAGATCGGCGAGGTCGGAGGTGTAGTGGCCACGCAGGTTCAGGGCGTGCGCCTCCCAGCCGCGCTCGGCGAAGAAGCCGGCGAAGCTCGACCAGAGCCACGAGCCGGTGAGCGCGCCGTGGACGAGCAACAGCGGCGGCTTGCGGGACCGTCGCTCCGGCTGCTGGGTCTCGACGTAGACCCCCTCCGGCTCGATGTAGACCTCGTCGCGCTTGATCGCCTGCACCATGCGGGGCTACTCGTCCTCCAGCAGATCGTCCAGCGGGTTGAAGACCAACCCGGTCAGCAGCTTCGGATAGAAGTACGTTGACTTCTGGGGCATCACATCGTCGGCGCTCGCAACCGCAGCGAGCTGCTCGAGTCGGGTGGGACGCACCAGGATCGCGGCTGCCGCATCGCCACGGGCCACCCGATCCCGGGCGTCGACCTCGTCCCTAGTGTAGGCCAGCCGCTCCCCGGCGGCGAGGGCCGCGCCATCGATCCCCAGCCGGTCGGACAGGACGGCGGCGTGCAGCACGGCCAGGTCCAGGCCCATGACCGCGGTCGAGACGCGCTCGCGCCGCATGCGGTCCGCGACGCCATCGGCATCGCCCACCAGCAGCCAACCCTCGCCTGCCGGCAGGATCACGCCGAATGCCGGCTCCTCGCTGTCCGCCAGCGCCTCCAGCCGACGGGCGACCTCGCCCGGGGCGAGCGGGATGGCCTGCCACAGCGGGTCGGCGTCGGTCACCAGGGCGCGCAGCGCCTCCGCATCGGTCCGATCCTTGATGAGTCGATGGGTGGGCAGGATGGCGAGCTCCTCGAGCTCGGCGTTCACGAGCGCGATCATCATCCAGTCCGCCGCCAGGCTGCCTGGCGGCGCATCTGCCCAGCGTGGGTCGGCGCGGATCTCGGCCTGGTAGGCCAGGGCCGTCTCGTACCGGTGGTGCCCATCGGCGACGTACAGCACCTGGCGCGACAGGTAGCCCAGCAGCCGTTCGTCCGGCTCGACGGCGGCCAGCGTGTGGAGCAGCCCATCCGCGTCGCGCGCGCGCCATTCATCGGTCCAGGCCCGGCTCATGACGTGGCGGTAGCGCTCGGCGCGGTCGAAGTAGAGGGCCAGGATGGGGCTCAGCTGGGTGCGGGTGGCATGCAACAGCGCCAGCCGGTCCGCCTTGGGTCCGGGCATGGTGTGCTCGTGCGCCCGCACCTCGTCCCCGAACGGCTCAAGCAGCACGCGGGCCAGCACCCCCTGCACGGTCGGCTCGTCGGGGTTGGCCGGGGTGGCATGCGCGTAGTAGTAGACCGATGCCTCCGCCCTCCGCTCCAGCGTCCCGTCCCTGAGCCACGCCGCCAGCGTCTGTCCGGCCGCGGCGTGCGGGTCCGGTTCCGGGCTGAGCTCCAGCCGGATCGCGTTGCGGTCGTGGCGTGCCAGCAGCTCGGCCTGCTGCGCCGGGGAGATGACGTCGTACGGGGGGCAGGCGACGTCGCTCAGGTCCGCGATCGGCCGACCCGGATGCTCGGGCGGCTCCTCCGCCAGCCGGATCCGGTCCGGCACGCGGTCAGCTGCGAACCGGTCCAGCGCATAGCCGATGCCCCGGAAGGGGCGCACCTGGGGCATGTGAGGAGTCTACGCGGCCGTGGTCGGGTCGTCCGTGACCCACGCAGGCGCGCCGCTTGCACCCAGCGACGCTAACGACAAAGCAGGCCGCTGTTGGGGCCCGATGTTCGTGCCACGGCCCCTTTCCTTGGCCATCGCTTTCGCCGAGTGACCGGGCCAGCCAATCGCGGACTCCACCAGGTCCACTCCCGCGCTTTGTTCGCCGTTACCGCCTCCACGTGCAAATTCGTCGGGTCCGGAGTCGTCTCCGCGGCAGCAGCCCCAGCCCAGAGTGTTGCCACCGCAGCGATCATGGCAGCGATCGATCCCCGACGCCGCGGTTGTCCCCACCAGCTCACGATTGCTGCCCCTCGCCTGCCGCAAGAATGGCAAGTGTGCGCTCCGCTGCCT
>Ga0299913_10000412_pt1 | contig 26643 bp, 23 predicted proteins | sample RVTome_9_FD_201360 | JGI IMG/M metagenome (GOLD analysis project Ga0299913, IMG submission 201360) | Soil microbial communities from uranium-contaminated site in the Upper Colorado River Basin, Wyoming, United States - RVT155D38 (version 2) ... | reverse complement strand
GCACGACTTTGCTCATTCTCGACGAGCCGACCGCTCCCCTGTCCCGCCGCGAGGTCCTCGCCCTCTTCGAGCTGATCCGCCAGACCGCCAGCCTGGGACGTGGCGTGGTGTTCATCACCCATCATCTCCGCGAGGTGTTCGAGGTCTGCAATGAGGTGACCGTGCTGCGCGAAGGGAAGATCACCTTGTCCCGGCCCACCTCGGAGACATCTCTCGACGAGGTGGTACTGGCCATCGTCGGCGGTGTGCTGCATAAGGTCGAGGCCGAGAGTGCCCGACCGCCGGTCGGTCGGTCGGAGCCCGTCCTAGGGGTGAGAGACCTCACAGTCGGGGACAAGCTCGTCGACGTCTCCTTCGACCTCCATCCCGGGGAGATAGTCGGCATCGCCGGGCTGGCGGGAAGCGGGCGGACTGTCCTGCTCAAGACCCTGTTCGGGGAGATCCGGCCCGACGAGGGCGCCATGACGCTGCGGGGTCGCCGATACCGCCCCAAGGGGACGGCCGACGCCATCCGCCGCGGTCTCTTCCTGATCCCCGAAGACCGGCGGGTTCACGGCGTGGTCCTCATGCATTCGATCGAGCAGAACGTGATCCTCTCGGTGCTGCCCGAGATGTCGGACTACGGGTTGTATCGCCCTTCCCGGGTCCGCCGCACCGTCGATGACATGATGCGGGCGCTCGACATCAAGGCGACCGGCCCCCAGCAGCTCGTCTCCGAGCTCTCCGGGGGCAACCAGCAGAAGGTGGTCTTCTCCAAGGCGCTCGTCGCCGACACCGATGTCCTCCTGCTCGACGAGCCCACATTCGGGGTCGACGTGCACACCGCGGCCGAGGTGATCCGTCTCATCCGAAGCGAGGTCGAGCGGGGCAAGACCGCGCTGTGGGTGTCCTCGGATCTACCCGAGCTCCTCCACGTCTCCAACCGGGTCCTGGTCCTCGCCGACGGGCGGATCAAGTCGGTGGTCCACCGCGACGACGAGGAGTTCACCGAAGACGCGATGCTGCGGGCCATCCAGAGGGAGGGCGCCGGCCTGCCCACCGGGACGGAGGGCGGCCCGTGAGCTCCGGGACGACGATCGCCGCCGAGCCGAGGCGGGGCGGGTTCGGCGGCTGGCTGCGCCAGCAGTGGGTCGGAGCGCTGCGGGGAGAGAACTCCGGGATCCTGATCGCGGCCCTCTTCCTCACCATCCTGGTCTTCGCCATCCTCCTCCGGGACACGGCCTATCTCAGCGTGGGGAACTTCGTCGGGATCATCCGCCAGACCACGGTCATCACCGTGATGGCGATCGCCACCGTCTTTGTGATCTCGGCCGGGGAGATCGACCTCTCCATCGCCGCGGTGATCCCGCTCTCCGGCTATGCCGTCGCCCTCCTCCTCCCCGAGCAGGGCATGGTCGCTGGCATCGTGGTTGCCCTCGCCTGCGGGGCCGTGATCGGGTTGGTCAACGGGTTGATCACGGTGAAGCTGCACGTCCCGTCGTTCGTGGTGACGCTGGGAACCCTGGGCCTGCTCCAGGGTCTGTCCCGGATTCCAACCAACAGCCTCGCCGTCGTGGTATCTGACCCCACTTTCACCTTCTGGTTCGGCTCCGGCAGCCTGGGGCCGGTGCCGGTGCTCATCCTGTGGAGTGTGATTGCAACTGTGGTCGGCTACGTCGTGCTGGCGTGGACGCCGTGGGGGAAGGCGGTGCTGGCGACCGGGGCAAACGCAAACGCCGCCCGGTTCTCCGGAATTCGCACCGGGCGGGTCAAGGTGACCGTCCTGGTCGTCAGCGGGATGGCCGGCGCGCTAGGCGGGCTCCTCTACGTTGGTCAGTTTCACGGGGCTCGTTTCGATCTCGGATCCACCGACCTGCTCACGGTGATCGCCGCTGCCATCATCGGCGGCACCGTCCTCACCGGGGGCAAGGGCAGTGTCGTCGGCGCCGCGGTTGGCTCGTTGCTGCTCGGTGCTGTCAACAACGGGCTGATCATCCTCGGCCTGGACGTCCCCCAACAGCTCATGTTCCGCGGGCTCATCATCATCGCAGCCGTCATCCTCAGCGCCAGGGCGGGGCTGCGTCGGTGAGTGGCCGGCTCACCGACCGTGCCTCCTTGGTGACGGGCGGGACCCAGGGCATCGGTGCTGCCATCGTCCGCGCCTTCGCCCGGGAAGGGAGCCGCGTCGCCTTCTGCGCCCGTAACGAGCCGGGAGGGACCGCTCTCGAAGACGAGCTGAAGGCGGGCGGATACGAGGTTCGCTTCATGTCCGCCGATGTCACCAGGGAAGAAGAGGTGGAGCGTCTGGTCTCGGGCGCCGCCGAGGTGTGGGGAGGTCTCGACATCGTCGTCAACTCGGCGGCCACCACAGCCAATGCCCCGGTCGAGATGCTCTCCCTGGAAACGTGGCGTGCAGTGTTCGAGGCCAATCTGACCGGCACCTTCCTTGTCTGCAAGCACGCCATCCCTCATCTGCGCCGGTCACAGGCAGCCTCGATCATCAACCTGGGGTCGACCTATGGGTTCGTCGGGGTTCCCGGGCTCTCGGCCTACGCCGCCACAAAGGCGGCGGTGATCAGTCTGACCAAGACATTGGCCCTCGAGCTGGCCGACGACGGGATCAGGGTCAACGCGCTGTGCCCGGGCGCTACCGACACCCCGCTGACAGACGAGTGGTTGGCCACCGAGCCCGAACCGGACCGAGCCCTCGAGTCGCTGGTGAAACGCCATCCCTTGGGGAGGCTGGCCTCTCCGGACGAACCGGCTGCGGGCGCGCTCTTCCTCGCCTCGGCCGAGGCGTCGTACGTCACCGGTCACACGCTGATGGTCGACGGAGGTTTCCTCGCCGGATGAGCCGGCGGGCATCACATCCCCAATCGCAAAGGAGAGACCCGTGAAGGCGCTTCGATTCCATGGCCACAAGGACATCCGTCTCGACGATGTCGAGGAGCCCGAGCTCCAGCCGGGTTGGTCGATCATCGCCGTCGACTGGGCCTCGATCTGTCGCAGTGACATCAAGGAGTATCTCGGCCCGCTCTACATCTCGGATGAGCCGAATCCGATCACCGGGGTCTCGATCCCGGTGACCCTGGGCCACGAGTTCGCCGGCCGAATTGTGGAGACGGACGGGACGAGACCCGACATCCAGGTCGGGGACCGGGTCACGGTTGATTGCTGCGTCATGTGCGGGGAATGCTGGTTCTGTCGGCAAGGCAACTATGTGCTCTGCGACAACCTGGCCATCCTCGGCTTCGATGCACATGGCGGATTCGCCGAGCTTGTGGCGGCCCCCAACTACGGGCTGCACAGACTCCCCGACTCGGTGAGCGACGAGGCGGCCGCGGTGATCGAGCCCCTGGCCGTGGTGACGCACGCGGTCCGACGGGCCCGCATCGAGCCGGGAGCGTCGGTTGTGGTGGTCGGGGCGGGGATGATCGGGCTGGGGACGACGGCCATCGCCCGCGCTGTCGGTGCCGGGTCAGTCTATGTGGTGGAGCCAGTGGAGCAACGTCGGGAACGGGCCGCCGAGATGGGCGCCACCGCCGTAATCGACCCGGTCCAAGGCGATGTGATCGAACAGCTCCGTGAACTCACCTCTGGTCGAGGCGCCGACGTCGCCTTCGACTGTGTCGGCACCGAGGACTCCCTCGGCTCCGCCATACAGCTGACGAGAAAGGGTGGGCGGATCGCTGTCGTCGGTGTCTTCCGCTCCCCGGCCACCATCGACATGAACCAGGTGGTCCTGATGGAGCGGGAGATCATCGGCAACCTGGCCTACGTCGACGACTTCCCCCGAGTCATCTCGCTCCTCGTCGATGGGAGGGTAAGCGGCGAGGACTTCATCACCTCCCGCATCGCCCTTGCCGACATCGTCGACCAGGGCTTCCAGGTCCTCCTCGACCGGCCCGACGATCACGTGCGCATCATCGTCGATGCCCACCAGGCAAGCGGTTGATGAAGCATGAACAACTCGTCGGAGTACGAGGTGTTTACGTCGTGACCCACCCTCACCGGTTGCGGAGTGAGCGTCCCACCGCGGACTACCAGGTCTGGAACCATGCCCGTGGTGGGAGCGGTGAGGTCTTCGGCCTCACAACTCTGTGTCGAGGATCTCGACGTGGCCCGCGGTCGCTATCTCGATGAGGAACCGTCGGGTTGCTTCTCCGAAAAAGGCACCCAGCGGAGACTGAATGATGTAGGACCGGGTGAGAAAGCACCTCGCATTCTGCGAGGTGCTTCGGACCCGATCCTGTGGCACACCTGTGGCGCTGTTGTGGAACGCCGGACTCGAAAACGCCACATCCGGCCAAACGGGCTCGGCGATTTCTCCAACCCACTGCAACGGGCAATCGTGGAGCTGGGGGGATTTGAACCCCCGACTTCCTCGTTGCGAAAGATGCAGTCAACGCCCTCTGACCAGGGGTTTTAGCCTCATGCGAGGGACTTGTGGAGCGGCTATGGAACGAGCGACGTGAGACGGAGTGAGACAAGGCCATGCCTAACCGTTGAGATCCGGTCGGACCTCGCCATGTCAGCGCCTACTACCAATGCACGACGGTTCCTGTCCGCGCAATGGGTGGTTGTTCCTTTCACCCTGCCATGAAGATCACCGCGGTTGATCTGCAATGAATCGACTCGGAGGGCTTCAAGACCCTATCGAGAACGCGTGTCAACTGACTCTCTGACCACGAGACGGGTTTCGAGCAGAATGTGGTCGGGGCTGGCGCCGCCGGCGATTAAGTCGAGTAGGAGACGGGCGGCGAGCCGGCCTTTGGCTTCCGTGGCCTGGCTCACTGTGGTGAGGGCCGGTTGTGACCAGCGTGTCTCGGGGATGTCGTCAAAGCCGACTACGGACATCTCGCCGGGCACATGGATGCCTCGATCTCGTGCCTCGCTCAACGCTCCGAGGGCGGTGATGTCGGACATGGCGACGATGGCGGTGGGGCGTGGGGTCTTTTCGAGTAGCCGCTTCAACCCGCGTCGGCCTCCCTCCTCGGAGACGGTGCACTCGGTGAGGTGGACGTCGTTCATGCCCATCCCGTATTCCTCGAGGGCGCGGCGGTATCCGTCCATCCTCCGAGCCAAAGTGCCCACATACCTTTCCCACCGGCCTGGCCGGGGGGAGCGGATGCCGAGGATGCCGATGGTCCTGTGCCCGGCCGCAAGTACATGAGCCATAGCCTCGTGGGCGCCGGTGGTGTCGTCGGCGTTGACGCAGGCCACTCCTTCAACCGGATCGCTGTCCACCATCACATAGGGAAGACGCCGGTTGGTGAGCAGTTGGATTGTGGGACGGAACGGCTCGAGCCCGATGGTGAGGAACCCGTCGACCGCCGCATCGAAGACGGCGTGTTCAATCGAACCTTGCCGGGGTCCGACGAGGAGGATGGGTAGGTCCTGGCTGTCCGTGGCCTCGGCCACGCCGGCGAGGAACTCGGAGATGTAAGGGTTGTGGACCACGGTGGCCAGAGGTTGGGGAACGAGCACGCCGATGGTGCCGGTCCGGCCAGTGCTCATCGAACGGGCGACCGGGTCGGGGCTGTAGCCGAGTTCGGCGGCTGCGGCCAGGATCCGCTCCAGGGTCTGTTCGGAGACTCGGTCGGGCCGGTTGAAGGCGAACGACACCGAAGTGGGTGACACCCCAGCACTGCGGGCGACGTCGGCGATGGTGGGCCGCTTCATTGGCTCACCTGGGATAGGATCATTGCGCTCTGGGCCGGCACCCTCTCGATGGTGAGTGAGCCATCTTGGCCGTGGTGGGTGGACCCGGTGAGGAGATCGGTCCAGTTCCGACCATCAACGAGGATGTCGACCTGTTGTTGTGCTCCCCGAGGGTTGAGAACTACGAGCGTCTTTTCGCTTCCGCTGTGGCGCATGAAAGCGGAGAGGCCGTTTCGCTCTACTAGACGGCGGAAGTCGCCTCTCCGCAACGAGGGGCGGGCCTTGCGGATCTGGGCCAGTTGGCGGATGTGCTCGAGGATGTCTCGGTTCCACTCTGCCGTGTCCCACGGCATGGCCCGCCGGCAGTCTGGGTCTGGTCCGCCTTCAAGGCCGATCTCGTCGCCGTAGTAAATGAGGGGAGCTCCGGGCAGGGTGAACATTGCGGTGAGGGCAAGCAGGACCCGCCGGGTGTCCCCTCCGGCGACGGTCATGATCCGAGGAGTGTCGTGGCTGCCCACCAGGTTGAGCATCCAGTTAGCGGCGTCGCCGTGCCGGTGGAGGAGGTCCTCGACCTCGATCATGAAGTCCTCCCCATCCATGCGATCGTCGATGCAGTAGTCGATGATGGCGGCTCGCTGTTGGTAGTTGGTGCATCCGCCGAACCGGTCGAGGAAACGGGCGGCGTCTCGCCACACCTCCCCCACGATGTACGTCTCGGGAGCGGTCGACTGCATCGTCTTGGCGAACTCGTCCCAGAAACCTCCTTCGATCTTCCAGGGCACGTCGAGCCGCCACCCGTCGATTCCGGCCTGATCAATCCAAAACGTGGCGCAGCGGAGCAGGTGATCGCGGACATCGGGATGCTCGGTGTTGAGCTTGGGCAAATAGTCGGCTCCACCACAGGTCTGATAGGAGGGTCCCCCATTCGGTTGGCCCTCGTCCCATCCGATGAACCAGCCGGCGTGGTCGCCCTCGTCACCGGTCGCCTTCCAGTCGAGGAAAGCAGGATGGCCGTCCCCGCAGTGGTTGAACACTGCGTCCAGAACCACATTGATGCCGAGATGGTGGGCCTCATCCACCAACTCCTTGAGCTCCCCAAGGTCTCCTAGCCTCGGGTCCACCGTGAAGTAGTCGTGGGTGTCGTACCGATGGTTGGTGCCTGCGGCGAAGATCGGATTCAGATAGAGCCCGGACACTCCGAGCGAAGACAGGTGATCCAGACCCTCGATCATCCCGCGTAGGTCGCCACCCTGGAAATGGTCACGGTCTGGAGCCGACCCCCAGGGGACCACATCGTGTGGGTCGAGCTCGGGTCGTCCGTTGCGGAAACGGTCGGGGAAGATCTGATAGAACACCGTGTCGGGAACCCACGACGGCCGGCTCATCTCCCCGCCCCCAAAGCGATACCCCGGACCAACCAGCGTTGCCCGACCAAGTAGGCGATGATGGCGGGAAGCGTGGCTACCAGGCTCCCCGCCGCCAAAAGCGTCCACTGGGTGCCGTAACGACCGGAGAACATGGCCAGGCCGAGTTGCACGGTACGCAGGTCAGGGTCGGTAGTAATGATCAACGGCCACAGCAGGTCGTTCCAGGAGAAGAGGAAGGCGAAGATCCCGATGGTGGCCAACGCCGGTACCGACATGGGCAGGGCCACCGACCACCAGACCCGGAGGCGGGAGGCGCCGTCGATCATGGCCGCTTCCTCGAAGTCCGAGGACAGGGACAGGTAGTACTGGCGCATCAAGAAGATTCCGAACGGGCTGACCAGTCGAGGGACGATGAGTCCGGTGTAGGAATCGAGCCAGCCGAGAGTGCGGACGATGAGATAGGAGGGGACCAAGGTCACATATACCGGCATCATCATCGTGGCCAGGACCAGTCCGAACAGCAAGCCCCGACCGGGGAAGCGGAGCCGGGCGAAGGCATACCCGGCAGCGGAGGAGAGGAGCACTTGACCGGCGACGATCCCCCCGGTCATCACCGCACTGTTCACATAGAAGCGGGGGAAGTCGTCGGCGGCGAAGGCGCGGCTGTAGTTGGACCAGTCGAACGTGACCGGGATCAGATATGGGGGTATGTGCACGTCACCCGGTGATTTCAACGACGTGGTGAGCATCCACAGCAAGGGCAGGAGGATGAGGAAGGCACCGACCAAGAGGAGAAGATGCAGGGTTGGCTGGCGGTAGGCGACCCTCATGATCCGACCCCTCGTGCTCCCGCCCCGTAAACCCTCCATTGGACCAGGGTTATCGACGCCACCAGCCCGAACATGACCCACCCGACCGCGGCGGCGCCGCCCAGGTCGAAGAACCTGAATGCGTGCCGGTAGAGCAGCAGGCCGAGCACGTCGGTGGTGCCCAGAGGCCCGCCTTCGGTGAGGATGAACACCTGGTCGAAGACGAGGAAACCGTTGATTACCCCCATGATGAGGAGGAGGAGGGTGATCGGGGCGAGCAACGGGAGCAGGATGGACCGGATCGTTTTCCACTCGCCGGCACCGTCAACGGCGGACGCTTCGAACACGTCCTTCGGTATGGCCTGAAGTCCGGCCAGGAACACCACCACGTTGAAGCCGAGATGCTTCCAGATGCCAACCCCGATCACCGCGGGCAGAGCCCAAGTGGTGGATCGGAGCCAGTTCGGCCCCTGGATGCCGACCTCGCGCAGAGCGACATTGACATAACCTGAACCAGGGTCCAAGAGGAGCCGCCACACCACCGAGACCGCCACGGTGGCGGTCACCGCCGGGAGGAAGTACACCGCCCGGTACCAGGTTCTGCCCCTCGTCACCCGGTCGATCATCAATGCCACCGCTAGCCCTATGGCCACACTGCCCACGGCGACTGCCACGGTGTAGAGGAGGGTCACTTTGATCGAGGTGGGGAGTTCTCCCGAATCCCACAGCCTGGCGAAGTTGTCGAACCAGACGAAGGGACGGTCCGCCGACAACCCGTCCCACTCGACCAGGGCGAGGTAGCCCGAGTAGACGATTGGCCAGACCGTGAAGACACCGAGGATGAGCAGGGCCGGACCGACCAGCACCGCAGCTGCGCTGAGATCCCCGAGACGGTTGTTTCTCCGGTACCAGGAAAACAGGCCTTGGGCGAGCGGCGGGCCGTCCGAAGACGGCCCGCCTCCACTCGACCGTAGGGTTCGCTGCCCAGTCTCGGTGAGCTCAGCCACCCAGGATCGTGTTCACCGCGGTCTCGGCGGCGGCGAGTGCCTCGGCTGCGGTGGCCTCACCGAGAAGGGCTCGTTCCAGTTCGCGACTGAAAGCATCGGAGAGCTCGGGATACTCGGGGACGGCGGGTCGGCTCCGAGCGAACTGCTGGTTCTCCACGAACGGCAGATAACGAGGTTCGTTCGACTCGATGTACTCGAGATAGGCCGGATCCTCGGCCACCGACGCCCTCACCGGCATGAACCCGGTCCTCTGATCCCACTCCACCTGCACCTCGGAACTGGTGAACCAGGCGAGGAAGTCGAAGGCCGCCTGCTGAGCGGCCGGATCCTCGGCCATGACGAAGCCCTGCTCACCACCCATGTTCGTGGCCATGGTGCCATCCGAAGGGTAAGGCATGGTGGCAGTGCCGAAATCGAACGGTGGTTCCGCCGACCAGATCCCGACCATCCACGATCCGTCCATGACCATGCAAGCAGCGCCCTGACCGAACTGGCCCCACGGGGCCACCGAGGAACCACCTGAGTCGATCAGATCGAGCCAGTACTGGAGTGCCGACTCACCCTCGGGGCTGTTGAACGCGGCGGCGGTCAGATCGTCGTTCAAGAACTCACCGCCGGCTTGCCACAGGTACACCTGGAACTGCCATGTCAGCCCTTCTCCCGGCTCGGTGAACAACTCCATCCCGGTGCGACCGGAGGATGCATCGGCGCAGGCCGTGGCCGCTTCCTGAAGCTCGTCCCAACTTGCAGGCGCCGCCTCCGGGTCGAGACCAGCCGCGGCGAACAGTTCCTTGTTGTAGAACAGTTCCAAGTTGTTCGTGCTCACCGGCAGACCGAACAACTGACCGTCATACTGGTTGATCGACAACAACTCCGGATAGAAGTCGTCCAAGTCGACACCGGCGCCAGCGACGAAATCGTCGAGGTCGACCAAAGTGCCCGACTCCGCCAGAGAAGGCATCCAAACCAGATCCGCGATAGCCAGATCTGGACGTTCCCCACCGCCCCCGGTGGCCTGAAGCTTGGTCAACAAGTCCCCATATCCGAAGAAGGCCGGCTCGACCGTCACCCCAGTCTCCTCGGCATACCGAGCTGCCAACTCGGTGACCACCTCACCGTTCAGACCATCCCAGTAATGCCAAAACGTCAGCGACTCCGGTGCGGCCACCTCCCCAGTGGTCGTGGTCGCCCCATCGCTCTCCGCTGTGGTCGTCGGCGCCTCCGCTTCAGGCACGGTGGTGGTCCCATCACCGGCATCCGTAGCACACGCCGCCAACACCAGGCTCAACACGGCGATAAGCCCCATAGCCCGTCTCATCCATCCTCCTCCGTCGCTCCAACTGTAAACCGCTTCACAGTTGTGAACCGATTTACATCCATAGAGGGTCGATGTCAAGAGCACACCGACGTCTGAGGAGAGAAACGCAGCCGAACTACGGGGCACTTCTCGATTTCGCCCTTTGAGATCAGAGCCCTACGCGTTGATGAATTTACACGCGGCCCTGGGGGTCAGGTCCGAGGTTTTGTTCGGACACTTTACAATACGATCCATTTTGAGTGCCTGTCGGGGGCTTATCAGGCCCTCCCAGGGCAGATCCGACACCAAACCTGAGTTGACAGCCTACCTTTTTTATCGGATACTTAACGAAATGGGCAGGGCTGCAGCTGATCGTCCGCTGGTTCGCGAGATCAATCGTGCGCTGGTGTTGCACGAGATTCGCCAGCGAGGGCCACTGAGCCGGTCGGAGATCGCACGTTCGACTGGCCTGTCAACGGCGACGGTCGGGGCTATCACATCCGAGTTGTTGAGCTACGGCTTGGTTGCGGAAGCCGACGGGTCTCCTGGCGGCCGGGGACGTCCCGGGACCCCGCTGACCTTCCTGCCGTCGGCATTCCAGGTGGTTGGAATCAAGCTGATGGAAGACCACCTCGTCGGTGCGGTCACCAACCTCGAAGCGGAACCGATCGCAGAAGAAGACGAGGCACTCGACGGGCTGGAGCCTGCCCAGGTCGTCGCTGCAGCAAAGTCGTTGGTTGACCGTATCTACGCCGAGGCGGGACTGGACAGGAAATGGCTTCTGGGCGTCGGTATCGGTATGGCCGGGATCGTCGACGGCGACAAGGGCACCTGCCGCTACTCCCCATTCTTTGGTTGGACCGACGTGCCGCTGGCATCGATGGCATCGGATGCCATCGGGGTGCCGGTACGTCTCGAGAACGACGTCAACACTTTGGCACTGGCTGAGCGCTGGTTCGGGGTTGGCCATGACATCGACGACTTCGTACTGGTCACCTTGGGTCGTGGCATCGGTCTGGGAGTTGTGAGTGATGGAAGGCTGTATCGGGGAGCCGCCGGGGGCGCCGGCGAGTTCGGCCACACCGTGGTCGACGGAAATGCCAGACCGTGCCCGTGCGGGAACATCGGCTGCCTAGAGGCCAGCGTCTCCGAACCTGCTCTCTTGGATGCCGCGCGGACCCTCCTCGGGTCCCAAGCCGGAGAGTTGGCGAGGGTCGAAGACGTATATGCGAAGGCGACAGGCGACCCCCGCATCGGCCAGCTGCTCGGACAGGCGGGTCGGACATTGGGCCGGGGCCTGGCCAACGTGGTGAATCTCTTCGCCCCTGAACTCGTGATCGTGAGCGGTGAAGGAATCCGCGCCGGTGAGCCGTTGCTGGCTCCGATGGGCGAAGAGCTGATGCATCGGGTGTTCCCTGGTCTCCGAAACACTTTCGAGCTGGCAGTCGAGCCTCTCCCCGATGCTGCCTGGGCGAGAGGGGCTGCCAGCTTGGTCCTTGACGATCTGTTCGATTCTCCGCTCCGGGCCGGTACCGACTTGCTGTGGTCGCGAGAGATGACTTCTTGAACATCGGGCGATGTGAACGCCCACCAACAACCAAGACAGGAGGAGGAAATGAGGCAACGGAATCAGACCGTGTGGAGGCTGGCAGCCTTGGCAACGGCACTCGTGTTGACACTGGGCGCATGTGACAGCACCGCCGGAGACGCCACGTCGACGACTGGGGCAGTGGAAGTGACCACTACCACTGCGACGCAACCGGCCGACGAGACAACCACCACAGAGGAGACTCCGGTCGAGGAAGCAACAGTCACCTACTGGCACACTATGAGTGAGCCGGAAGCGGCGCAGTTGGATGCGGTGATAGCTGCCTTCGAGGGTGCCAACCCGGGGATCACGGTGGAGCCGACCCGCTACGCCTATGACGACTTCAAGGCTGCCTTGACCACGTCGATCGCCGGTGGGGAGGGGCCCGACACGGCCCGTCTCGACATCATCTGGGTGCCAGAGTTCGCCGAGCTCGGAGCGCTTCTCCCCCTCGATGGCGAACTGGCGAGCTTTGATGAGACCGCATCGTCGGTGTTCCCTGGCCCGCTGGCAACCAACCTCTGGGACGGCAGCTACTACGGCCTGCCACAGAACACCAACACCCAGGTGCTCCTGTGGAACCGTGATATGTTCGAGGCGGCCGGGATCACCGAGCCACCGGCAACACTCGAGGAGTTCGCCACGACGGCGTGCGCCTTGAGCGACTCAGACGCCGGCACCTATGGGTATGGGATGGGCGGCACATACTTCTGGGCACCGGCTCCGATCTTCTACAGCTCGGGCGGCGCCGTCGTCGACGAGGGCATCACCACCGCCACGGGATATGTGAACGGCCCCGAAAGCGTGGCCGCGTTCGAGCTGCTCACCGGGCTTTACAACGACGGTTGCCTGTCGCCCAGTATCCTGGGTGGCGGTGTCGGAACCGCCGAGGGCCACGCAACTGGCGCATACGCCACGATCATCGACGGGCCGTGGATGGTCGACATCTACCGGAATGACTTCCCCGACTTCGAGGTGAACTTCGCTCCGATCCCGGCCGAGCCCGACGGGACCACCTCGTCTGTGGTGGGCGGTGAGAATGTGGTGGTGTTCGCCGACACCGACCAGAAAGACGCCGCCTTGGCGTGGACCGAGTTCCTGCTGTCGGAAGAGTCCCAACGGCTCCTGGCCGAAGTTGGTGTAGTGCCCACTCTGTCCGGCCTGGCTGGTGACCCGGCCCTGCCCGAGTACTTTGAGGTCTTCATGGCCCAGCTCGAGACCGCCCAGGCGCGGGTCCCTCACCCCAGGTGGGGCGACATGGACACAGCGATCAACGAGGCGTTCCAACGAATGCTCCAGGGAACCCAGACCCCCCAGGAGGCGCTCGACCAGGCCGCCGAAGAGATCAACGCTCTGTTGCAGTGACCCAGACGCCTGCCGATCCTGTCCTCCACTCGGGCCGGGACCGGCAGGCCCTCACCACGTCGAACCGAACCGAGTCCCTCGGTAGGCCGGAGCCACCCGGCCCGCCGAGGGGCCGGCGAAGAGCCGGAGTCGCCTGGCTTTTCCTGCTGCCAGGCGTCGCCCTCTTCGCCGTGTTCGTCCTGGGACCGATGATCTACTCGTTCCGGATCAGCCTGTACGACTGGAACCTCGTCACTCCAGACCGGTCGGAGTGGCTCGGGTTTGCCAACTACGCACGGGCTCTCGGGGATCCGACCTTCCAGCGGGCGGTCGTCAACACAATCGCGTACACCGCAGTAACCGTCCCCGCCCAGATGATTCTCGGTACCGCCCTGGCGGTGCTGTTGAACAAGGCGATCCGCGGACGTGCCGTGTACCGAGTGCTCTACTACCTGCCGGTGGTGACCCCATGGGTGATCGTTGCGTTGCTGTTCAAGTTCCTGTTCGTCGGACAGGGCGGGTTCGTCAACCACATTCTGCGGAATGTCCTGGGCGTCGTCGACCACGACATCCTGTGGCTGGCAGATCCGTTGCTGATCTTCGCCCCCATCATGGCGTTGGGCATCTGGAAGGGCCTGGGGTGGACGGCGGTCATCGTCCTCGCCGGCCTGCAGATCATCCCCGCCGAGCTCGAAGATGCAGCCAAGGTCGACGGGGCGGGCCCCTGGCAGCGGTTCCGCTTCGTCACATTGCCGCTGCTGCGTCCGACACTCGTCTTTTTGTTCGTAGTGCTCGTGGTGGGAGGGCTCAACGCCTATGTGTCCAATCTCCTGATCACCGATGGCGGCCAGCCGTTCGGGCAGACGCATTTCGTGCTCACCCTCATGTACCAGGAGACCTTCACCCGCCTCGACTTCGGCTACGGGGCAGCGATCTCCTATCTACTCACCGCCCTCGTGTTCATGATCAGCGTGGTGCAGCTACGGCTGCTGCGCAGGAGGGTTGACCTGTGAGCAGCAGACTCCGCCACCGAGCCGACAAGACCGCCACGCATCTGATCCTCGCCGTCGGAGCGTTGGTCGTGATCCTGCCGTTCCTGTTCATGGCCAGCACATCGCTCAAGTCCCGCACCCAAGTCCTCGAGTACCCGCCCCGACTGCTGCCCACCGCCCCGAACCTAGACAACTACGTCGAAGTCATCCGAGCCGAGCAGTTCGGCGTGTACTTCGTCAACAGTCTGATCGTCGCGGTCGCCGCCACCGGCCTCACCCTCCTCGTCTCCACCCTCCTCGCCTACGGGTTTGCCCGCTTCGAGTTCCGATGGAAGGAGCCCGTGTTCTACGGGCTGCTGCTCGGAATGATGATCCCTCCGGTGATGCTGATCATCCCCCAGTTCCTCGTTGCCCGCAACCTCGGCCTGCTCAACAGCCTCCTCGGGCTGATCGTTGTCTACGTCACCATGAACCTCGCCCTGCAGACGTTCCTGCTCAGAGGCTTCTTCGAGGACATCCCCCGCGAACTGGAAGAAGCAGCGGTCATCGACGGGGCGGCACCCGGAACCATCCTGTGGCGGATCATCATTCCCCTGTCCAGGCCGGGTCTCGCAGTGGTCGCCATCTTCACGTTCCTTTACGCGTGGGACGAGTTCCCCTGGGCCCACGTCGCCATCCAGGAAACCTCGAAGCGGACGCTGCCCATCGCCATCGCCCTGTTCCACGGCCAGTACTCGACCCAGTGGGGATTGGTGTTCGCTGCGTCGATCATCGCCCTCCTCCCCGTCGTGGTCGTCTTCGTGTTCTTCCAGCGCTACTTCATCCGTGGCGTATCGACCAGCGGGATCAAAGGATGACCCTGGCCATCCGCCCCGCCCGTGCCAGTCACACCCCCGGCGACGAGGTCGAGCTGATCGTGACCACCGCCGAGGCGGGGAACGTGACCGTGTCGATCACCCAGCTCGACACAAGGGTTGCCTTGCTCGACACCGCGACCACCGGAGGACCGGTCGTCCTGCGGTGGCAGACACCCCGGCAGGCTCCCTGCGGCTATGGCGTCGACGCAACCCTCACTCGCGATGACGGAGAGGTCGTAGGAAGTGCGAGCACCGCCTTCGACGTCCTCGACCACTGGACCGAGTACCCACGGTACGGGTTCTTCAGCGACTTCCCCGAGAATGCCGACCCGGTCGCAGCCCTGGAAACACTGGTCGGATTTCAGGTGAATGCCATCCAGTTCTACGACTGGCAGTATCGACACGACCAACTCGTCGCCACCACCGACATCTATCAGGACCCCCTCGGACGAGTACTCTCCCTTGCCACCGTTAGCGAGGCGATAGACGCCTCGCGTGCCTCCGGGCTGGCGACCATGGCATATGTAGCAATCTACGGAGCCTCCGCCAGCTTCTGGTCGGAACACAGCGCCTGGGCCTTATACGACTCCGGCACCGGTGACCCGATCGCCTTCGGTGACGACTTCCTCGGCCTCATGGACCCCACCCGGGGGACATCCTGGGCGGCGCACCTCCTCGGCCAATGCCGCCAGGCACTCGAATTCGGATTCGACGGGATCCACCTCGACCAATACGGAGAACCCCGCCAAGCATCCAACGCATCCGGCCAACCCGTCGACCTGCCCCGGGCGTTCGCCGAGTTCGTCGAGGACCTCAAACGGGCCCACCCGGGCGCATCGGTCACCATGAACGCAGTCAAGAACTGGCCGATCGAATCCCTCGCCGCCTCCCCCCAAGACTTCGTTTACATCGAGCTGTGGCCAGACACGCCGACCTACCAACAAGTGCTCGACATTGTCCTCGACGCCCGCCGCCGCTCCGGCAAACCCGTGATTGTCGCCATGTACCTGCCAGCCGACCGTCCCGCCAACGTGGCCACCCTCGACGCTCTGCTCACCGCTGCCGGTGCCTGGAGGATCGAAGTCGGCGAGCACGGTCGGCTCCTCACGGACCCCTACTTCCCCAACCACCAGCAAATCCCAAAACCGCTCGCCGACACGATCCGACGCCACAACGCCCTCGCCGTCCGCTACCTGGAAGTCTGTGGACCACCCGCCCACCAAGACGACACCGTCGTAGCGAACAGTGATGAAGCGTTACTCGCTGTAGCCCGCAGAAACGGCCGTCACACCGGAATCAGCCTGGTCAACCTGCCCGACCCGACCCTCCGATGGGACCAGCCGCACCCCCCGCCGCCGTCCATCGAGCAGTTCCAACTGGACATCAGCGGCGTCCGGGGAGTCGAGTTCGTCTGGTACGCCACGCCTCAGCATCCATCCCCAAAACCTGTCGCGACTTCGGACAACGGTGACGGGATTCGAATCGAACTCCCAATCCTCGAACAGTACGCGCTCGTCTGGTTCGAATCAGATAGGACAGCACAGTGAACGATCTACTCGCCCACAGCATCCGACTTATCCTCGACAACCAAGCCCCCAGCGGTGCCTATCCCGCCGCCGTCGACTACGCCACCTATCGGGATTGTTGGTTCAGAGACGGCTCCTACATCGCGTATTCGATGAGCCTCGCCGGACATCCCGAGAGCGCCGACCGGTTCCACCAGTGGGCGGCCGACGCGATCATCCGACGAGCTCACATCATCGAAAAGGCAGTCGACCATCGTCGCAACGGGTTGCCACTCGAGACCGCCGATCTCCTCCACACCCGATACACCCTCGACCGCGAGGACAGCATTACTGACTGGCCTAATTTCCAACTCGACGGGCTTGGAACCTGGCTCTGGGCACTCAACCAGCACGTTCTCATCTCGGATACACCGCCAACCACCAGCCGGGCGCAAGCAGCCGAACTCGTCAGCCAATACCTAACCGCACTATGGGACCAACCCTGTTACGACTGCTGGGAGGAACTGCCTGACCAAGTCCACCCCCACACCCTCGCCGCGATCCACGGAGGCCTCGCCGCGGACCAAACCCTCTTCCATCGAGACCACACCAATCCACTGGCCGCCATCACACACACCCTCCTCAACAACGCCGCGACCAACGGCTACTTCACCAAATCCATCGGCCGAAACGACGTCGACACCTCACTTATCGGACTGGTCACCCCCTACAACGTTGTTGCATCCGACCATCCCTCATTCGTGAAAACCCTCCACAAGATCGAAACCGAACTGAGACACAACGGAGGGGGCCCGCACCGCTACGCCACAGACACCTTCTACGGCGGCGGCGAATGGGTCGTGCTCGCGGGATGGCTCGGCTGGCACCACGCCACCATCGGCGACCAGACAGCCGCCCACCAACTCCAACGCTGGATCGAAGCCCAAGCGGACGACCACGGCAATCTCCCCGAACAAGTCCCCCACCACCTCAACGCACCCGACCGACACCAAGATTGGGTAGACCAGTGGGGACCCATCGCCAAGCCCCTCCTCTGGTCGCACGCCAACCACATCATTCTCAGTCAGCACCTCGCCCGAGATGGGCCGACCCGCTCACTCGGACCTCAGAGCACCTCGTAACCTACGAGGTGCTTCGCGACGTAAATCCTGTGGAGCTGCTGTGGGGCGTCAAACAACAGGATCGTGAATCGAACGAACAGGCGGGCAACCAGAAAGCGCCCTGACCAGGATGTTTAGTGGAGCTGGGTGGATTTGAACCCCCGACCTTCTCGTTGCGAAAGATGCGCTCAAAACCCTCTGAGCAGGGGAAACGGCCTCCGACTCGGGTCTTGTGGAGCGGCTGTGGGGCGAGCGACGTGTGAGGTGGTGAGACGTGGTGAGTCGGGGCGCGAGAACCGGCTATGAGAGTGGCTGAGGATTGAGAGTGACTACTTCGGTTGAGGGGGTACAGGGCCCGACCCAGTTCCATGGGTCACTGAGGTTCCTGATGACTGGCTCACATGCACTGACAACCGTCCGATTGTGGTCGCGGCATTGGCGAGCTCAAGGTGGATTGTGTCACCCGCTGAAACTGGTCCGACGCCTGCCGGGGTTCCGGTTGAAATGACATCGCCCACTTCTAGGGTCATCACAGACGACACGTACGAGATCAGCCGTGGAACCGTCCAGATGAGGTCGTTCGTTGTGGCATGTTGACGTAAGTCCTCGTTGACCCAGCACCGAAGATCCACGTTTCCAGGATCACCAAACTCGTCCGCCGTGATGATCGATGGTCCCATAGGCGTGAAGGTGTCGAACGACTTGCGAGTGGACCGGTCCTCACCACCTCGCATTGTGATATCGAGTAGACCCGTGTACCCGAATACAAAGTCGAGAGCGTCCTTCACGTCTATGTCATGACCTCGTCTTCCAACAATCAGTGCCAGCTCTCCTTCTTGGTCAAATCGTCGATCGGAATAGGGAAGGTGAACGGTGGCACCGTGACCGACGATCGAAGACGGGGCTTTGAGGAACACTCCAAGATGACTGACGTCGTGCGTTTCGTGCATTTCACTCATGTGGTCCGAGTAATTGATCGGAGCCGCCACGATCTTCGAGGGATCCACCAAGGGAGCGACAAGGCGCAAATCGGCGAGCGCGAGGTTTGCCCATTCTGGAGCGTTGGTCTCCGCGATTGCTCGGACCTCGGCCCAGACCGAGATGAGTCGCATCATCGAGCTTGGTGCCTTGAACGCCGATGGCAGATCCGGGGACGGCACCAGGGCGGTGAGGTCATAGACACGGTCACCCACCACTTTGCCGACACGTCCTTCACCAAAGCTAACCAGTTGCATACAGATCCCGTTTCCTGGGCCGATGAGGCTGCCGTCGTTGAATCACGTCGAGCCATCGGCCGCGCGCGCTGTTGTATGCGAAGAAGTATACAGTTCTGGTCGGACTTGATGGGCCTCCAGGAACCTCGGGGTCCCAGCAGCTTGGCTACTGACGCATGACCCTTGGCTTCACCTCATCGGGGCCACCGGCCAAGAGATCGTTCGGCCCAACACGACCGATTAAGCTGCCCGAATTCCGCCCTAGGCTAAGCGGGAGGGGTAATCGATCGCCCAAACCTCCACCGCACAATCGAGGCGCCGCGGGGTTCTCTTCCTTCCTGCGACCACGTGGGGATGATTGATCGGCGCGCCTCTGCCGAGTCCAACGCCCGAACGATACGCACCAAGCGAGTCGCCCGTCGGAACTCCCCGTCGAGCGTCAATCCCGACGTGACGAGTCCATCAGGGTTGGCAACAGCATTTCCATGCCAGAGACTCTTGATCGATTGCTGGCAAAGAAAGAGTCCGGCACTCGGAGCCATGTCAAGAGATTCCTGCACATTTGCATCGAAGCCGAGAAAACCATTGAGCTCAACGCTTTCGAGGATGCCTGCTCGGTAAAACGGTTCGTTTTCCACGAACGATTGTGCATCACGCAGGTCAGTGGCCCTGAAGATCGTAAACCCGCCGATCGGCGTGACCCCATTTAGATCGAGAATCGGGCCTGAGAATCGAATCCGCGTTCGAAATCGTCGCAGGTAGCGCACGTGAGCGTCAAGAACCAACGCTCGTCGCTCGAGGACCTCAGAACCATAACGCGTTCTAACCGCGAACTCGTGCGTGAGCGTCATCTCAATGTCACCCATTCCTTCCCCCTCGAAACCACGCCTTGACCAGGACAGAGACGCTGAGCCCATCAGGCCATACCGACGAATCCGATCCGATCCGAACCCGAGCGAGCCTACTATTTCATCGAACGGCTCTCAGTCGAGTCCGACTAGCCGCGCCGCATTGGCACACCTGAGGCCATCACGCTCTTGGTGGTTAACACTTCGGCGGCATCGCGATCAACCCCGCCGGGTTGGCCTTGGACATGTCGAAGGGGTAATCAGTCACGATCTTCACACACTATCGGAGCCCACGCTCTCAATCAGATGACGCAGATACACGGGCTGGCAGTCCACAGCTGACGTAGTGCAGGTCCTTTATGTAATTGCTCGGTAAAGGGGAACGACATGCGTCGATCCAGGCACGCCCACAAGGCTTCGGTGAGCAGAACCGCCGCCTGGCAACGAATCACGCGAGCACACTCTGTTGCTGGGCGAACCGCGAAAGCCACCTCTACTGACGAACCTCTCAATCCGGGTCTTGGCGCGTTTCATTTCGCAGGCAGGCGTCTGGGATTCACCACCCAGGACGACACCGAGGGCTTCTAGACGGCCCTTTCGTCCTCTGTCCGGAAATTGCGCACTGTGGTTGCCCACACTCCGACTGCGGTGGCATAGAAGATCGGCACCATGCCTCCGAGGGTCAGGGCCGCGCTCACTCCCAGCAACCCACTCAGCCACCCCATCTGTAGATCTCCAAGAGCAGGCCCGCCTTGGGCAGCCATGCTGTACAACGCGCCTACCCGCCCCATAAGCCGGTCGGGGGTGGCCAGCAGTACCCCGGCGTGCCGCAATGTGGTGCACAGCGCATCGCAGACTCCAAGACCGGCGGCTGCGGCGAGGGCCATGATGAGTGAGTTGCTCTGGGCGAGCAGTATCGCCGAGACCCCGTAGCCCACGGTCCCGACGACAATGAGGCGTCCCGCGGGAGCGGAGAGGACCACCAGCCGATAGACCACCACTCCTCCAACCAGGGCTCCCAGCGGGGGCGCCGCGGCGAGCAGGCCGTACCCCGCAGGGCCGACATCGAGCACCTCCACGGTCAGAGCAGGTAACACCACTCGGTACGCGGCGAAGATCATTGCGGAGAGGTCGAGACCGAGGAGGTGGAGGATCAAAGGGCGAGCCTTTACAAACCGGGTTGCCTCCCGAATGCTGGAGACGAAGTTCATCGCACTCGCTTCGGGTTGGACATGCGGGATGCGCATGAACGTCACTACTACGATTAGGGCAAGGAAGCTCGCCGCGTCGACGGCGTACATGAGCCCGGCACCGCTCACCGCGATGAACAGTCCACCTAGGGCGGGACCCACCAGCTTGCTGATCTCCGCGACCGGGTTCATCAGCGCCACCCCTCTCACCAGATCTTCGGGAGGCAGGAGTGCGGGGAGAACCGCTCGGCGAACTGGTCGGTCGAAGGCGGACGCAGCAGCGTTGACGAGGGCCGCCAGCAGGATATGCCACGGCTCGACGACACCGGTGAAGGTGACCAGGGCCACGGCGAGACTGGCCAGCATGGACACGCCCTGACTGACCTGGAGGAGTCTCTTGCGGTTAAGGCGGTCGGCAAAGTAGCCCCCGATGGGTGACAGCAGGAAGATGGCGATTCCTTGCGCCGCCCCGACCAGCCCGACCTGAAGCGTCGAGCCGGTCAGCTCGTACATGTGGTAAAGCATGACGACCAGCGTGCCGTGTGTCCCGATCTGGGAGATCACGACACCGATCAGGTACGAGCGATAGTCGCGGTGTTTCAGGACCTCAGGGAATCTCGGCCTCAGGTTCATGTGCTGCGTCGAGAGAGCGACTGTTGCGGAGGGGGGGTCAGAAATGGAGCCGTGCGTTGCCGCACGGCTCCACACAGACTCATCGGTTGTTGTGGGTGTTGCCCTCGACGGTGTCGTAGCTGACCTGAATCACTCGTCCGTCGGTCTAATCGTCGCCGCCCTGGCTGCCGCAGCCCGCCTGGACGCCAAGGACCTCGGCGAGCTCGTTCGCTCGCCTGGCTGCGGCCACACGGGGAGGAACGAACATCGCATGCGTACCCGCATCGAGATCGGCCGATCTCGGATCCGCACTCCACTCGCATCGCCGTCGACACCGTCGTCTTCCTCTACGTACTTGTGACTGCAGGCGGAGGTATTGAGCTCGGTGTCATCCTGGCCCTAACACAAGGGTGTCCCCTCGTTCGGGGCCATTCCAGAGGCAGGTGGATCTAGGACAGCCACGCCGAGCCCTCGGCGAGTCCGGGACGATGTCATCGAGAGCGATGAGGGACGAGTTCGGGCAAAGCTACGCAAGCGTCCGAAGCCACCGGCATTTGGTTGAGCTGGGACTGGCTACGCCCACGTCTCCGGGCTCTCGGCCACCACTTGAGGTCTCCGCCTCAGAAGAGACGCTCGGTGGACTCGCAGGGCCGCCGCCCTCTATCTGAATGTTGGTGGCACCTTCAAGGCATCAGTTGGGTAAGCTCTTGCAGCTTGCCTGAGATTCATGTTGACCATGGCTTTGGCCATCTCAATGGCAGAGCGAAGCCCAAATACCAATTGAATTTCCCCAAACCCTGCGTCATCAAGTCTCTCCTTGACTTCACTGTGCAAACACTGGACGGCGGGGGTTCCGAATACGAGACAGTCTGCCCTGTCTTCCTCAATAGCCACTTTGCACGCGGCCAGGATATCATCGATAAACCTCTTCCCCTCGGGAGTCTTTGCTCTTTCCCCTTTCTCAGTTCTGAGCAGAACGGTCATCGTACTTGGTGAAGAATGGCCCATAGATCTCACACTTACCAACTTATGGCCGAGACCGTACTCTTGCACCGAACGTCTGACAATTGTCGCTGTCGGGTCGTCCAGATGTATAACTGAAAACCTATCTCCGAGAAGAGAAGCGACATGGGCCGCAGAGTGTAGTGCCGCAGCCAGCGGAACCTTCGAAGTCATCCGTGAGACGGTAAATCCCGGATCGATTCCACCCGAAGTAACAATGGCATCGTACGTATCGCCGTCACCAAACATTCTGACCCTTTTGAGCGTCCCCGCACCTAGCTCGTCGTAGGCCCTATAAGAGGAGACGTGCGTTTCGGGCTTCCCTTCGTCATCAAATGTGTTTTCAACAGGGTGCCCAGGGTCGATATCGATCTCGACGCCCTCGAGTCGCCCCTCACCCCGCATCTCATCGATAACTTCCTGCACCATGAAATGCCCTCGTTCTGGTGTATAGTTTTGGGCTCTATACGGTGGAATTACGATCAGCTTCATTACCCTTCCCTCTTCCTTCCAGAGTCCTGACGGAACCCCGGAGCTCTGTGCACCAATGCAGCGCCACGACCTATGTTGGCAGATACAAATGATGGTCGCAAACTTTCGACGCTTTGGGTTACGACGGTTAGCCCATACTGGAATCCACCTCAGGCGTTGCGACGTTCTAGAGCGCCGAACGTAAATGACTCCAAGAGTGAACTAGCGTATTGTCACAATGGGCCTAGACCTGGTGAACGGAACCTGACCTTTCTGGACCATTCTGATCGGTGCCTGTTCGTTCACTACCTCTGAAGTGGCAGGCGCACAATCGACTTGAGTCCTTCTGCACCTTTGCCGTTACCGGATCCGACGTTTCACATATCGGCGGCGAACCTACCTCCGTGCGCAAGGGACACCGAGGATGAAACCGGCAACCCGTCGGGAGATTCGCCGGGTTCGCAACCTCACCGCCCACGATGTTGCCCAAAGGTACATCGGGATCGAGACTCGGTACAGCAGCGAGCAATGCCTCCGTATACGGGTGTTGCGGATCGCTATAGAGGCGCTCGGCATCAGTGAGCTCGACCAGCTGACCTGCGTACATCACGCCAACGTCATGGCTCATATGCTCAACCATCGAAAGGTCGTGTGAAATCAGAAGGTAGCTCAGGCCGAACCGTGCCTGCAGTCCGACTAGGAGGTTGAGAATCTGCGCCCTAATAGACATGTCCAGCGCCGACACTGGCTCATCGAGTACGATCAGTTGCGGCCTGAGAGCCAGTGCGCGCGCTATGGCAATTCGTTGTGCCTGCCCTCCGCTGAATTGGTGCGGATAATTTTTGGCTCTTCCCGGGCTCACGCCCACCTCTTCGAGAAGCTCAGCCACCCGATCTTCAAGTTCACTCCCAGACATGTCGTTATGAATCCTGAGAGGTTCGGCGATAATATCCTTCACGCGCATCCGAGGGCTTAGTGAGCTGTATGGATCCTGGAACACCGCTTGCACGGAACGTCGATATCTCTTCAAGACCTCTCGATCACCATCGATAGACACACGCTCGCCTTGATAATGGATACTGCCTCCTGTGGGCTCCTCGAGTAGCAACACAAGTCGAGCCGTAGTGGTCTTGCCACTCCCGGATTCACCCACTATCGCCAGCGTTTTCCCGGGCTCTACCGAGAAGCTGACACCATCGACCGCACGCACGGTGGCCCCGGTCCCAAGCATCCCAGCTGACAAGGTGAAGTGCTTTACCAGGCCGCGCGCTTCCAAGATTGGGGACGTCATTGGGAGACCGCCCAGCAGTGGACAAATCCGCCTGCACCATCATCTGTGGCTGAGGGGAACTCATTCTCGCAGATGTCCATGCGCGCTGGACACCTAGCGTAGAAGGGACAGCCGGCACCCAAGTTTCGAAGGTCTGGTGCCTGCCCTGGTATCTGATAGAGCTTCTCCCGTTTCGTTCCGATGGAGGGGACGGACTCCATCAATGCGATCGTGTAAGGATGAAGCGGCTTCTTCAGTATGCGACGAACCTCCCCGCTTTCAACGACCCGACCCGCATACATGACATTGACTCGATCGCATGTCTGTGCAACTACGCCCAAGTCGTGAGTTACCCAGAGCACAGACATTCCGGTGCTTTCCTGGACTTCCCGAATGAGCATGATGAACTGAGCCTGGATTGTGACATCGAGGGCAGTCGTCGGCTCGTCGGCCAACATGAGCGACGGAGACGTTCCAAGTCCCATGGCAGCGACAATTCTTTGTCTCATTCCCCCAGAGAATTGATGTGGATACTCGCCGAGTCGCTCACTGGGGCGGGGAATCTTGACCGCATCAAGGACTTCGATTACGCGCCTTCGAACATCCGCAGCCGAATATGAGAAGTGGTGCCGAAGCGGCTCACCAACCTGTTCGCCGATGCTCAACACCGGACTCAGAGCCGCCAACGCGTCCTGCATTATCAGCGCGATGTCGCGACCTCTGACGCGGCGCATCTCAGCCTCTGAGGCCTCCAACAGATTCTTCCCGTCAAACCACACTTCTCCTGCAACGATCTCCGCCGACGCAACGGGTAGTAGGCGCATCACCGATAGACAGGTCATCGTCTTGCCAGAGCCGGACTCACCGACCAAACCGACTGTTTCTCCGCGCCGCACGGTAAAACTCGCTCCGTCGACAGCCTTCAAGACTCCTTGCCGCGTATTTATGAACGTCCGAAGATCAACTACCTCGAGAAGTGTTTCGGAGCTTCTAGTCACGTCACTCACGACCGTCACTCCAATTGCTGTTTCGGATCGAGCACATTTCGTAGCCAATCTCCGATCCAGTTGATGGAGAGCACGGTTAGTACTATGGCGAGGCAGGGAAACAGCGTTAGCCAATAGCGCGTTGTCAAGAACTCCCTGCCGGAGTCCACCATGAGTCCCCACGCTGGCATCGGCGGGGGTATCCCTACACCGAGGAAACTCAGGGTCGCCTCCACAAGGATCAAAGAGCCCACCTCGAGTGTGGCCAGCACAATGATGGTGCCCGCTACGTTTGGAAGAATGTGTCTGAGAATTATGCGCATATGTGACGCTCCGGCCACGCGCGCAAGTAAGACATACTGCATGTTGCGAACAGCCAACGTCTCGCCTCGGACCATTCGGGCGAACGATGCAGCGATAAACGGCGACAGTATCAGCACTACTGCCGCGAAACTTTGCCCAATTATGTAAACAAATACAATCGCCACCATTATGGTGGGGAGCGACAGAGTTGCCTCGACACCTCGCTGCACTATAGAGTCGGTTGCGCCGCCCCTATAGCCTGATATCAACCCCAACAGTGTGCCGACGGCTCCGCCGATGATGACAACGCCAAGAGCCAATAGGATTGAAATTCGACCACCGTAGATGACTCTACTCAGGATATCACGGCCGAGCTGGTCGGTCCCCAGCGGGTAGGCCATAGATCCACCATCGTGGTAAAAAGGCGGGAGAAAGGCGTTCGCGAGGTCGATCTCAAGTGGTGGATGTGGAGCGATGATTGGGGCTAGGAGTGCGCTGAAGCCCAGGAGGCCCAAAACAGCAAGAGGAATCACGGGGACCCGACGAGATGCGGCGAGGACCCGAGTCGCTAGAGTCGTCTGTTCATCGATTACTGACGTCACGTGGTCACCGGTACCTGATTCTCGGATCTAGAACCGCGTACAGCACATCTACGATCAGGTTGATGGTGATAAAGATGATCGCAATCATGATCACGGCACCCTGCACTACGGGGAAATCGCGGATCGAGACGGAATCGAGAACCATCTTGCCTACCCCAGGCCATCCAAAGATGCTCTCCACCACTACCGATCCGTTCATGAAGATTCCCAGCAACAGGCTCGTATACGTGAGGACGGGTATGAGTGCGCTCCGAAAGGCGTACCTGATGACGATCGATCGAGAAGGCAAGCCTTTAGCGCGAGCCATTCGCACATAGTCGCTATCGAGTACATCCAACATGCTCGAGCGAATCAAGCGGACAACGCCGGCAACAGCCACACCTGCCATCGCAACTGCCGGGAGGACGTATGAAGAAGGACCACTCCGAAATGCGACAGGGAACACCGGTAACAATACTGCGAACACCAGGACCAGCATGATCGCCAACACGAACGACGGTACGGACTGACCCAACAATGCTATTGCCCTCGCGAAGGTATCCGCGACCGAGCCTCGATACACGGCTGCGACAATTCCTAGGGGGACTGCAACTAGGAGAGTGATACCCAGAGCAACGA
>Ga0299913_10000411_pt1 | contig 26653 bp, 19 predicted proteins | sample RVTome_9_FD_201360 | JGI IMG/M metagenome (GOLD analysis project Ga0299913, IMG submission 201360) | Soil microbial communities from uranium-contaminated site in the Upper Colorado River Basin, Wyoming, United States - RVT155D38 (version 2) ... | reverse complement strand
AAAGCCCTCCCTTGCTGGCAAGACGCCGTGCGCCACAATTGCCAACCGTTCATGAATAATCCGGGCGGTGGAGAACAAAGTGCCGATCGCCGAACGTTCATGAAAAATACCGGCGGTGGAGAACAGAACCCGTTCCGCGGTCAAAGCGATCGAAGGTAACCAACACGTGCGTCACGACAAACTACAGCCCAACGCATCCCCCGTCTCCGTCACCCAGGCCGAACTCATCCGCCTGAACGGCCCCGCCCGCGCCATCGCACTCGACGTACTTCGCGTGAATTCCCTGCAAACCGGCGCGTACGTCTCGCATTTTCGCGGCCGCGGCATGGAATTCGACGAGTCGCGGCCGTACCAGGCCGGCGACGATCCGCGCAACATCGACTGGCGCGTCACGGCACGCAGTACCACGGCGTACACGAAGCTGTTTCGCGAAGAGCGTGAACGTCCGGTGCTGATCATGGTCGACCTTCGATGCGGCATGCACTTTGCGACGAAGGGCTGTTACAAGTCGGTCAACGCGAGCAGGGCGGCGGCGCTCCTGGCGTGGGCGGCGCATCATCGTGGTGACAGGCTCGGCGGACTGGTGTTCGGCGATACAACGCATCGGGAGATCAAGCCGAGGCTCGGCAGGCAGGCGGCGTTGCGCTACGTGCACGAGCTTCAGGGTCATCCGGACTGGGTGAACCGTGCCGGGACGGACGTAAGCGAACAGTCGCTGATCCAGGCGACGGCGGCGTTGAAGCGCGTAGCTCGTCCCGGCAGCCAGGTGGTCATATTGAGCGACTTCGCAGGTTTCACGCGCGGACCGCAGGCATACCTGTCTGGCGTCTCGCGGCACAGTGAAGTGATGGCGATTTTCCTGAGCGACCCCCTCGAGCGCGAGCTCCCGCCGCCGGGGCGTTATCGGCTGATCAGCAATTCCGGAGAGGCGGCAGGGGAGATGACAATAGACACACATTCGCGACGTGCCAGGGACAATTACCAGCAGGCATTTGCAGAACGTCTCGAGCTTCTGGAAACCTTCTGCCAGCGCTACGGCGTGCACCTGCTGCCGATGTCGACCGACGACGATCCGGTTGCGTGCATGCAGCAGGCGCTCGGCAGAAGAGCCCGCTGAGCGCATATACCTGCTAACCGAATTCCGTCATTGAAACTGAAGTGGTCAAACTGACATGGATCCGGAACAGATACCCTTGAGAGACCTGCATCTGCCCGAGGTGGCAGGCTGGTGGCCGCTGGCGCCGGGCTGGTGGGTACTGCTGGCTCTCGTCCTGGTTGGGGTTCTGTTGGTGCTGCGCATGGTGTGGGTGCGGTGGCGCGCCGACGCCGCGCGCCGCATTGCCTTGAAGGAACTGGCGCGGCTCGAAAGCGCCTGGCGTGATGCGCCGCATCCCGTGCTGCTGGCCACGCGCCTCTCGGAGCTTCTACGGCGCGCGATGCTGGCGTATGCGCCGAGGAAGGACGTGGCCGGGCTGACCGGCCAGGCATGGCTTGCATGGCTCGACCGCGGGCTGGACGAGAGAGTCTTCACGGAAGGCCCGGGCCAGGCGCTCCGGGAACTGCCGTACCGCCGCGCCGATGAGCCGGTAGGCGAGCTTGATGTCGCCGGTCTTCTCGACGCAGTGCGCCGACGCCTGAAGACGCCGCTGCCGGAGTCGACCTGATGTGGTCCTTCGCCTGGCCGTGGATGTTGCTGGTGCTGCCGCTGCCCTTTGTCGTCCGCGCGCTGCTGCCGCCCGCGGCCGACGCGAGTGAAGCGGGGCTCAAGGTACCGAGACTCGAGACCTTCGCGGTGCTCGCGGAACGGCGACGCGCGGAGCAGCTCCTGAACTGGCATTTCTGGATCGCCGCCGCCGCCTGGATACTGCTGGTGATGGCGGCCGCGAGACCGGAACGAATCGGCGACGAAGTGGATGTGCCGGTGTCGGGACGAAACCTGATGCTGGCCGTGGACCTTTCCGGCAGCATGGACGCAAAGGACTTCGAGCTCGCGAACCGGCGCGTCGACCGGCTGACGGCTACCAAGGCTGTCGCAAGCGATTTCATCAATCGCCGCGAGGGCGACCGGCTCGGGCTGATCCTTTTCGGTGAGCGCGCCTATCTGCAGGTGCCTCTGACGCTCGATCGCGAGACGGTCAACATTCTGTTGATGGAAGCCTTCATCGGCCTCGCGGGTGAAAAAACGGCGATCGGCGATGCCATTACTCTTGCGGTAAAGCGCATTTACGATCAGGGGGCCGACGCCGGCGAACAGGTTCTGATACTGCTGACGGACGGTGCGAATACGGCGGGCGCCATCGAGCCTTTGAAAGCGGCTGAACTGGCGCAGCAGATCGGCCTTCGCATCCACACCATCGGCATCGGCGCGGACCAGATGGTGATCCCCTCGATTACCGGCACCCTGCGCCGCGTCAACCCGTCCGCGGATCTCGACGAGGAAACCCTGACGCGCATTGCCGAGTTGACCGGGGGCCGTTACTTTCGCGCCCGGGACACGGCGAGCCTGCAGCAGATCTACAGATTGCTCGACGAAATGGAGCCGGTGGCCGAGCCGGAGGGTGGATTTCGCCCGGTGCGGGTTCTGTATTACTGGCCGCTCGGCGGAGCTTTCGTGCTGGCGTTCCTGCTCGCGGGTGCGAGCCTGATTTCGAACCTGACGCTGCCGCGTCCGTACAAGGCGAGCGCGCATGCCGACTGAGTTTCACTGGGTTCGGCCGGAGTGGCTTCTCGCACTGCCGTTGGTCGCCCTGCTGGCGTTCCTCATGGCGCGGCGACAGCTCGCGCCGGGCAGCTGGCAGCGCGTGGTGGATCCGGCGTTGCTCCCTTACGTCCTGTCGCGTTCGGCGGCGCGGGCTTCTGCTGCCCGGTGGTGGCTTTTCCTGCTGTGCGGCGTGCTGGCGAGCATCGCGCTGGCCGGGCCCAGCTGGAATCGCCTGGAGCAGCCGGTTTTTCGCACCGAACAGGCCATAGTGATCGCGCTCGATCTGTCGCGGTCGATGGATGCCGCGGACCTCGCACCGAGCCGCCTCACCCGCGCGCGGCTGAAGGTCCTCGAATTGCTGGAGAGACGGAGAAGCGGGCAGACCGCACTGGTGGTGTACTCGGCCAATGCCTTCACGGTAACGCCACTGACGACGGATGCGGATACGGTGGCATCGCTGGTCAACAGCCTGAGTACGGATATCATGCCGAGCCTCGGCAGCTTTCCCGCCGCGGCCATCGACAAGGGGAGGGAGCTTCTTAAGCAGGCGGGGGTCGGATACGGCAAGGTGCTGCTGATCACCGACGGCGGCAGCTCTGCGCAAGCCGAGCGCGCGGCCAGGGATCTTCGCGACGCCGGTTACACGCTGTCGATCCTCGGCGCAGGGACCGAGGACGGCGCGCCGATTCCGCGGCCCGATGGCGGCTTCGTCACCGACCGGTCCGGCCGGATCGCCATACCAAGACTCGAGACCGCAGAGCTGCGCGAACTCGCCGCGGCGGGCGGAGGCAGCTACACGGCGATGACCGCTGACAATCGGGACATTGACACGTTGCTGTCCGACGCTGCCGCGGGCACGTCCGCGGCCGACGAATCACTGGCCACGGATCAGTGGCGTGAGGAAGGTCCGTGGCTCCTGCTGCTGCTGGTGCCGCTGGCCTCGCTGGCGTTTCGCCGCGGCTGGGCGCTCTCGGTTGCGGTGCTGTGCGTGGTGCCGCTGTCCGGCCCGGCGGAAGCTTCCGCCTGGGACGACCTGTGGAAAAACAGGAATCAGCAGGCGCAGGAGAAACTGGCGGAAGGCGACGCGGCGGCGGCGGCGGCGTTGTTCGAGGACCCGACGTGGCGCGCCGTCGCGCAATACCGCGCGGGCGACTACGGTGGAAGCGTGCAGGGATTCCGGCAGCGCACGGACATCGAGGACGCGCCATCGGCCGCTGACAGCTTTTATAACCTCGGCAACGCGCTGGCCCGTTCCGGCGAACTGCACGCTGCGGTCGATGCCTACGAGCAGGCGCTCGGGATCGATCCTCAGTCGGAGGATGCCGCCTGGAACCGCGACCGGGTGCTCGAAGCCCTGAAGCAACAGGAGAATGCGCAAAGCGGCGAAAAGGGCAACCAGGAATCGCCGTCGGAATCCGGCGGCGAATCCGAGCAGGCGGAAGGCGACAGCCAGTCGGATCAACAGGGCGAAGAAGGTGCGTCCGGCGACCCCGGCAGCGAATCCGAAGAGTCGTCGGCGCGTGGCGAGGACGAAATGAGCCAGGAGGATCTCGACGCCTTGCAGCAGGAACTCGACCGCGCGGCGCAGGAAGCCGAAGAGCAGCAGGGCGAGCCGCAGGAGGCCATGAGCGAGGCCGAAATGCTCGCGCAGCGCCGGGCGCAGGAGCAGACGCAGGCGATGGAACAGTGGCTCCGCCGCATACCGAACGATCCGGGCGGCTTGCTGCGTCGAAAGTTCCGCTACCAGTACCAGAGACAGGGCATGGATCAGGATGGCAATAACCTGTGGCCCGACGACGAGATCGAACCATGGTGAGGCACAAAGTTGGGAGCGTTCTGCGCCGGGTCCGCGTGCTCGGCGCTGTGGCGCTGGCACTGGCGGCGTGGCTCGCAGGAGTTCCGCAGGTCGCCCTGGCGGCCGTCGTCGCGACCGTCGACAGGACCGACGTCGAGCTCAACGAGTCGTTTACGCTCAAGGTCACGGTCGATACCGCGATCGATACGGAGCCGGACGCAGCAAGGCTCGAGGACGACTTTTACGTTCTCTCGCGCAGCGAACTCAGCAATACGATGATCATCAACGGCCAGATCAGCCGCAGCCGGACCTGGACTTACGTACTGATGGCAAAACACGCCGGCAACCTGGTCATCCCGCCCGTCTCGATCGGCAGCGAACAGAGCAACCCTCTTACGATTACGGTCGCGCCCCAAAGTGCGGCATCCCCCGGCGAGTCGGATATTTTCGTGGCGGCGGAAGCGGACTACGCCGAAAGTTACGTTCAGGCGCAGGTGCTGTATCGCGTAAAGGTGTACAGGTCGGTGGCCACGAGGCAACCGCGCCTGTTCGATCCCGATATCGGCGGCGTAGACGTGCTGGTCGAGATCGTCGGGGAAGAACGAAACTACGAGTCGCTGATCAACGGCAGGAATTACAACGTCGTCGAGAGGGTGTACGCGCTGTTCCCACAGGCGAGCGGCGAAATCCGGATTTCACCGGCCAGATTCGAAGCGCGTGTCCTGCGAGAAGGCCGCATCACCGGCAGGAAAGTGTTCCAGTCCGACCCTGTCACGGTGAACGTCAAGCCGATACCGCCGCCGCCGCGGGATTTTCCCGGCGCCGCCTGGTTTCCCGCGAAGTCGGTCGAGTTGAGTGAAGAATGGTCGCGTGAGCCCGAGAGCATTCCGGCCGGCGAGCCGATCACACGCCACGTTACGGTCACCGCGCTGGGCCAGCTGTCGACACAGATCCCGGTCATCGAGGCGGTCGAGTCGGACGGAGTCAAGATCTATCCCGACAAGCCGGACCTTCGCGTCGGTGCGGTACCGCAGGGCGTTCTCGCGTCGCGCAAGGATCAATACGCGATGATCGGCGTCGACGCAGGCAGGGTGGAGCTCAAGGCGTTGCAGCTTCCATGGTGGAACATCGACGCGGAGAAGTGGGAGATCGCGACGCTCCCGGCTCGCACCATTGACATCCTGCCGGCGGCCGACGCGACGCCGCAGCCTGAAGTCGTCGTGCCGCAGGAGGCTCCACTGCCGGGACCCGGCGAACGTGTCGTCCACAGCGCGTTCTGGCGCAACGCGAGCGCCGTGCTTGCCGGACTCTGGGCGATGACACTGCTCCTCGTCTGGCTCAGCCGTCGCGAGACCAGGTCGTCGCGTGCAAAGCAAAATCAGGCGCCGCCGCTCTACAAACAACAGTCGCGCCTGGTGAAGGAGGCACGGCGCGCGGCCCGTGACGGGGACACCCGCGCGGCCCGGGACGCGCTGCTCGAATGGGGCCGCCTGCAATGGCCAGGTGGCGCGCCGCGCAGCATCGCGGACATCGCAACCAGGGTATCGGCCCCCCTGTCGTCCGAACTGAGGACGCTCGCGCGCTTGAGCTATGGGCCTGGCGGTACCACCTGGAATGGCGCAAACCTCGACCGCGCGCTGCGGTCGTTCACGGTGCTGTCGCCGGACGAAGGCCCGCAGTATGCGAAGGGCCTGCCGCCGTTGATGCCCTCGTAGGGAAGCCCGGCACAATGCGGTAGGAGCCCGCCATCCTGGCAGCCTGTCGGACTTAGGCGATCGTCGCACGAGTCCAGGGATGGACGAGGTAGGGCGACGCAGGAAGCCAAAGCCGAGTAGATCAGTCCTAAGTCCGACAGGCTGCTAGAGGTCGCACCAGACGGACGCGACGCCGTTCCGACTAGCGTGGTCGCCCGCAATGGCGGGCTCCTGCAGGATTACCACTGGCCGGTGTTCGGCATCGAGACCCACGGTTCCGCGACAGGGAGTGGACTGCCTTTCTGCAGGAGCTCGATGGAAATGTTGTCGGGCGAACGGACGAACGCCATGTGACCGTCGCGCGGCGGCCGGTTGATCGTCACGCCGCCGTCCCTGAGGCGCTTGCAGATTCCGTAGATGTCATCTACCGCGTACGCCAGGTGTCCGAAGTTCCGGCCCCCGGTGTAATCCTCGGGGTCCCAGTTCCAGGTGAGTTCCAGCTGTGCCTGATCGTCGCCGGGTGCCGCCAGGAATACCAGTGTAAAGCGGCCAGCCTCGCTTTCTTTCCGGCGAAGTTCCCGAAGGCCCAGCCTGTTGCAGTAGAAGTCGAGCGATTCGTCGAGATTTCTGACCCTCACCATCGTATGCAGGTACTTCATAAGCGTCTCCGTCTTCCGCGATGACCGGACCCGGTGCGTCCGCGTGCGCGGCGCCGTCGGTTGAACTGGCCGTTATTATAAGACGACAATGACCGCATCACTGTGGCCGGAGATGCCTGGATGGTCCGGACTCGCGCGAGGCGCGTCACCTGATGGGAATCGAGCCGCTGATTCTTTACGTCCCCGGGCTGCGCCCGAAGCCGCCGCCGGCCATCCACCGCAGTGAACTGCTGCGCTGCCTGGTTGAGGGCATCAGCCGTATCGACCGCGAGGTGGCGTCACAGATTCGTGAATCGGACCGATCGTTCGATGTCGTCGGCTGGACTTACGATTTCTACGGCGAGCATCGTGACGTCGAACTGGATCGTGCCGGCATCGATCGGGTCCTGCGTCAACGGGAGGCGTCCCCGAAAGACGTAGCCGAGGCGCGCACGCTGAAGCGGCGCGCGATACGCTGGCTTTATCGCGCGGCGGAGCACCTGCCGTTCCTGATTCCCCAGATTGCCGACGAGAACATGCAGCTGCATTTACGCGACTTGCGCCGCTATGTAACCAACGACGCCGACATGGCAGACGCGACGCGGCGTCTCCTGAAGCTGCCTTTGCGCGCCGCGTGGCAATGCGGGCGGCCGATTCTGCTGATCGGCCACAGCATGGGTTCCGTGATTGCGTGGGACACGCTATGGCAGATGAGCCGCGAGTCGGGCGATGACGTGCGTGTCGACCTGCTGACCCTCGGCAGCCCGCTCGGGCAGCGTTACATCCAGAGCCGGCTGAACGGACACGCCGACAGGGGCGAACGTCGCTACCCGGCAAACATACGGCGCTGGGTAAATGTCGCCGCGCACGGGGAGATGACGGCGATCGACATGGCCGTCGGAAACGACTTTGCCGGCATGGTGGCTGCCGGGCTCATCGAGGACATCAGGGACATCGCGGTTTACAACTACTACCGTCAGCAGGGCGTGCTGAACGTGCACTCGGAGTACGGCTACCTGGTCAACGCGGCAACCGCGACGGAGATAAGCAACTGGTGGCGCGAGGTCACGGCGCCGGCCGCGCGGAGCGCCGAACCTCGCGTGGCGGAGATCAGGCTGGATCGAGGTTTGGCTTGATGACGATGTCGATGCGGCGGTTCTGTGCCCGCCCCGACGCTGTTTCGTTGTTGGCGATCGGGTTCGTTTCGCCGAAACCGGTGGCGATGAGCCGGTAGCTCGGAATGCGCATCGCGTTGATCATGTATTGCTGTACTGCCTCGGCACGGCTCTGTGACAGGGTCTGGTTCATCTCGTCGCTGCCGTAGGAGTCGGTGTGGCCTTCGATGATCAGCTCGCTGCGCGGGAACACGTCGATCGCGCGCTCCACTTTGGCGAGCAGGTCCAGGTTCTCCTGCTTGATTTCCGACTTTCCGCTGTCGAAGTTGAGGCCGACGAGCCGCAGAATCACGTTTTCACCTTCACGAAACACGCGAGCTTCGTCGCGCGTGAACATCTGCTCGATGGCCTCGAACTGTTCCTTTATCCGGGCCTGCGCCTCGAGTCTTTGCACCAGCGCCGTGCGCTCTGCGGTAGCACCGCCCAGGCGTTCGTCCAGTGCGCGAATTTCCTCCTCCATGTCCGCCGCACGCAGTGCATTCGCCTCGTTCTCCTGCTGCAGTTCCTGGTTCTCGGCCCGCAGGTTCTCGACAAACGTCACCAGTTCCCGCTCCGCCTGCTCGAAACCGTCCGACATCTGCGGGACGACGTCAGCGGCGTCGGCGATCCGCTGCAGCGGGGATTCCCACTGTAAAACCAGCTCTTCGACGGTGAGATTCTTGTCGCGTACTTTGCGGACTACCTCGGACAGGTAGATGGCGTGCCGGGCTTCGTAATTCGCCTGTTGCGCGAGACTGCGCGGCAGGTCGGAATCGTAGCGATTCTCGTTGAGTTCGCGTTCCGCATCGGCCAGCAGTTGCCGGGCCTTGCCGAGAGTGATAGGTGCGTAACGGTCGACCCGTGCCCGTTCCGCGTCGGCGAGCAGCCGCCGTGTCTCGCTCAGATACCGGGCCTTGATCGCGACCAGCTCGGCGTCCCGATAAAGGGTGGTTGCTTCGATGTCCCTGCGCTTGGCGCCCTTGAGATCGCCGCGTTCGACATCGCGGATAGCAGCGCCGAATTCTTTCTGGGCCTTCTCCCAGATATCGGGGGACAGCTCCGGAGCGCGTGCGTTGGCCGCATCCTGGCGGCTCTTCATCACCTGCGCGAGTACCGACTTACCCAGCCTGGCGGTCTTTGCGGCTTCATTGAAATGGGCGGTGGCATCCGCCGCCTTGCTGCGAACATATTCGACATTACGACCGCGCTCGAGCCCTGCTTCGGCTGCCTGGTAGTCTTTCATGCCGTTTGCATAGCGGGTAGGTGCGAGTAATTCCGCGTTGGCGTCGTTGGCTGCAGCGAGCGCTCCGTCCGCATCCCTGAAAAAAGTGGTGCGCAACTCGCTTTGGGGAAAAGCTGTGGCGGCGAAAAGCACAAGGGCAAGGGGGAAGGTCCACCGGACCGCGGTTATAGGAAAGGCCATTCTTTATTCCGCTTCAAAAACAGTAAGTTATCAGGACAGACACGGCGCGTGCGTGAAAGTTCGCACAGGACGGTCGGTACCGGGCGCCCACCCACCGGGTGCGGCAGCAGCACGATGATACATACGACAATCCTCCGAAACTGTGCAACGCATCTCTTAAAAGGGCACGGCCTTTCCGCATAAGCCGCGGATTTTACGCCACTTCGAGCTGATTTTTCGGAGGAGCACGCATCGTATGTGATGCCTTTCACCATTCACGGCATTGCTGCCGCGGGATGACGGCGCGTGGCGAATGTTTTGTGCTTTGGCTCACAGACCCCGTTTTTCTTCGCGCGTAGCCTTGAACCATGGGCGTCAAGTATTACACGCAGTTTCGCCTGACCGACGAGTGCTACCGCGGCGGCAATGAGTTCAGTGGCGTCGTGGAACTCAGTCGTCCGATAGATCACAACTCCGACGTGACCGACATCGAGGCCGTGCTGGCCAAGAATTTCGACCTGCGGCGAAGCTCGGTGCAGCTACTGAGCTGGTCGAGGCTGCACTGAACGACCTGATCTTAGCTTCTGGCGCAAGTTTTTCCCCGACTGTCCCGGCCCACGAGCCGGGATTTTTTTCGCTTCGCGAAAGGGCGGGGCAGCGCCTGATCAGTCCTGATCGCACCCCGCAGGAGCCCGACCGCCAGGGATGGCGGGAGTGCAGATCACGCAGGGAGCGGTTATCTGCCGACCGCCAGGGATGGCGGGAGTGCAGATCACGCAGGGAGCGGTTATCTGCCGCCATTGCGGGCGACCACCTTTCGCCCCTGTCGCCGCTCATGCGAAAATGGCCGCCCCTCAACAGCGAAAGCCAGAATCCCCCGACGGGCAGTTATGGGCAATTCCTTCAAAGACGACAGAGACGGCGACAACGACGCTGTGCCATTCCGCATTCGCAGCAATGACTGCAGCGGTAGCGTCGCCAAAGCCGCAACGCCGCTCGTCGAGAGCGGCAGGAAATACCGGACGGCCGCCGGTTTCCCGGCCATCAAGAACGGCATAAAGGCGCAACGCTGTGTCCCGGAACTGGCGGTCGGCAACAAGCCGAGATGGCTGCGTGCGCGTATGCCCGCGGGTCCGCGTTTCTCCTCGGTGCGCCAGACCGTACGCGAGCATCGGCTGAGCACGGTCTGCGAAGAATCGATGTGCCCGAACATCGGGGAGTGCTGGAACCACGGAACGGCCACGATCATGGTGCTCGGGTCGGTATGTACCAGGGCCTGCAGGTTCTGCGCGGTCGACACCGGCAACCCGCGCGGCTGGCTGGACGCGGAGGAACCGGAGAACACGGCAAAAGCCGTCCGGCTGATGAACCTCAACTATGTAGTGATCACCTCGGTCGACCGTGATGACCTGCCCGATGGCGGGGCGGCACATTACGCTGCCTGTGTGCGCGCCATCAAGTCGCTGAACCCGCACACGGCGGTCGAAGCGCTTACGCCGGACTTCAACGGGGTTCTCGCGGACGTGGAGAAGGTGCTCGACTCCGGTCTGCAGGTGTTTGCGCAGAACGTCGAAACGGTAAGGCGCCTGACGCATCCCGTGCGGGATCCGCGCGCGGGCTACGAACAGACTATCGGCCTGCTGGCGCACGCGAAAAAATATCGCCCCGACGTCCTGACGAAGACCAGCCTGATGCTGGGGCTGGGCGAGCGCGATCACGAGATCATGCAAACGATGGACGACCTGCGCGAAGCCGGCGTCGATATCCTGACACTCGGCCAGTATCTGCGCCCCACGCCGAATCACCTCGCCATCGAGCGCTACGTCTCGCCGGACGAGTTCGACGCGTATCGACGGGAAGGTCTGCAAAAGGGATTCGTCGAGGTCGTGGCCGGTCCCCTGGTGCGTTCGAGTTATCGCGCCGACCGAGTCTTGCAGAAGAACAACGTCGGCATTGCCGTATAGCAGCGCGTTGAAAAACACCCTGCCAGTGCGAGACAACCAGGGACGACATGACTGAATTTTTTGCGGATTACGGCTTGTTCCTGCTGAAAGCCGTTACGGTTGCGGGCGCGCTGGTTTTCATCATCGCAGCGGCTGCGGCGGCCAGCCGCAAGGCCGGCAGTCGCGAAGGGCTCGAAGTCGAGAGCCTCAACAAAAAGTTCCGCGCGCGTGCACTGGCGCTGCAAAAGGCGGTACTCGGCAAGGGTCCCTGGAAGGCACTGGCGAAAGCAGACAAAGCCCGCGACAAGGCGGCCGCGAAATCGCGCACCGGCCGGCCACGCACCTTCGTCATAGATTTCAAGGGCGACCTGAAAGCCAGTGCGGTGCAGTCATTGCGTGAAGAGGTCAGCGCGATCCTCGCCGTGGCCGGCGAAGACGACCAGGTGGTCGTGCGGCTCGAGAACTACGGCGGCGTCGTGCACGAGCACGGACTCGGGGCGTCGCAACTCGCGCGCATCCGCGATCGCAATATTCCGCTCACCGTGACCGTCGACAAGGTTGCGGCAAGCGGCGGCTACCTCATGGCTTGCGTGGCAAACAGAATCGTTGCCGCACCCTTCGCCATACTGGGATCCATCGGGGTCATAGCCCAGCTGCCCAACTTCAATCGGATGCTGGACAGTCACGGCATCGATTTCGAGCAGATAACCGCCGGCGAGTACAAACGCACCGTAACGATGTTCGGCGAGAACACCGACGCCGATCGCGCCAAGCTCAAGGAAGAACTCGAGGACGTACACACACTCTTCAAGTCCGCCGTCAGCACCTACCGGCCGAACCTCGATCTCGGGAAGGTCGCAACCGGCGAACACTGGTACGGCACGCGCGCCCTCGAACTCGGGCTCGCCGACGAACTCAGGACCAGCGACGCGCTGCTGACCGAACTGGTCGCCGACCGCGACCTGTACAGCGTCTCCTACAAGATCAAAAAGCCCTTGCAGAAACGACTGCTGGCCAACGTGGACGACGTCCTCGAGAAAGTGGACGCCGCCGGCTGGCGCCGCCGCTTCGAAACGAGGCTTCCACGCTAGGCAACACCGACCGCCTGCGCCGCCCGGAAACGTTCTTGAAAAACGCGGATTAGCGGTGTGAGAACCACAGCCCACAAGGCCGGGAACCCGCCGCCGGTCACGATGTCTCAAGCTGTAAGTCGGCTATAATGCCGTCTTTGCGGGAGGAGACGAATGAACGAGCGGAAGTCCGGGAGCAGGGTCGGCACCGCGCTGCTGGGGGCCTTTCTGGCCATTGTGCTTGTCGCCTGCGCGTCGTCGCCCACAGGCCGCAAGCAGCTCGTCCTCAAATCCGATGCCGCGCTCGCCGCGGAAGGGCAGCGCCAGTTCAACATGATTCGCGAGCAGATGCCGCTGGCACAGGACCGCGCGACGATCGACTACGTTGCCTGCGTCGCCAACGCCATTGTCGATGAGCTGGAAGGCGAGGATGCCGAGATGTTCTGGGAGCTCGCCATTATCGATCAGCCCGACGTCAACGCATTTGTCCTTCCGGGAGGCAAGATCAGCGTCTTCACCGGCATTCTCACGGTCGCGCAGAACCAGCATCAGCTGGCGGCGGTCATCGGCCATGAGGTGGCTCACGTCACGGCGCACCACGCGAACGAGCGTGCTTCCCGCGGTTCGATCGCGGGCGTCGGCATCGATATTGCCGCTATTCTCCTGGGCGGCGGTTACCGGGGACAGACGCAGGCGGCGCAACAGACACTGGGAATGGGTGCGGCGCTCGGCATCATGAACCCGTTCAGCCGCAAGCAGGAAACGGAGGCGGACGTCATCGGTCTCGAATATATGGCGAAGGCCGGTTTCGACCCGCGGGAAAGCGTCACGCTGTGGAAGAACATGGCGGAGAAGAATGAAAGCAAAGTGCCCGAGTTCATGTCCACCCACCCATCGGGCGAGACCCGTATCGAGTCTCTGGTCAGCCAGTTCCCGACGTCGCTCGCGTATTACAACGAGGCAAAGGCTAAGGGACAGGAGCCGAATTGCCAGCGGTGAGCGGCGGATCGACGGCGTCGTTCAAGGATCACTTTTCCGGCCACGCTGATATTTATGCCGCCTACCGGCCGACGTATCCGCGAGCGCTCACGCAGTTTCTCGCAGATTGCTGCGAACGGCGGCGAGTGGCCTGGGATTGCGCGACGGGCAACGGCCAGACCGCCCTTGCGCTGACGAGTCTTTTCGAGAACGTCATTGCGACGGACGCGAGTGCGGCCCAGATCGAGTCGGCGCGATCCCATCCGAACGTCGAATATCGCGTTGCTGCCGCCGAGGAGTCCGGGCTGGCAGCACGGTCGATCGACCTGATCACCGTATCGCAGGCATTGCACTGGTTCGACATCGACCGCTTCTTCGAGGAAGCGATGCGGGTTCTGGTGTCGGGCGGGGTGCTTTCCGCGTGGAGTTACGAACTCTGCATCGTGGAGTCCGCTGTGGACGCGCAGATCCTCGCGCTGTACCAGGAGATCGACGAGTACTGGCCGCCCGAACGGCGTATCGTGGAAGCGCGCTACCGCGGCATCGAACTGCCGATGCCGGCTGTCGCGGCGCCCGAGTTCGAGATGACCGCCTGCTGGACGGCCGACGCGATGCTCGGCTACCTGAGGACCTGGTCGGCGTGCCAGCGTTACCTGCGCGAGCGCGGTATCGATCCTGTTGCTGCTATCGAAGAGCCGCTGCGAGGGCACTGGGGACCGGAGCCGCGCGAGGTACGCTGGCCCATCGCCCTGAAAATCGGCCGCGCCTAGGAATGTCTGCACAGCGTTGATCGTCGCGCTGCAAAATCTCCCTGACCATGTCGCTAGAGTCGAAGGCCGATTTCTGCGACACTCACGCCTCCGCAGGTGACTCGACTACGCCATTGTCTCCGACGACGCACACGCTTACAAAGATCCTGCTGCCGGCACTGCTCCTGACGGGCTGCGCGACGTTCGAGGATTTCTACAACGCGAGAACAGGAGACAAGTCACCGCAGCTACCGCCCCTCGAGGAACGTCCGAGGCTCGATCCGATCAGCCGCAATTATTTTGTCCTCGAATCTCCGGAACAGACAGTTGTCGGTGAACTCCAGATCGTTTTCACCACGGCTGACGATACCTTTTCGGCACTTGCCCGCGAGTACGGCCTGGGATACGACGAGCTGGTAGCGGCAAACCCCGGCGTCGACCCGTGGTTGCCGGGGACTGACACACCCGTACTGCTGCCGACGCAGTACGTCCTGCCTGACGGGCCGAAAAAGGGCGTCGTTCTGAACGTGGCCTCCAAGCGGCTTTATTATTTTCCCGAAGTCGGGGAGGGCGAGCCGGTACAGGTCATCACCTATCCCGTCGGCATCGGGCGCGTCGGCTGGGAAACGCCGACAGGCGATGCAAAAGTGGTGGCGAAAGCAACCGATCCCGTCTGGTACGTGCCATGGTCCGTGCGACAGGAGCATGCCGCCGCCGGCGATCCGCTGCCGTCCACCGTCCCTCCGGGGCCTGACAACCCGCTGGGGCGCCACGTGCTCCAGCTGAACATGCCGGGGTACCTGATTCACGGCACCAACAAGCCCTACGGAGTCGGCATGCGGGTAAGCCACGGTTGCGTACGCCTTTACCCGGAGAACATCGAACTCCTGTATTCGATGGTGGGCATTGGCGAAAGTGTCCGCATCATCAACGAGCCGTATCTCGTCGGTCGGCTGAACGGTGAACTTTATTTCGAAAGCCACGCGCCGCTCGAGGAGGACACCGTAAGCACGGACGAACGGCTTGCCAGAATATTCGATGTCGCCCGCAACGAGTCCGGGGCGTTTGCCGACGAGCTGGAGCAGGGCCAGGCACGAGTCATCGCTAGCGACGCCCTGGGAGTGCCGGTGAGAGTATTGCTGGGCGATACCTACGAAGTGTTCAGCCGGGCACGAATTGTGCGGAACACCGTCGAGCCGGACCCGGATATGCCGACACTGGCGGAAGTGCGTGAGCTGCTGGATGCACCCGCGGAGTCGGAGGGTGCGGCAGGCGGCGCCGGTCCCGCTGTCGTGCCGGCGGGCTCTCCTGCCGCAGCCGATCTCCACAACTGATGGCCCTATTTCGCGGGGTACCGGGGCGTCATGACTGAAACCTCTGGAAAGATGCCCATAACCGAATGGCTGACCCTCATGCTCGCCGAAATCGAGCGCAAGGACGCCGAGGCATGCGCCGCAATGGACGAAAGGCAACGGCGCAACGCAGGCGAATCCCCGGCGGAGGACCCGCGGTCAACTGACGTAGCGTAAAAACTCCTCGGGCAGCGCATTGCGGTCGATCGATGCGCTTTTGTCAACAGACAACGGCACGGAGTTGAAAGTGTTCCAGAACAGAAACTGACTGTTCGAAGCATCGCCGCCGGAAAGGTCCCTGCGTATCGCAGCCATGGCCTTCCCCGTGTAGGTTCCCTCCAGTTGCAGGTCGAGTTCGTCTCGTGCAAAGCGAATCGCGTCTTCGATTTCATCGTCGGTTCGCGCATATCCGCCTGCGAAAAACTCATGCCGGAGTCTTATGCTGGTGCGTTCCGCAAGATCCCGCGGTATCGCCCGGTCGAGGCGATGCATCATGCGCGCCGTCTTCGCGAGGAGCCGGGCCAGGCCCTCCTCGTTGCAAATGAAGGTATGCGATACACGTACGGCGTGCACTTCCGTCTTCAGCTCCGCCAGGGCGAGCCCGAGCGCCAGGCCCGCGGCGGTGCCCATCGTCCCGGCGGCCACATACAGCCGGTCCGGGGGCGAGAGCAGGCCATCCGCAATCTGTTCCGCCAGTTCGATGCCGGCACACACAAACCCGAAAGCACCGAGCCAGGATGTCCCGCCGCTAGGGACGACCCATGGGTGCTGTCCCCACAAGTGCTGCCTGAGTATCCGCAGGCGTTTTTCGTACCCTCCCCCGAAGCGGACCAGCGAGGTGCCCAGCTTCAGGTGCATTTTGAGGGTCTCCGATGCCGCGGCGGTCGGCGTCTGGTGTGACAGGAAGCAGATGCAGGGGTAGCCCAGGTGCTTTGCGTACAGCGCGGTAGCAAGCGCGTGATGGGAAGCGACCGTACCGAAGGTTGCGATGCGTTCGCAGTGCTTCTGTCGCGCCCGATGCAGGATGTATTCGAGTTTCCTTACCTTGTTGCCGCCGTACAGGTCTCCGGTCAGGTTATCCAGCTTTACCGTGAGCCGGCGGCGCCCCGCGGGCAGGCGCAACGGGAATTCGCGAACGGGGGTAGGCAGATGCGCAAAGCTTTCCTTGCCGAGCAGTCCGCCAATGGATGACCGGAGTGATGACAGGCGTGACAATGGCGGTTCGTGCGACATGGGTGGCGGGATCCGCGAGAGCGCGAAGCGACATCGCGCGCAGTGTTGCGATCATTATAGGTCATCGCGCGCGCTCCGGAATGGCTTCCGCCTGGTTCACTCATTAGAATAGCGGCCACTTCCGATACAGCATACGGAGACGGGTTTGCTGGTACGCAATCAGAATAACTAATGCAGAGGCTTCTCTACGGCGGCGGGATCACTGTTACTGAAATAGCGCCGATGGATGGGCCCATCGACCTGAACCCGGAGACTACAGCCGCCTTCATCGGACGCGCGCTGCGTGGCCCGCTCAACACTCCCGTTCTGCTGCGCAATTTCGCGGAGTTCCGGCGCCGCTTCGGCGGAATCTGGCAGCGCAGCAGCCTGGGCGTGGCAGTGGAGCAGTTCTTCGACCACGGTGGCCGGCAGCTGTACGTCGTGAGAGTCGCAAACGGCGCACGCGGCGCAATGATCTGTATTCCCGCCGCGCAGGGGGTCCTCGTGTTGCGCGCCGTCGAGCCCGGTTCGACGGAAAGCATCCGGGCCTCCGTCGACTACGACGGCATCGACACGAACGACCCGGTGCATTTCAACCTCACCCTGCAGAGGGTGGCGCCGGATACCGGTCTGGTGGTGGACCAGGAAATCTACCGACGCCTGTCCTGCGATGAGGGCGACAGAAACTTTATCGGCAGTGTGCTCGCGGGCTCCGAGCTTGCGCGCCCGCAGTTTCCGCTGCCCGCGGGACGACCGAAGCCGACCACCCACGCAGCGAACCGGTTCGACCCCGGCTACGTCGGGCATGCGCAGGGCGGCACCGACGGCGGGCCGCTGTCCGACTACGACCTCGTAGGCTCGGCGGTAGCAGCCACCGGGTTGTTCGCCCTGAACCAGGTCGAGCGCTTCGACCTGCTGTATATGCCGCCGCCAGGCAGGCACCAGGACTTAGGTCCCGCGGCCATTCTCGCCGCGGAGCTTTATTGCCGGAGACGTGGCGCGATGCTGCTAACCGATCCGCCGTCCGGATGGAAGACCGCGGCCGCCGCACTTTCGGGGACCCGCGACGCGGGGTACGCGAGTCCGAACATAATTTCCTACTTTCCGCGTATGTGCTGCCGTATCGAGGAAGGCGCCCCGCCCCGGGCGGTCGGCGGTGCGCTCGCCGGACTCCTTTGCAAACTGGACAGAAACCACGGTTCCTGGCGCGGCCTGGACCACAACGATCTGGTTTTCAGGCGCGACCTGGTGCCGGCCGTCGAAGTCGGGTCCGACGAGGCCCGTCGGCTGGTTCGGGAAGGCCTGAACGTCATCGCGGGTCCACCCGGCCGGGCCGTGAGCGTGCGCGGGTCCGTGACTCTCGCGCGAAACTGCCCGACAGAGCGGAAGTTCGCCAGCCTGGGCGTGAGGCGGCTTTGCCTGATGCTCACCAACGCCATCGAACGCGCCACCCGGTGGGCCGTGTTCCAGCCGAACGAGGTGCGGCTTGCGGACCGGATTCATGCGCAGGTGCACGCTTATCTGTCGTGCCTGGCAGACGCCGGCGCGTTTGCGGACAATCGCTTCATTATTCAATGCGACGCCGGATTGCACGCACGACCGAACCACCCGGAACGGGGCGTCACCATTCTGCTGGCGTTTCATCCGGTGGAAGCGAACGACGCCGTCACGCTGACACTGCACCAGACGGTGTCGGGTTGCCGCGTCGCGACGACGGCCTTCGCCCCGTCGCCGGATATCAACCGACATCAGCGCGCCGGATAAAGCCGCCGTAAGCGCCGCCGCCGGGGGTTTCTATGATCAGGGCGTCGCCTGCTTCGAGGTTTATCGTGGCGGTGCCGCCGAGGATGTCCACCTTGCCGCCGGCACGTTCGACCCGATTTACCCCGACCGCGCCCGGTTCCCCGCCGTCGAGCCCGAACGGCGCCACCACACGATGATTCGACAAAATCGAGGCCTGCATGGGCTCGCGAAACCGGATCCTTCGCACGGCGCCGTCGCCGCCGTGCCACCGCCCCGCACCGCCCGAGCCGCGCCGGATTGTGAACGACTCCAGCAACACCGGGTACTTCTGTTCCAGCACTTCCGGGTCAGTCATCCGCGAGTTGGTCATGTGTGTCTGCACCGCGTCCGCGCCGTGCCAGCCGGGTCCGGCGCCAGCGCCCCCGGCAATCGTCTCGTAGTATTGCAGGCTGTCGTTGCCGAAACTGAAGTTGTTCATCGTTCCCTGCGATGCCGCCAGGGCGTGCAGTGCGCCGAACAATGCATCGGTGACGCACTGCGACGTTTCCACGTTTCCGGCCACCACTGCCGCGGGATACTCGGGGCAGAGCAGGCTGCCCTTCGGGATTACAACCTCGAGCGGCTCGAGACAGCCTTCGTTCATCGGGATTTCCTCTCCGATCAGGCTGCGAAAGACGTACAGCACGGCGGCCCGCGTTACGGCCTGCGGGGCATTGAAATTGCTCCGCGACTGCAGAGACGTACCTGAGAAATCGATCGTCGCAACCTCTCTCGCACGGTCGACCGCGACCAGGACCCTGATCGCCTCCCCTGAGTCGAGCGCATACTCGAAGGCACCGTCCGACAGCGTGCCGATCAGGCGGCGCACGCTCGAGGCGGCGTTCTCGCGCACGAACTGCAGGTACATCTGTACGGTGCCCATCCCGTATCGGTCGACCGCCTTCTGCAATTGTCGGATGCCCTGGCGGTTCGCCGCGAGTTGCGCCTTCAGGTCCGCGAGATTCTGTTCGGGATTTCGCGCCGGATACTTCGCAGCCCGGAGCAGCGCCATGACGTCCGTGTCGTAGAGCCGCCTGCCGCGCACCAGCCAGAAATTGTCGATCAGCACACCCTCCTCATCGATGTGCCTGCTGTTCGCCGGCATGGACCCGGGTGTGATGCCGCCGATGTCGGCATGATGCGCGCGGGACGCCAGAAAAAACTGCGGCGACGCGGTGCCCGCGAACCACGGTGTAACGACGGTGATATCCGGCAGGTGCGTGCCGCCGTTGTACGGCGAGTTCAACATGATCGCGTCGCCGTCGGCGAGTTCGGCTCCGCGCTGCTCGATAACACTGCGCACGCTTTCCCCCATGGAACCCAGATGCACGGGCATGTGCGGAGCATTGGAAACCAGCCTTCCCTGTGCATCGAACAGTGCGCAGGAGAAATCCAGCCGTTCGCGAATATTGACCGAGAGCGCGGTCTTCTGCAGCACGGCGCCCATTTGTTCGGCAATGTGCATGAACAGGCGATTGAATACTTCCAGCCGCACCGGGTCGGGCTCGTCCAGGCACCCGGCGTCGGAAACGTCCGCGGTCAGTGCCCTCGCCTCGGAATTTCTCCTGGCGCGTTGGAGGATCAGGTGCCCGCGGTCATTGACCTCACCGTGCCAGCCTGCATCGATGACGGTCGTGCCGTTGGCCTCGGCGACGATCGCAGGGCCGGCTATCGTTGCGCCGGCTCCGAGCTTCTCACGCTGAAATACCGGCACGTCGTGCCACTCGTCCGCAATCCACATCCTCGTGCTGCAGTCAGGCACGGGCGGCGCAGCAGCCGCCAGCAGCGGATCCTCGAACACCTGCTCGACGCCGGTTGCCGCGACACGAAGCGTTGCAACGAGCAGTTCGCCTTCACCCGCGTCGCTGCCGAAGCGATCGCTGAACGCTTCGGCGAACCCGGCTTTCATGACCTCCACACTCGCGAGCGGAAGATCGAATATCGTGTCGGAACCCAAGACGCGTACGCCTGCCTCGACTCCGTAGCGACGATTTTCCTCCGGCACCTGCTGTTCCGCGAGCAGCCGCCCGCACTGCTGCTTCAGCTCCGAGACCGCTTCATGGAGCACAGGCAGGCTCGACTCATGCAACGGCACATCGACCGACCTCTGGCGCTCGACCCGCAGATCGGCAAGTCCCATGCCGTAGGCGGACAACACTCCGGCGAGCGGATGCAGCCATACCGTGTCGATGCCGAGGACGTCCGCAATTTCGCATGCGTGCTGCCCGCCCGCGCCACCGAAGCAGCAAAGCGTGAAATCCCGCGCATCCTCACCGCGCTCGACGGTGATCTTGCGTATGGCATTTGCCATGTTCTCGACCGCCACCGTGATGAATCCGGCTGCGACATCTTCCGCGTCGACGCCGAGACCGCGATCCGCGGATAAGGTGGCGGCGAGCGCGAGGAACTTTTCGCGCACAATCCTTTCGTCGAGGGGCTGATCGGCGGTGGGGCCGAACACCCTCGGAAAATACGCGGCCGGGATTCTGCCCAGCAGTACGTTCGCGTCCGTCACGGTCAGGGGTCCGCCCCGCCGGTAGCAGGCAGGGCCCGGGTCGGCGCCGGCGGAGTCCGGGCCAACCTGGTAGCGGCCGTCGGAATAACGCAGGTGCGAGCCGCCGCCGGCGGCAATCGTGTGGATTTTCATCATCGGCGCGCGCAAGCGAACGCCTGCCACTTCCGAATCGTTGCTGCGTTCGTATTCGCCGTTGAAAGCCGATACGTCGGTGGAGGTGCCTCCCATGTCGAAGCCGATCAGGCGCGAAAAGCCGGCTCTGCTTGCAGTCTCCGCCATGCCGACCACGCCCGCGGCAGGCCCCGACAGGATGCTGTCCTTGCCTCGAAAGTTGTCGGCGAGCGCAAGCCCGCCGTTGCTTTGCATGAACATGAGGCGATCCGGCATCAAAGGCCCGACCAGCGTCTCCCTGAGGGTGTCGATGTAGCCGTTGAGAACGGGCGTGAGATAGGCATCTGCAAGCGTCGTTTGCGCACGGCTTACGAACTTGATCAGCGGTTCGACGTCGTGCGACACGGACACCTGCATGAATCCCGCCTGCCTGGCGAGGTCCGCAGCAGCCTGTTCGTGCGCCGGATAGCGGTATCCGTGCAAAAAACATATTGCGACCGAAGTGAAGCCGCCCGCGAGACATTCGGCAAGTTGCGCGGCGAGTGCAGACGTATCGAGCGTCCGCAGGACCTCGCCCTCCGCGCTGACGCGCTCGGTCGCTTCGATAACGCGCGTGTAAAGCGGCGCCGGCTTCACGATGTCCAACGCGAATATGTCCGGGCGGTTCTGGTAGCCGATGGCGAGACTGTCGGCAAATCCCTGCGTCACGATCAGCAGGGTTCGCGCCCCCTGCCGCTCGAGCAGGGCGTTGGTCGCGACCGTGGTACCCATCTTGACGACCGCGACGCGGCGCGCCGCGTGGCCGACTTTTTTCCAGCGTTCGAGGGCACGCTCGATGCCCGCAGCGGCGGCGTCGGCATACTGCCCGGGGTTCTGCGAGAGCAGCTTGCTGGTTTCCAGCGAGCCGTCGGGCCGCAAGGCGACGATATCGGTGAACGTGCCGCCCCGGTCGATCCAGAATTGCCAGTCGCCCGATCTCGCCATATGAAATGCCGCCGCAAAGGAGTGCCACGTTAACACTCCGCTGCAGACGGCGGAAACGCCATCACCGGGCCCCGTAGGAACCCGCCATTGGGCGACTTCCGGGCGGAGTTGCGCAAGGCTTCTCTGGTACTTCGGCCGGCTCCGTACCGTTATGATGCAAGAAAAGAACGACACCGCCAGGAGGAACCATCATGCGTACTATTGCCCGTTCGATGCTTGTCGCGGCCGCGTTTGCTTTCAGCCAGAGTGGGCAATCGTCGGAGCGCGCCAGGGATCTCGGAATTCCGTTCGACGGGGTAACCGGAGCGCTCAACGCAATCACTGACGTGGCGGGCGTGGCAGTGGGACAGGTATCCATCATCGAGGACCTGCCGGACGATCGCGCGGTCAGAACCGGCGTAACGGCGGTATTGCCTCGCGGGGCGAAGAGTAGTGGCGAGCCGGTATTTGCAGGATGGTTTTCGCTGAACGGTAACGGCGAGATGACCGGCACGACCTGGATCGAGGAATCGGGGTTCCTCGAAGGTCCTGTGATGATCACCAATACGCACAGTGTCGGCACGGTACACCAGGCGACGATCGACTGGCGCGTGTCCCAGGGTCAGGCGGACGGGTCCGGGTACTGGTGGTCCTTGCCGGTCGTCGCCGAAACCTGGGACGGTCATCTGAACGACATCAACGGATTTCATGTAAAGGCCGAGCACGTTCACGCCGCGTTGCGATCGGCATCCGGAGGGCCTGTCGCGGAGGGTAACGTCGGCGGCGGCACCGGCATGATCTGCCACGAGTTCAAATGCGGCATCGGTAGCTCCTCGCGTATCGCGGAAACTGCCGGCAGCACCTATACGGTGGGTGTGCTCGTGCAGGCGAATTACGGATTGCGCAGTACCCTGCGCATTGCAGGTGTGCCGGTCGGCCAGCACCTGACGGAGGACCGCGCCTACGCGAGCCTGCCGCAGCCTGTTTCCGAAACCGGCTCGATCATCGTTGTCGTGGCCACTGACGCGCCGCTCCTGCCGCACCAGCTGAAGCGCATTGCGAAGCGCGCAAGTCTCGGCATCGCGCGCGTTGGCGGCATGGCGGGCAACGGTTCCGGGGATATCTTCGTTGCTTTCTCGACCGCAGGTTCGGAGATGGACAAGGAAGGCAGCTTGATGGTCGTCCACATGCTCTCCAATGACGCGATCAGTCCACTGTTCGACGCGACCGTACTGGCGACCGAAGAAGCAATCGTGAATGCCATGGTCGCGGCAACGGACATGAAGGGAGATCGCGGCCATGTTGCCAAAGGGATCGACCATGCACAGTTGCGGAAGGTTCTCAGGCAGTACAACCGGCTCGGCAAATAAGCATGTCCGGCACAACGGTCGTCTTCGTTACGCTCGTCCTCTATAACGCCGCACTGATCAGCGTCGGGCTGTGGGCGAGGGGACGCAACCGGAGTGTGGAGGACTTCTATCTCGCGGGACGACGGCTCGGGCCGTGGATCGCGGCGATCAGCGCTTCTGCGAGTTCGTCATCCGCGTGGACGCTGCTGGGCGTCAGCGGCGCCGCGTACGCGTGGGGCCTGCCGGCGCTGTGGCTTTTTCCGGCAACGGTGGGGGGCTTCCTGATCAACTGGGTCTGGGTGGCACCGCGCCTCAAGAAACTTTCAGCCGGAGAGGGCGCACTGACGGTGACCGCCATGGTCGCGCCGGCGAGTCTCGGCGCTATGCGCGTCAGCATACTGCGGGTCGCGGCGGCCATCGTCGTGTTCAGCTTCACTTTCTACATTGCGTCGCAGTTCGAGGCGGCCGGCAAGGCTTTCGAATCGACATTTCAGCTGTCCAGGGAAATGAGCATCCTGGCAGGCGCGGGCGTCGTCCTGGCGTACACGCTGTTGGGGGGCTTCTGGGCGGTCAGCATCACCGATCTCGTGCAGGGACTGATGATGGCCGGTGCGGCCGTTCTGCTGCCGCTTGCCGCCGTGATCGCCGTTGGCGGCATCGGGCCACTCCTCGAAGGGCTGTCCGCACACGGCGGTCCGTCCGTTCCGGCGGGTCAGTTCAGCGGGCTGACCGGACTGTTTTTCGTGCTCGGCATGTTCGGCATTACGATCGGCTATCCCGGTCAGCCGCACGTGGTGAACCGCTTCATGGCGCTGCGCGACGACGCGAGCCTGCGTCAGGGGCGCGTCATTGCGATTGCGTGGGCGGTGGTGGTGTATACCGGCATGTTGTTGCTCGGACTTTCGGCGCGTGTCCTGTACGCAGACATCGGCGATGCCGAGCAGGTTTTTTTCGAGACAGCACAGAGATTGCTGCCCGCTGTCGTAGCAGGCGTCATGCTCGCCGCCGTGCTCTCCGCCATAATGTCCACCGCCGATAGCCAGATCCTCGTGACCGCGTCTTCCATTTCGCACGACTGGAACCTGGCGGGCGGCAGCTCCGGCGACGGCCTCGCAAAATCGCGAGTGACTGTTCTCGTCGTACTGACGCTCGCGACGACCCTCGCCCTCATGTGGCGCGCCGACATCTTCTCGCGGGTCCTGTTCGCGTGGGTTGCCCTCGGCGCCGCCTTCGGCCCGATCCTCATGGTGCGGCTGACCGGCCGCTCCATCTCTCCCCGCGGCACCCTTGCCGCCATGCTCGCGGGATTTTGCTCTACGCTCATCCTCTCCTGGTTCCCCGATGCCCCCGGCGACGTCGCCGAACGAATCCTGCCCTTCATCATCGCCTTCGCGATCGCCTTCGGCGCCAGCAGTACCATGACGACAGAAGCTGGCACGAAAAAAATTTGATGCACTGGCGGCGTTGCCTTTACTGGCGCGGCCGATATCGCCATTATGGCTGCCCTGAACGGGGCGCTCGCGTCTGCGGCGCCCGGAACCCCGGGGAATTCTCGATGAAAGCACTGATATCCGGCTGCGCTGCGGCCTTGCTGTTCCTTACCGCGTGCGGCGAAGACAATGCGGCCACGCCTGAACCTGCCGAACGGGCAGCGGAGAGCCAGCAACAGGCCGAGGAAGCGTCGGCGGAACTGAACGCGCTGGTCGAGGAATTCTTCGAGCGCGAGCTCGAGCAGAATCCGCTGTCGGCAACCGCGATCGGCGACGAACGGTTCAACGACCGCATGGCCAACAGCATCGGTCCGGAATACCGTGAGCGCTCGGCCGCGCTGAATCGCGAATTCCTGGAACGCGTGCTCGCGCTGGACCCCGAGCTGTTGCAGGGCCAGGACCGCCTGACGTACGAGACCTTTCGCAACAGCCGCGAGATGGACCTCGAAGAGGCGGCCTATCCCTCGCACTTGCAGCCGATGAACCAGTTCTATTCCATCGGCAACAGCTTCGCGCAGCTCGGCAGCGGCACGAGCATCCATCCGTTCAAGACAGTGAAGCACTACGATGACTTCCTGGGCCGCGTCGACGACTTTGTCGTCATCATGGATCAGGCGATCAGCAACATGAAGGTCGGAATGCAGCAGGGTATCGTTCAGCCGCGCATCCTGATGGAGCGGGTGCTGCCGCAGCTCGAAGCCCAGATGACCGACAACGTGGAGGAGAGCCTGTTCTACAACCCGATCAGGGAGATGCCGGAAGAATTCAGCGAAGCCGATCGAAACCGGCTTACCGAGGCGTACCGCGACGCGATAGCCGGGAAGATCGTCCCCGCGTACGAACGCATGTACAACTTCATCGGCGACGAATACCTGGCGGCAGCACGGGATTCCGTCGGCATGGTCGGCTTGCCGGGCGGCGAGGAATGGTATGCGTTCCTGGTACGCCAGCGAACCACGACGGATCTGCGACCACAGGAAATTCACCAGATCGGCCTCGACGAAGTTGCGCGCATTCACGCAGAGATGCAGGGCGTCACGGACGAGGTCGGCTTCGAAGGAGACCTGAAGGATTTCTTCGAATACTTGAACAGCGACGACCAGTTCTATTACGACAGGCCCGAACAGCTGATCGACGGTTACCGCGATATGTCGGACGATATCGAGAGTCTTGCGCCGAAGCTGTTCAGCGTATTCCCGAAGACCGGTTTCGAGGTGCGCGCCGTGGAGCCGTTCCGCGAGAAATCCGCGAGCGGCGGCCAGTACCGCCGCGGCACGCCTGACGGTTCGCGACCGGGCGTATTTTTCGCCAATACCTACGACATCAAGGCGCGGCCGAAGTGGGCCATGGAATCGCTGTTCCTGCACGAAGCAATCCCGGGACATCATTTCCAGATTTCCATCCAGCAGGAGATAGAAGGCCTGCCGAGGTTCCGGCGTTTCGGCGGCTATACCGCCTTTACGGAAGGGTGGGGCCTCTACGCCGAGTCACTCGGCAAGGAGCTCGGCGTCTATACCGACCCGTATCAGTATTTCGGCGCGTTGAACGCCGAACTCTGGCGCGCGATCAGGCTCGTGGTCGATACGGGACTGCATTTCAAGGGCTGGAGCCGCCAGGACGTGCTGGATTACATGTATGCGAATTCGGCCGTGAAGGAAGCGCGGGCCGTAAGCGAAGCGGAACGCTACATGGCGATTCCCGGCCAGGCGCTGGCGTACAAGATTGGCCAGTTGAAGATTCGCGATTTGCGCAGTC
>Ga0299913_10000410_pt1 | contig 26709 bp, 21 predicted proteins | sample RVTome_9_FD_201360 | JGI IMG/M metagenome (GOLD analysis project Ga0299913, IMG submission 201360) | Soil microbial communities from uranium-contaminated site in the Upper Colorado River Basin, Wyoming, United States - RVT155D38 (version 2) ... | reverse complement strand
GACGTACCTCGCGCTGAACGGCGCATTGCATGACGCCGCGGTCGCCGCGTGGGGCCTGAAGGGGTTCTATGACTCGCCGCGCCCGATCTCGATGATCCGCTGGATGGGGTCGCGGGGACAGTCTTCGGACCCGGCCGGCCCCGCCTACGACCCCGACGGCCTGCCCCTCGAGCCGGACCTGGTCGAGGTCGTCACCGAGGAGTCGAGTGCTCCGGGCCAGCGGCACGCCGATCTCGCCGCGCACGTCGGCGAGGTCGCGGTCCGGGCCTGGCGCGGCTTCCCGGACGATCCCGAGACCGAGACGAGCGGCGTGGGCTGGATCCTCGCCACCGAGTGGGTGCCCTACCAGCGATCGACGTTCGTCTCGCCGGCCTTCGCCGGGTACGTGTCCGGCCACAGCACATTCAGCCGGGCCGCGGCGGAGGTGATGGCGGCGATCACCGGCGATCGCTTCTTCCCGGGTGGCATGCGTGCGCAGGTGCTGCCAGCCGGCGAGCTCATCCACGAGGAGGGGCCGGCCGACAGCCTGACCATGCAATGGGCCACCTACTTCGACGCCGCCGACCAGGCCGGCGTGTCCCGGCTGTTCATGGGCATCCACATCGCTGCGGACGACGTCGAGGGGCGGAGGATCGGGGCAATCTGCGGCACGGAGGCGTGGCGCCTGGCGCAGCGCTACTTCGAGGGGTCCGCTCGCAGCTGATCCTCAGGCGCCGCGGCCGCCGCGAAGATGCGCTCCATGACCCGCAGGTTGGCGATGGAGTCCTCCGGCGGCAGCGGCACCGGCGTCCCATCCAGCACGGCTGCCGCGAACTGCTCGACCTCGACCGCGTACGGGTCGGCCGTCGGGAACGAGTGCGTCTCGACATGCGGCGCCACCGGCGGGTCGCCGCCGGCCGCGAGGTGGATCTCCGTGGGGCGGTCGGGCGGAATGTTGAAGGGGATGCCGATCGAGATTCGGCCCGCGGTCCCGTAGATGTCCACTCGCTGGTCATCCTCGGCCCGCGTCGAGCACGAGAACGTCGCCGTCCCACCGGCAAAGTCGAGGATGGCGGAGGTGACGACGTCGGTCCCGGTGGCCGGATCGCGCCGGATGGACGCCTGCACGCGGGTTGGCTCGGACCCGAACAGCATGCGCGACAGGTTCACGCAGTAGCAGCCGATGTCGTAGAGGGCGCCGCCACCGGCCGCGGCGATGTTCCGGATGTTGGACTCGTCCTCGTTGAAGTAGGAGAACCAGCTCTGGACGGCCATCAGCCGGCCGATGCGCCCCTCCACCACCAGCCGCCGCGCCGCCAGCCACGACGGATGGAGGCGGTACATGAAGGCCTCCATGAGCAGCACTCCGGCCTCGCGCGCGGCGGCCGCCATGCGCTCCGCGTCGTCGGCGGTCATGGCCAGGGGCTTCTCGCACAGGATGTGCTTGCCCGCGCGCGCGGCCGCGATGGCCCATTCGGCGTGGAGGTGGTTCGGCAGCGGGATGTACACCGCGTCGACCTCCGGATCGGCGAGGAGCGCCGCGTACGAGCCGTGCGCGTTCGGGATGCCGAGCTCGTCGGCAAAGCGGCGCGCCAGATCGGCGTCGCGCGAGGCCACGGCCGAGACCCGGACGCGGGAGGCGCGCCGGAAGCCGGGCAGCACCTTGCGCCGTGCGATGTCCGCGGTCGACAGGATCCCGATGCGCAGCTCGTCGGCCACGATCAGCCCCAGGAGGTCTCGGTCACCGGACGGAACGCGACCTCCAGGATCCGGTGCGTGCGTGGGCGGCTGACGACGAAAAGCACCGCCTCGGCCACGTCCTGTGGCCGCATCATGCCGGCCAGCTGCGGCATCTCCGGCGTGCGGCCGCGGCCCATGGCGAAGTCGGTGGCCACGCCGCCGGGGCACACGTTCGTGCATCGCACCCCGCGCTCGCGCAGCTCGTGGTCGAGCGCCGCCGTGAGTCCGACCTGGGCGAACTTCGAGGCGCAGTACACCGCCTCGAGCGGCAGGCCGCGGCGGCCCGCCTCGCTGGCGATCATCACGAAATCGGCGGCCGGGCTCTCGAGCAGGTGCGGCAGCGCGGCGCGCGCGGTGTAGATCGCGCCCTTCACGTTGACGTCGATCATCTCCTCGATGTGCTCGGCCGGCAGCTCGAGGAATGGCCCGTAGGCGCCCACCCCGGCGTTCACCACCGCGATGTCGATCCCACCCAGCCGCCCGGCGACCTCGGTGGCGGCTCGGTCGACCGACCCTGCGTCGCGGACGTCGCAGTGCACGCCCAGCGCGCCGTCCAGGCCGAGGTCGTCTCCACTGCGCGATGCCAGCCCGACCCGGGCGCCGGCATCGGCCAAGGTGCGGGCCACCGCGGCGCCGATGCCCCGGCTCGCGCCGGTCACGAAGGCCACGCGGCCGTCCAGGCTGTTCATGGGTGTCCGCCTCCTCACCGGCAGGGTCGCCGCCCCGAGAGGGCGCCGCTGCGGCGATCGGTCCGGCCCCCGAAATTCTTGACACGCGTCGGCGCCGTGTAGGAGTCTAGACGAACATTTGGTCGAGAGGAACACAAATTCCCGTGACGTTGATCGGCGACCGGGTCGGGCAGCGCAGCGAGACGGTCCGCCGTGCGAACCTCGGTGCGATCGTCGGTGAGCTCCACCTGCACGGCCCGCTGTCCCGATCGGAGCTCGGCGTCCGCACCGGCCTGACCCGCAGCGCGGTGCGCGGCCTCATCGGCGAGCTCGTGGCCGGCGGCCTGGCGAGCGAGGAGCGCAGCGCGCCCCAGGGCGGCCCCGGCCGGCCGTCCCCGCTCGTGCGACCCCGCTCCGAAGGGGCGGTTGCGCTCGCCATCGAGATCAGCGTCGATTCGCTCGGCGTGGCGGTCGTCGGCTTCGGCGGCACGGTCCACCATCGCTCGCGGGTCGACCGGCCGCGCGGCCACCTCTCGCTCGACGCGATCATCGGCGACGTCGCCGAGCTCGCCGCTCCCCGGGTCGATGCCCTGCGGGGCAACCCCGCCCTGGTCGGTGTCGGGGTCGCGGTGGCCGGCGTCGTCCGGCGCGAGGACGGCATGGTGCGGCTTGCGCCGAACCTCGGCTGGCGCGACGAGCCGCTCGCTGCCCGCGTGGCAAGCGCCCTGCGGCTCGACGCCCCCGTCTTCGTGGCCAACGAGGCGGATGTCGCCGGGCTGGCCGAGTACCGCCGTGGCGCGGCGGCCGGCATCGATTCCGTGCTCCACATCACCGGAGAGGTGGGCGTGGGCGGCGTCTTCATCGTCGGTGGCCGGCCGTTCTCCGGTTCGGCGGGCTATGCCGGCGAGGTGGGGCACATGCCGATCAACCCGGCGGGCGTCCGATGCGGCTGCGGCGCCACCGGCTGCTGGGAGACCGAGGTCGGCGAGCGGGCCATGCTCGCGCGCGCCGGCCAGCCACCGGACGCCGGGCGCGACGCGGTGAGCGCGGTCATCGGTGCCGCACGCCGTGGCGAGCCACGGGCCGTCGCCGCGGTTGAGGACGTCGGGACCTGGCTCGGCATCGGCCTGGCGGGGCTCATCAATGCCTACAACCCTGCCGTGGTGGTTCTCGGCGGGCTCTTCCAGCGCATCCACCCGCTTGTGGCCGAGCGGCTCGCGCGCGCCCTCGACGAGCGCGCGCTGCGGCCCTCGCGCGAGACGGTGACCATCGTGCCCGGCCTGCTCGGCGTCGACGCTCCCCTCATCGGAGCCGCGGAGCTGGCCCTCGAGCCACTGCTGTCGAACCCGGCCGAACGCCTGGAGCGCGCGCCTCGCGCCGCGCTGCGGACGGCATGACGGCCGTGAACGGTCCCCTCATCCCGGCGCGCCTCGGGCGCGGTTCGCGCGGCCTCCGGGAAGGCGGACGAAGCGCGATGAGGAGGGGGTTGACAGGAGAGTAGCCTGATGCATCGCAGGACCGCCATCGAGGATGGCTCGCTGAGATCGCTCAGCGGCTGACGCTACGCACGGAGGAGCTTCACCATGGTCACTCGCAAGCTGGCGGCTGTCCTGGGCGTGTTCGCCCTGGTCCTGGCCGCCTGCGGCACCGGGACGACGTCGCAGGCACCCGATGGATCCGCCGGATCCACCGACTGCACCGTCGCGGTGTCCTGGAACAACTTCCAGCAGCCGCGCTGGGCGGCGGCCGACGAGCCGAACATCAAGGGCGCCGTGGAATCGGCGGGCGGCACCTACATCTCGGCCGATGCCGACCTGAGCAGCGAGCAGCAGCTCACCGACGTGAGCAACCTGATCGGGCAGGGGGCCGACGTGCTGATCCTGCTGGCGCAGGACCAGAACGCCGTCCTGCCGGCGCTGCAGGAAGCCAAGGACAGCGGCATCCCGGTGATCGCCTACGACCGGCTCATCGAGGATCCGGACATCCTCTACATCACGTTCAACAACATCGGCGTGGGGGAGGCCCAGGCCGCCGCCGTGCTGGAGGAGGTCCCGAGCGGCAACTACGTGCTCATCAAGGGCGATCCGGGCGATCCGAACGCCTCCACCTTCCTGCCCCAGGGCTGGGACGATGCCGGCCTCAAGGAGAAGGTCGACTCGGGTGAGATCACGATCCTCAACGGTCCGGAAGCCGGCAGCGGCGAGTGGCCGGCCGACTACGGCACGTACACCGACGCGTGGGACACCCAGACCGCCCAGGAGAACATGGAGGCGATCATCGACGCCGCCAACGCCGACAACCAGACGATCGACGCGATCCTCGCCGAGAACGACAGCACCGCGCTCGGCGTGGTGGCGGCGCTCGAAGCGAAGAACTACGGCTTCCCGCCGCTGAGTGGCCAGGACGGCGATCCCGCCAACCTGAACAACGTGGCGCTCGGCAAGCAGTTCGTCGACGTCTGGAAGAACGCGAACGAGCTGGGCAAGGCTGCCGGGCAGGCGGCGATCCAGCTGTGCGAGGGCACTGCCATGGAGGATGTCGCGATCGACATCGACTCCTCGGTGGCGCCGCTGGACGGCAACAGCCCGACGGACTTCGAAACGCCGGGCGGGAACACGGTCAAGTCGCTCATCCTCCAGCCCACGCCGCTCACCGCCGAGGATCTCGACGTGGTGATCAACGCCGGCTGGTACGCGACCAAGGACGACATCTGCGCCGGCGTCACCGACGCGGATCCGGGCTTCGAGGACTGCCAGTAGCGATCGCAGCCGCGTGGCTGTGATCTGATCACCCGCCTGCGCCCCCGGGCAAGCCGGGGGCGCAGGCCCGCAACCCAGAGCCAGGGAGGTCGTCGTGGCCAACGTGGCCGACACGGCACCAGCATCGGGCCAGTCGCGGGCCGCGGCCGGTCTCGCGCGCGTGCGCGGGCTGCTCGGCGCAACCGAGGTCGACGTCCGCCTGTTCGGGATGCTGGTGGCGCTGGGCGTCATCCTGCTCGCCTTCAACATCCTCACCGAAGGGCGGTTCTTCCGGCCCGCCAACATGGTCACCCTGGCGGTGCAGGCCATCCCGGTCGCCATCCTCGCGACCGGCATGGTCCTCGTCATCGTTTCCCGCAACATCGACCTATCGGTCGGGTCACTGACCGGCATCATCGCCATGACCTACGCCATGCTCATGACCGACTGGCTGCCGAACGTGCTCGGCATGGGCGTGGACTTCCCGATGCGCTGGCTCATCGCCCTCGTCCTCGGGATCTGCCTCGGCGCCGCCTTCGGCGCCGTCCAGGGCTTCATCATCGCCTACATCGGCGTTCCTTCCTTCGTCGTCACCCTGGGTGGCCTGCTCTCGATCCGGGGGGCGATCTGGTACTTCTCGAACGGCGCCGCCGTGACCGGCCTGGATCCCACCTTCCAGCTGATCGGCGGCGGGGCGCGCGGATCGATCGGCGAGATGCTCACGTGGGCCATCGGCGGCATCGGCTGCCTCGCGGTGATCGCCGGGCTGTGGAACGGCCGGCGCCAGCGACGCCGCTTCGGCTTCCCGGTGCGGCCGATCTGGGCCGAGATCACGCTCGGCGTCCTCGGCTGTGCCGCCATGCTCGGCCTTGCCGCCTTCGCCAACGGCAACTACCTGCCGCCCGGCCTCGCCAGCGAGTACGCGCGCGAGCACGGCATCACCGAGCCGTCCGGCGGCCTCAAGGTGCCCGCCGGATTCCCGCTGCCGATCATCCTCCTCATCGGGGTCACGGTGGTCATGGCCTGGATCGCCACCCGCCGCCGCTTCGGGCGCTACGTGTACGCCTATGGCGGCAATCCCGATGCGGCCGAGCTGGCCGGCATCAACACCCGGCTCACCATCCTCAAGACCTTCGTGGTCATGGGGATCCTGGCGGCGCTGTCGGCGGCGGTGGTCTCCGCGCGGCTGAATGGCGCCACGCTCGACATCGGCAACAGCTATGAGCTCTACGTCATCGCCGCGGCGGTGGTGGGCGGCACCTCCTTCGCCGGCGGCATCGGCACTATCCCGGGCGCCGTGCTGGGCGCGTTCGTGATGCAGGCGCTCTCGTACGGGCTCAGCTTCATGGGGGTGAACTCGCCCGGTCAGAACGTGGTGGCGGGCATCGTGCTGATCCTGGCGGTCGCGTTCGACACGTGGAATCGCCGACGAGCGGCCCGGTGAGCGGAGGGAGCATGACGATGACGGCCGACGCGACGAAGGGGCGGACGCCGCTCGTCGAGATGCGCGACATTCGCGTCTCGTACGGCGGCGTGCATGCGGTCGCCGGAGTGAGCATCGACCTCTATCCCGGCGAGATCGTCGGCCTCGTGGGCGGGAACGGTGCGGGCAAGTCGACGCTGATGAAGGTCCTCTCCGGCGCGGTCGTCGCCGACTCGGGCGAGATCGAGTGCCACGGCGAGCCGGCCCACATCGGGAATCCGCGGGACGCCAAGGCGTACGGGATCGAGACCATCTACCAGAACCTCGCGCTCGCCGACAACCTCGACGCGCCGGCGAACGTGTTCCTCGGTCGCGAGGTCACCCTCGGCGTCGGCTCGCTCGACGACAGCGCCATGGAGAACGCCACGCGGGAGGTGATGGGTCGCCTGAACCCGAACTTCCGCAACTTCAAGTCGGCGGTGATGTCGCTGTCGGGCGGCCAGCGGCAGTCGGTGGCCATCGCGCGGGCGGTCCAGTTCAACGCCCGCATCCTCATCATGGACGAGCCCACCGCGGCCCTCGGGCCGGCTGAGACGGCGCAGGTCCGCAACCTCGTCCGCCAGCTGAAGGAGGAGGGGCTGGGCATCTTCCTCATCAGCCACGACATCCACGACGTCTACGACCTGTCCGATCGGATCAGCGTCATGTACCACGGCCGGATCGTGGACACGGTGCGCAAGGAGGACGTCGACACCGACTCGGTGCTCGGCATGATCATCCTCGGCAAGCGCCCGGGCGAGGTCACCCGCGAGGAGCTCGAGGCGCTCCACTAGACGGGGTCGCTCAGAGGCGGGGGAAGACAGGCGCCAGCGCCGGGTACAGCTCGCGAAAGACCGGGTAGGCGGCGGCGTGCGCCGCGGCATCGGCACCGGGCGACTCACGCGGGGTGGCCTGCACCAGCGCGTCTGCCGCCGCGTCCACGCCGTCGAACCAGCCGGCTCCCACGGCGGCGAGGATGGCCGCCCCGTACGCGGCGCCCTCGGTGGTGTCGACCGTCGCGACCTCGACCTGGAGCACGTCGGCCAGGATCTGCCGCCACAGCCGGCTGGCGGTGCCGCCGCCCGAGGCGCGGACCTGGGTCGGCCGGGCCGTGCCGGCCGCCCGCATGAGCTCGAGGCCGTCCCGCAACCCATAGGCCACGCCCTCGAGCACGGCACGGGCCATGTGCCGCCGCTCGTGCTGCGGGGTCAGGCCCACGAAGGCGCCGCGTGCCGAGGGGTCCGGGTGCGGATGGCGCTCGCCGGTCAGGTACGGCAGGAAGAAGAGGCCATTGCTGCCGGCGGGCACCGTGGCCGCCTCGTCGGCGAGCTGCGCGAACGGGACGCCCGGCGCGAGCGCGTCCCGGAACCAGCGCAGGCTGCCCGCCGCCGAGAGCATGACCGACATCATGTGCCAGCGGCCGGGGACCGCATGGCAGAAGGCGTGGACCCGGCCGAGCGGATCGCGCAGCGGCCGGTCGGTGGCGGCGAAGACGACCCCGGACGTGCCGAGCGAGAGCGCGACCACTCCCGGCCGCACCGCGCCGACCCCCACGGCGTTCGCGCTCTGGTCCCCGCCGCCGGCCACGACGGGCGTCCCCGCGCGCAGGCCGCAGGCCTCGGCGCCGGCCCGGCTGAGCACGCCGGTCACCTCCGGACCCTCGTGCGTCGGCGGCATGAGCCCAGGGGCGATGTCGAGCGCCGCGAGCACGACGGGCGACCACTCGCGGGCCGCGAGGTCGAACAGCTGCGTGCCGGCACCGTCGGCCTTGTCCATGGCGTGGTCCCCGGTCAGGCGGAGGCGGAGGTAATCCTTCGGCAGCAGCACGTGGGCGACGCGTCGCCAGGTGTCCGGCTCGTGGCGCTGCACCCAGAGCAGCTTCGGGGCGGTGAAGCCGGTCAGCGCATCGTTGCCGGTGATCGCCACCAGCCGCTCGAGGCCGATCCGCGCGCGGATGAGGTCGCACTCCTCGCCGGTGCGCTGGTCGTTCCACAGGATGGCGGGACGCAGCACCACGTTCGCGTCGTCGAGCAGGACGGCGCCGTGCATCTGGCCGGTCAGGCCGACGGCAGCAACCTCGTCCGGCCCGCTCCCTGCCGCCTCCAGGGCCGACGGGATGGCCCGGCGGGCCGCTTCCCACCAGCGCGCCGGGTCCTGCTCGCTCCAGCCCGGCTGCGGGGCGGAGACGGGGTACTCGCCGATGCCGATGCCACGCACGGCTCCCGCACCATCGACGACCACGGCCTTCGTCGCCGTCGTCGAGACGTCGATGCCCAGGACGACGCTCATGCCGTGGTCAGCCCCGGTCGGCGGCCCAGATCCGCTGGTTGACGAGGTTCTCGAGCCGCTCCTGGCCGCCGGACGCCGGGCGCGGGTCGATCCCGCCCTCCACCACCCGTCGGTCGAGCCCGGCCAGGTCGAGGTCGCGGCCGAGGATCGCGCGACCGAGATCGCCGTCCCAGCCGGCGTAGCGGGCGGCTCGCAGCCGCTCGAGCTCCCCCGACTCGAGCAGGTCGGCCGCGACGAGGAGGGCGCGGGCCAGGGTGTCGATGCCGCCGATGTGCGCGTGGAACAGGTCGTTGCGGTCGATGCTCTGGCGGCGGAGCTTCGCGTCGAAGTTGAAGCCGCCCGACCCGAAGCCTCCGGCGCGCAGGATCTCGTAGACGGCCAGTGCCAGTTCGTCCACCGAGTTGGGGAACTGGTCGGTGTCCCAGCCGTTCTGGTAGTCGCCGCGGTTCATGTCGATGCTGCCGAAGATGCCGCGGCCGATGGCGACCGCCACCTCGTGGTGGAAGGAGTGGCCGGCCAGCGTGGCGTGGTTGGCCTCGATGTTGACCCGGTATTCGTCGGCGAGGCCGTGACGCACGAGGAAGGCGTCGACCGTTGCCACGTCGTAGTCGTACTGGTGCTTCGTCGGCTCCTGGGGCTTCGGCTCGAGGAGGAGCATGCCGTCGAAGCCGATGCGGTGCTTGTGCTCGGCCACGAGCCCGAGGAACCGGGCCAGCTGCTGCTCCTCGCGGCGCAGGTCGGTGTTCAGCAGCGTCTCGTAGCCCTCCCGGCCGCCCCACAGCACGTAGTTCGCGCCCTCGAGCCGGTGGGTGGTCTCGAGCATCGCCTTCACCTGGGCGGCGGCGTAGGCGAACACCTCCGGGTCGGGGTTCGTCGCCGCCCCGGCCGCGTAGCGCGGGTGGCTGAACAGGTTGGCGGTGCCCCATAGCAGGCGCACGCCGGTGCTCGCCATGCGCTCCTCGATCGCGGCGCTCACCGCGTCGAGGTTCGCGCGACTCTCGGCGAAGGTGCGCCCCTCCGGCGCGACATCGCGATCGTGGAACGTGAAGTACGGGACGCCGAGGACGCCGAGGAACTCGAAGGCGGCCTCCACCTTGGCGCGCGCCGCCTCCATCGGATCGAGGCCGGCCGCGAGCCACGGCCGGTCGAAGGTGCCTGCGCCGAACACGTCCGAGCCGGGCCAGTTGAACGAATGCCACAGACAGACGGCGATACGCAGGTGGTCTTCCATGCGCCGCCCGAGCACGAGCCGATCGCGCTCGTAGACCTTGTAGGCATAGGGATCGTCGGAGGCGAGGCCCCCGAAGGAGATGCGCTCGGGAACCCCCGAGAAGAAGCTGGCCACGCCGGGTCCTCCCCAGGCTGCACGGCGCCGATCGGCGCCTGGAGGGACGGTAGCAAATCCGTTTGTCCATGAGAAGCACAAATCACCGGCCGGCCTCGGGCCTGGCGGCGCCTGCCGGCGGACCGGGGCGCACGCGGAAGGCGTGGTAGGGTATCGCCGCATCCGGGTGCCCCGACGCACCGGATCGGTCAGGCACCCATCCCCGCCAGCCGTGCCCAGGCGGTCGCGACTCACATCACGAGAGGGACCTTGGGACTCTTCGACGGCCTGCTCGGCCTCCTCAGCCACGACGTCGGCATCGACCTCGGCACCGCGAACACGCTCGTCATCGTCCGCCACCGCGGCATCGTCATCTCCGAGCCGAGCGTGGTGGCCATGGACACCCGCACGAAGCGGGTCCTCGCCATCGGCGCGGAGGCGAAGCGCATGGTCGGCCGCACCCCGGCCAACATCGTCGCCATCCGGCCCCTGCGCGACGGGGTCATCAGCGACTTCGACGTGACCGAGCAGATGATCCGCTACTTCATCCAGAAGGTCCACGACCGATACGCCCGCATTCCGCGACCGCGGGTCCTGGTCGGCATCCCGTCGGGCGTGACCGAAGTCGAGAAGCGGGCGGTCCGCGACGCCACGATCAACGCCGGCGCGCGCTGGGCGCGCCTCATCGAGGAGCCGATGGCCGCCGCCATCGGCGCCGGGCTGCCGGTGTCCGAGCCGTCGGGCTCGCTCATCGTCGACATCGGCGGTGGCACGACCGAGGTCGCGGTCATCTCCCTCGGCGGCATCGTGGTCAGCCGCAGCGTGCGGATCGGCGGGGACGAGATGGACACGGACATCGTCAGCTTCGCGCGCCGCGAGTACAACCTGCTCATGGGCGAGCGCACCGCCGAGGAGATCAAGATCGCGGTCGGCTCCGCCTATCCCGATGCGACGAGCGAGCGGACGGTCACGTTCCGGGGCCGTGACCTGCTCACCGGCCTCCCCCGCAGCGTCGAGGTCGGCAGCGATCAGATCCGCGAGGCGCTCGAGCCGTCGGTGGCGGAGATCGTGGATGCGATCAAGGAGACGATCGAGGAGACGCCGCCGGAGCTCGTGGCCGACATCATGGACCAGGGCATCGTGCTCGCCGGCGGCGGGGCGCTCCTCGCCGGGCTCGACCGGCGCGTGGCGGAGGCGACCCAGATGCCGGTCCACATCGCCGACGATCCGCTCACCTGCGTGGTGCGCGGCACGGGTCGGGTGCTCGAGGATCTCGACGAGCTCGAGCGCGTGCTCGTGAGCGAGCAGTTCACGCGCGCACCGCGCTGATCGGCTGCCGAGCGGGTCGGTAGATGCTGAGCGGCAGCCCCCACCGGCGCAGCCGCAGTGGCCTGTGGTTCGCGGCCTTCACCATCGTCTCGCTGCTGCTGCTCCTTGCCTCCGGGACCGATGCCGCCCGCTCGCTGCAGCGCACGTCGGCGCGCGCGCTGGATCCGGTGCGGCAGGCCATCGGCGGCATCGGCGAGGGCGTGGCCGGCATCTTCGGCGTCATCGGCGAGATCGACCGGCTGCGGAGCGAGAACGACGACCTGCGTCGCCGCCTCGCCGGTGCCGAGCAGCGCCTCGCCGAGCTCGAGGAGGCGGCCGCCGAGAACGCCGACCTGCGTGAGTTGCTCGGACTGCTCGAGTCCCTCGAGATGGACCTGCTGCCGGTGCGGATCATCAGCCGCGACCCGTCGAACTTCACCTGGGAGTTTGGCATCGACGCGGGCACGGACGACGGGCTGGCGGAGGGGATGCCGGTCGTCGGCTCGGCCGAGGGCGCCGGGGCGCTGGCTGGCACGGTCGTGGCGGTCGGCCCCGACTCGGCCACGGTGCGCATGATCGTCGATCCGCGCTCGAGCGTGGTGGCGATCGACCAGCGGTCCCGGGCCCTCGGCCTGATCCAGGGCCAGCCCGGTGGCCAGCTGGTCATGACCCAGGTGGACGTCACCGACGCACTCGCCGTGGGCGATACGGTGATCACCGCCGGCCTCGTGCTCGGCGACGCGGTCGCGCGTAGCGACTACCCACGGGGCCTGCTCATCGGCCACGTCGCCGACGTCGAACCGGACCCGAACGCGCTGACGCAGACCGGCTTCGTGCGGCCGGCGCTCGACTTCGACCGGCTCGATCGGCTCCTCGTCGTCACCGCCGTCGCGCAGGACTGACCCGCCCGCCGGCCCCTGGCCCCGGCCCGGGCGGTCGCCAAAGGGGGCATCTCCGAATGGACCATCGGGGCATGGGCGCGCCTCGGCGCAGCGCCTAGCGTGCTGCGCGGAACACCGCGCCCGCCGCCGACCGACTCCCGGCCGCGGCGAGACATGCAGACCGCAACCGAGGAGCCACATTGCTGAACCGACTCCGTGCCCCGCTCGCCCTAGCGCTGGCGCTCGCCACCTGCCTGAGCCTGTTCGCCGTGGCGCCGGCCGCCGCTGCGGGGCCCAAGGTCGTCATCATCGTGGGGCCCACCGGCTCCCTGACCGACTACTACCGAAGCACCGGAAACCAGCTGGCGAACGTGGCGCAGGCCGCGGGTGCGGAAGTGGTGAAGGTGTACTCGCCAAGGGCGACCTGGGCGAAGGTCAAGGCCGCGGTGGAGGGCGCGAGCATCATCGTCTACCTCGGCCACGGGAACGGCTTCCCGAGTCCCTACTCCTCCACCGAGGATCCGACCAAGGTGAACGGCTGGGGCCTCAACCGGACGACGAAGAACGGTGACTCGGACAACTGGTCGAGCACGATGGTGTACTGCGGCGAGGAGGCGTTGCTCGGCACGCTGACGCCGGCCGACGCCGCGCAGTGGAAGTACTGCGGCGGCAGCGCGGGCAACGACGGCATCAATCCGGCACCCGGGTTCGTGATGATCTACAGCAACGCCTGCTACGCGCCCGGTGCCGGCGAGACGGGAGGCGCAACGCAGAACCAGGCCCGCGAGCGCGTCCGGAACTTCTCCTATCCGGTCCTGGCGCTGGGGGCGGGTGCGTACTTCGCCACGGACCTCGGAGCTGGCCCCCTGATCGACCGCGTCCTGCGCAGCCCGCACCTCGCCTTCGGCCGGATCGCCCAGCTCGGCCAGGGCTACAACGCCGACGCGCAACGCCATTTCGCCCACCCCGACCTGACGGGCGTCGAGATCTGGACCCAGCGCACCTACGCGATGGGCCGCTGGGACTACTGGTATGCGTTCGCCGGCGACCCGACCCGGACGCCCGCCGGGGGGACGGCCAGCTACCCGGGCGATCCACGCGTGATGAAGCTGGCGCCGGCCGACGGCAAGAAGGGCGTTGCCGCGTCCACGAAGCCCTACGTCACCTTCGACCGCCCGCTGGCGGGCGTCAGCGGCGCGAGCGTGGGTCTCTACGATTCCCATGGATTCCACGTGCCGGCCACGGTCGTCTGGAGCGCCACCCTGAACCGGGCCACCGTTGTGCCGAAGGCCCCGCTCATCAGCGCCGAGTGGTACACGGTCCGCGTGGCCGAGGGCCTGGCCGGCAGCAACGGCAGCGCCGTGGCTCCGTTCGCGTGGACCTTCCGATCGAAGGCCAGTGACGAGGCAACGTACGGCTCCTGGGTAACCCCTCGGGCGCTGGTCGTGGCCGAGGGCACCCACACCGGCTACCGCTTCGACGCCGAGGGGTACCTGACCGAGGCGCTGACGATGACCCAGCCCGACCCCTCCACGGTCGCGACCAACACCCGTCGCACGTTGCCTCGCCAGTCGGGCGATTGGTTCCTGGTCGGCGATGGGCCGCTTGCCGGCTTCTGGGTACGCCAGTCACCGGCGGTGCAGCTGGCCGGCGCGGCGGCACTGGATGAACAGGCGCCCGCCACGTTCGACCCACCCGCCGCCCTCACGATCCGCAAGGGCACCCACACCGGCTACGCCTTCGGCGACGATGGCGCCGTCAGCGCCGAGAAGACGGCGACGGTCGGCGTGAACACGCCAACCACGACGAGCGAGCTGCGGGCCATCCCGAACCAGGCCGGCGGCTGGTTCCTCGTCCTCGAGGGCAAGTGGGCGGGCTACTGGCTGCGTGCATCGGACGTCGTCAAGCTCAAGGGCTGAGACGCCGCTGGCCGGGGACCTTGGGGATGGGCCATCGGTACCATGGTGGGGTACAGGGCTGATCGGTAGGGTTCGGGCCGATGCGGTCGCCGAGCGCGGGCCGCAGAGACCGAGAGGGGTTGCGCGGGGCGCGACCCCGCCCAGGACCGACCCCGCGAGGTGATCCAGCCCGTGACACGCCGATTGACCGTCCTCTTCCTTCTCGCCGCCCTCCTGGCCACCGGCTCGGCCGTTCCCGGCGCCACCCTCGCCAGCGATCCCGCGGCGGACGGCTCGATCACCTCCGCCAGCGGCCGCGTCCTGCCGCCGCTCCCGACCGCCCTGCTCGAGCCGTCGATTCACGCGCAGATGCTGTCCGAGGACGGCGCCGGTGCCTTCGCCTTCACGCCTGGCGGCGAACCGACCATCGTGCTCGACCCCAATGGCACGCCGGTGCTGAGGACGGACGGCGCGCAGTCCACCACCGGCGCCGATGGATCGGTGGGGGCGCTCACCGCTCCGTTGACCGTTTCGGGCCTGCCCAATGGGCTGCGCAAGGAGGTCTTCGGCTTCCTGCCGTACTGGATGCTGACCGATTCGGCCTTGCAGCACATGAACTACTCCCTCGTCTCCACGATCGCCTACTTCAGCGTGGCGCTCGGGGCGGACGGGTACCTGAACAAGGGCACCACCAGCGGCTGGAGCGGCTGGACGAGCTCGCGCATGACGCAGGTGCTCGACCGCGCCCACTCCCGCGGCGTCAAGGTCGTGCTCACCGTCACCCACATGGCCTGGAATGGCGATTACTCCCGGATGACCGACCTCCTCACGAGCTCCACCCGCCGTACCCGGGCGGTGAACCAGATCGTGAATGCCGTCGTCGCGCGCGGCGCGGACGGCGTGAACCTGGATTTCGAGCCGGTGCCGACCAGCCTGCGCGACGAATACGTCACCTTCGTGCGGCAGCTGAAGGCCGCACTGTCCGCGGCCGGTTCGGGTGACTTCCTCACCGTCTGCGTCATGGCCGGCGCGGCGACCTGGGCGACCGGCTACGACGTGGCGCGGCTGACGGCCGGCGGCGCCGCCGATGCGCTGTTCGTGATGGGCTACGACTATCACTGGTCCGGCTCGTCGCGCGCCGGCGGCGTCGCGCCGATCGAAAGCCCGTACACCATCGACGTCAACGGCACGATGCTCGACTTCCTCGCCGAGACGTCCGGCTCGAAGCTGATCTGGGGCGTGCCGTACTACGGGCGCGAGTGGCCGACGAGCAGCGGCGTGCTGAACAGCACGACCCGTGGCGGCGACTCGGTGGCCTGGCAGTACACCGGCCACCTCGCTCAGGCGGCCAGGTACGGACGTCGCTGGGACGATGTCGGCAAGGTGCCGTGGTACCGCTGGAAGAACTCCTCGGGACGCTGGTTCCAGGGCTACTACGACGACGTCGCATCGCTCGGGCTGAAATACGACCTCGTGAACGCACGCGGCCTGCGCGGCACCGGCATGTGGACCCTGCTCATGGACCAGGGCCGCACTGACCTGTGGCGACTCCTCGCCGACAAGTTCGTGAACGACACCGCCCCGCCGGCGGGTGGGATCGAGCTCCTGCCGCCGGTCATCGACGGGACGCGGGTCCGCGTCCGGTGGAACGCGGTGGACCACGCCACCGGCGTCGATCACTACAACGTCCAGTATCGAAGGATCGGCGGGACCTGGACGAAGTGGATCTCGAACACGACCGCCGAGTCGGCGTGGTTCAGCGGGTCGGCGAATGCGCGGTACGAGTTCCGCGTGCAGGCGGTCGACCTCAAGGGCAACCGCCAGCCATGGATCAGCACGCCCAGCAAGCCTTCGAACGTACGCGCCGGGGCGTTCGCACGCGTCCTCACCGGCACGCTGAACGTCCGCGCCGGCCCGGGGACGGGGCATACCATCATCGACACCGCCACCCGCGACGACGTCGCCTACGTTCTCGAAGGGCCGGTGAGCGGCTCCGGGCTCCAGTGGTTCCGGGTGCAGTACGGATTCGGCGAGTGGCCATCGGCCGAGTTCGCGAGCGTCGGCTGGATGGCCGCCGGCGCATCGGAGGAGCCCTACCTCGCGCCGTCCCTGGCCCCGACCCGGACGCTCCTGCGGCCATTCGTGCACGACGTGACCGCCCCGGCCGCGTTCAGCCCGAATGGCGACGGGCGTGCCGACAGCGCCACCATCGGCTTCGCGCTGAGCGGCGCCGCCGACGCGGTGCGCCTCGAGGTCCTGGACCTGGGAGGTGCCGTCGTGCGCAGCCTCGACCTCGGCGCCCTGGGCGCCGGCGAACACGAGGTGACCTGGAACGGGCGTGACGGATCCGGCGCCGTCGTGTCGGAGGGCGGCTACGTTCCGCGCGTCGTCGCCACCGACGCGAACGGGAACCACTTCGGTCCGGCCAAAAACCTGACCTCCGCGGTCATCGCCGACTACGCCATGCAGGTCGACGTCACGGCACCCAGCACCCGCTGGACGACGCCGGACGCATCGGCCACCCATCATCCGGCGACCCGCCGGGTGGTGGTGAAATTCAGCGAGAAGATGCTGGGAACCGGTCCGTCGGGAGCCTACCTGCGACTGGCCGATGGCACCAACGTCCCGGCGACGAACGTGCTGAAGGGCAACGGGACGCGCCTCGTCATCCACCCGGCGGCCCCGCTGCCGACGGATGCGCTCGTGACCGTGAAGCTGGCCGGCCGGGTCCGCGACCTGGCCTCGAACCGCCACGGCTGGGCATCCTGGAGCTTCCGCACCGCCCCCGGCGTCACGTTCGAGCCGCCGCGATCAGCGCGAATCGCGAACGGGCCGCAGTATGCCTACCGCATCGGCACCGCTGCCGAGCTGGTTGACCGCCGCCGGGGCCGATGGCCGGATGGCACGACCCTGCCGGTCGGCCAGCGATCGCGGATGGCGAACCTTCCCGGGCGCTGGCTGTACGTCGAAGAGGGCCGCTTCGACGGCTTCTGGCTCCGCGAGTCGGCGGACGCGCACCTCCGCGGTGAGGCTGAGCGCGTGGGCCTGGCGGAGGCCGCGGTCCGTGTCCGGGCCGGCCGGCACGTCGGCTATCGGTTCGACGCGCGAGGCCGCGTCACCGACACGCGCAGCAGGTTCGTGGACGCCACCCACAAGGCGACCGCGGACGGACGGCTGATCGTCAATGGCGTGGCCTACCTCTCGATCACGAGCGGCCCGTGGTCGGGGTACCTCCTGCCCGAGTCCGCCACGGCGCACGCCCGGGGTGCGGTCGACCGCATCCCCTTTCCGTCCCGCCCGGCGATCGTGATCCGGGCCGGCACCCACACCGGCTACGACTACCGGCCGAACGGTTCGGTGCGCTCGCGAGTGACACGCACGCTGGACGACAGCCTGCTGGCCCATGCGCGCGCCTGGGCAGTGATCAACGGGGTGCCGCACCTCCGCGTCGACGATGGGCCATGGGCCGGTACCTGGGTACCGGAAGCCGGCGCCATCCGGATGGCGTTCTGAGCGAGTACCAGTCCGATCGGGGCCCGATCGGGCCATGGCGCCGCCGCGGCGGGGCCACGTACGGTCAGCGAGCACTCATCCATATTGCGAAGCGGGGACGACAGATCCATGCACCGAACCAGCGATAGCACGACCCTGACCACCCGGTCCCGCCTGGCGGCGGCGAGCCTGGCCGCCACCTTCGCCCTCGGCTGCCTGGCGGTCGCGCCGGCGCTCGCCACCACTCGTGGCGACGGGCTGCGGGCGGCGGCCAACGAGTACCGCCGCGAGGTGGGGGTCCACCCCATCGACGGGGCGGCGGTGCTCGACAGCATCGCCGACGCGCGTGCCGACCAGATGGCCGACGCGAACGAGCTCGAGCACGACATGGACTACGTGCGGTGGCGGCTGAACAAGGCCGACGTGTGCTGGACGAGCTTCGGCGAGATCATCGCCTGGCGCAGCGGCGGGACCTACTCGTACGAGGGGACCGCGCTGCAGTGGTGGAAGTCCGACCCGCACCGAAAGATCATGACCGGTGCCGGATTCAACGCGGCGGGCGGCTCGTGGCAGACGGCGAACAACGGCGGCCACTTCTCCGTCATGATCTTCGCCACCCTGTGCGCCAGCGAGCTGGAGAGCACCTCCGACTGGGCGCTCAGGCCGGACCGGCGATTCTCCCCCGATCGCCCGATGGTCCTCGTTCGCGGGACGCACACCGGCTACAAGCTCAATGCCAGCGGCGACGCCATCGGCACGAAGACGGTCACCCTCGACCGGCGCCGAAGCCCCGAGTCGGCGGGTCGCGCCAAGGTGGACGGCAAGGCCTATCTCAAGGTGTCGAGCGGCCCGCTCAAGGGCTACTGGGTGCGCGAGTCCTTCCGCGCGTACGTGAAGGGGACGGTCGAGAAGTCGATCTGGGATTCGCATCGCACCGTGCGGATGGACGACGGCCAGTATGTCGGGAAGCGATTCACGCGGCTTGGGCGCGTCTCCGACCGGAAGGACGGTCAACTGTCGCGGCCGTGGCGCTACGACGCCAGGGGCCGGGCGGTCATCAACGGCCGCACCTACCTCCTCATGGCCGAGGGCCGATGGGCGGGGTACTGGATCCGCGACTCGAAGCGGGTCGGAGTGGTGAACTAGCGGCGGTGCGCGGGGCGGCCGCCGGCGGCCCATCGCAACGCGAGGCAGCCGAAGCGTAGAATCGGCGGCAATGTCCTCCATCGCCGCCGCGCGGCGCCCCGACGGTCGCGCGCCCGCCCAGCTGCGCCCGGTGAAGATCGTGCCCGACTACCTGAAGTTCGCGGAGGGATCGGTCCTCATCCGGGTCGGCGACACGAAGGTGATCTGCGCGGTCACCATCGACGACCGCGTCCCGGGCTGGCTGCGCGGCAAGGGCAGCGGCTGGGTGACGGCCGAGTACAGCATGCTGCCGCGGGCCGGTACCGAGCGCAGCCAACGCGAGGCGAGCGCCGGCCGGGTCGGCGGCCGCACCCACGAGATCCAGCGCCTCATCGGCCGGGCGCTGCGCGGCGTCGTCGATCTGTCGCGGCTCGGGGAGCGGACCATCACCGTGGACTGCGACGTCATCCAGGCCGATGGCGGCACCCGCACGGCGAGCATCACCGGCGCCTACGTGGCGCTGGCGCGGGCCATGAACCGCTTCGGGATGGGGCAGCTCCTCACCGGGCAGGTGGCCGCGGTGAGCGTCGGCATCGCGAGCGGCGCGATCCTGCTCGACCTCAACTACGCCGAGGACTCGACCGCGGACGTCGACTTCAACGTGGTCATGACCGATGACGAGCGCTTCGTGGAGGTGCAGGGCACTGCCGAGCACCGCGCCTTCGACCGGGCTCAGATGAATGGCATGATCGATCTCGCTGCGGCCGGCATCCGGCAGCTCTTCGAGCTCCAGCGCACTGCCATCGAGGCGCCCGTCGCCGAGTGAGCGACCTCCTGCTGGCCACCACCAACCCCGGCAAGCAGCGCGAGTTCGCGCGACTCCTCGATGGCCTTCCGGGCCGCCTCGTCCTCCCGCAGGACCTCGGCCTCCACGACCAGGTTCCGGAGCCGCACCACACGTACGCCGAGAACGCCGCGGAGAAGGCGGTGGCGTTCAGCCGTGAGAGCGGTCTGCCCGCCCTGGCCGACGACTCCGGCCTCGAGGTCGCCGCGCTCGACTGGGGCCCGGGGGTGCGCACCGGCCGCTACGGTGGCGAGGGCGTGACCGACCCGGTCGCGCTGCTCCTCGAGCGGCTCGACGGCGTTGCCGACCGGACCGCGCGGATGGTGTGCTGGCTGGCGCTCGCCGTCCCGCGGCCGGGCGACGATCCGCGGGTGGAGCTCTTCGACGGCGTCATGCACGGCAGCGTGGCCACCGAGCGGCGCGGCGCGGGCGGGTTCGGCTACGACCCCGTCTTCCTCCTCCCCTCTGGCCTGACCACCGCCGAGCTGCCGGAGGCCGAGAAGGACCGCCTCTCGCACCGCGGACGGGCGGTGACCGCGGCACTGCCGCGCCTCCACGCGCTGCTGGCGCCGGAGCCATGACGCGCATTCACCCCACGGCGGAGGTCGCGGCGTCCGCGCGGGTCGGCCCCGGCACGAGCATCTGGAACCAGGCGCAGGTCCGCGAGGGCGCCCGCATCGGCGCCGAGTGCGTCATCGGCAAGAACGCGTACGTCGACGTCGACGTCGTCATCGGGGATCGCGTCAAGGTCCAGAACAACGTCAGCCTCTACCGCGGTGTGACGGTCGAGGACGGCGTCTTCATCGGGCCGCACGCGTGCCTCACGAACGACAAGATCCCGCGCGCGGTGAACGCCGACGGCTCGGCCAGGACGGATGCCGATTGGGAGGTCATTCCGATCCTCGTGCGCCGCGGGGCCGCGATCGGGGCGAACGCCACGATCCTGCCCGGCGTCACGATCGGGCGCTGGGCGATGGTCGGCTCCGGCGCGGTCGTGGTCCGTGATGTCGGCGACCACGAGCTCGTCGTCGGCAACCCGGCGCGGAGGATCGGGGGCGCCTGCGCCTGCGGGCAGCCGCTGCGTGATACCGCCGAGGGCCTGCCGTTCGCCGGCACCTGCCCGGGCTGCGGCCGCCCGTTCCCGCCGGACGACGTGGCAGCGGCGTGAAGGTCGTCACCGTCGTCGGCGCGCGGCCGCAGTTCGTGAAGGCGGCCCCGGTGAGCCGCGTCCTGCGCACGCGCCACGACGAGGTGCTCGTCCACACCGGCCAGCACTACGACGACGCGCTGAGCGCCAGCTTCTTCCGCGACCTGGGGCTGCCGGAGCCCGATGTCAACCTGGGGGTCGGCTCCGGCCCGCATGGCGTGCAGACCGGCGAGATGCTGTGCCGCCTCGAGCCACTCCTCGGCGAGCATGAGCCGGACGGCGTGCTCGTCTACGGGGACACCAACTCGACGCTCGCCGCCGCCCTGGCCACGAGCAAGGTCGCCTTCGCCGGCGGGCGACGCCCGTGGCTGGCGCACGTCGAGGCCGGCCTGCGCTCGTTCAACCGCGCCATGCCCGAGGAGCGAAACCGGGTGGTGGCGGACCATCTCGGCGACCTGCTCCTCGCTCCCACCGCGACGGCCATGGGCCACCTTGCCGGGGAGGGCCTCGCCGAGCGCGCGCAGCTGGTCGGGGACGTCATGGTCGACGCGTTCCGCTGGGCCGAGACCCGCGCCGCGGCGCACCTGCCCGAGGCGGCGGTGGCGAACCCGGGCTACCTGCTCCTGACCCTGCATCGCGCCGAGAACGTGGACGACCCCGCACGCCTCGCCGTCCTGCTCGCGGCGGCCGACCTCGACCGGGCGGTCATCTTCCCGGTCCACCCGCGGACGGCGGCGACGCTCCGGTCCGCCGGGCTGCGTCCGCCGGCGAACGTGCTTGCCATCGAGCCGGTCGGGCACCTCGCCATGGTCGCCCTCGAGCGAAGCGCATCGCTCGTCGCCACCGACTCCGGCGGGGTCCAGAAGGAGGCGTATCTCGCCGCTGTCCCGTGCGTGACGCTGCGGGCCGAGACGGAATGGACCGAGACGGTCAATGCCGGCTGGAACCGGGTGGCCGGCACCGATCCGGAGGCGCTGGCCCGTGCGCTTGCCGACCCCGGCTTCATGGACCGATCGCGCCCACGGCCAGAGCTGTTCGGCGACGGCCGCGCCGCCGAGCGGATCGTCGGCGCGCTCGAGCGGCACGCCGCGGCCGAGGGGGCCCGGGCATGATCCCGATCGCGCGTCCGCAGATGGGCGAAGAGGAGAAGGCAGGGGTGTGGGCCGCGCTCGAGTCCGGATCCCTGGCGCAGGGCGAGCGCGTCCGCCAGCTCGAGGCGGCCTTCGCCGCCTTCGTCGGCGTGGGGCACGCCGTGGCGACCAGCAGCGGCACGACCGCGCTCCACCTCGCCCTGCTCGCCGCCGGCATCGGGGAGGACGACGAGGTCGTCACCGTGCCGTTCACCTTCATCGCCAGCGCGAACGCCGTGCTGTACACCGGCGCCCGCCCCCGCTTCGTGGACGTCCGCGAGGATGACTTCACCATGGATCCGGAGGGCGTCGAGAAGGCGATCACGCCGCGCACCCGGGCGATCCTGCCGGTGAGCCTCTACGGGCAGCCGGCCGACCTGCCGGCCCTGGCGGAGATCGCCGAGCGCAACGGCCTGGCCCTCGTCGAGGACGCGGCCCAGGCGCATGGCGCGTCGGTCGGGGATCGGCGCTCGGGCTCGTGGGGCATCGGCTGCTTCAGCTTCTATCCCACCAAGAACATGACCACCGGCGAAGGCGGGATGCTGACGACCGACGACGGCGAGCTGGTCGCGCGCGCCCGGCTCTTGCGCGATCACGGCATGGCGGTGCGCTACCACCACGACGTCGTGGGCTACAACTTCCGCATGACCGATGTCCACGCCGCGATCGGGCTGGCCCAGCTGCCGAAGCTTGACGGCTACAACGCGCGACGCCGCGCGATCGCCGCCCGGTACGACGCCGAGCTGCGTGGCGTCGTCACCCCGCGGGTACGCCCCGGCGTGGGCCACGTCTACCACCAGTACACGATCCGCGTCGCGCGGCGAGACGAGTTCGCCCAGGCCCTCGGGCAGCGCGGCGTGGGCACCGGCATCTACTACCCGATCCCGGTCCATCGCCAGAAGCCATTCGTGGCACTCGGCTACGGCGGGGAACGCCACCCGGTTGCGGAGCGCCTCAGCGCGGAGGTGCTCTCGATCCCGGTCCATCCCTCCCTCACCGACGAGGAGGTGACAACGGTCATCGGCGCGGTGAACGCCGTTGCCGAGGAGCTCGGGCCGCCCCACGCCGGGGCGGGAGCGGACCGGTGAGCGTGGAGGCGCTGCGGGCGGGAGTCATCGGCCTCGGCAGCATGGGGCGCAATCACGCGCGGGTGTGGCAGGAGGTGGAGGGTGTCGAGCTCGTCGCCGTCGCCGACCCTGACGACGCGGCGCGCCGTCGGGCGACGCACGGACGTGCGGTCGCCGCCTACCCCGCGGCCGACGAGATGCTCGCCCGCGAGCGGCTCGACCTCGTCAGCGTGGTGGCTCCCACCTCGCTCCACCTGCCGATGGCCGAGGCCGCCCTCGCGGCCGGCGCGCATGTCCTGGTGGAAAAGCCGATCGCCGCTTCACGCGACGAGGCGGTGCGCATGATCGCCGCCGCGGAGCGGGCAGGGCGGATGCTGACCGTGGGCCACATCGAGCGATTCAACCCGGCGATCGTCGAGCTGCGGCGGCGCCTCGCCGCCGGGGAGCTTGGCCGGGTGTTCGAGGTGCACGCCACGCGGCTCGGGCCCTTCCCGGCCCGGATCCGGGACGTCGGCGTGGTGGTGGACCTCGCGCCGCACGATCTCGACGTCATGCGCTTCCTGCTCGGCTCGGACCCGGTGCGCCTGTATGCCGAGACCGAGCAGCGCATCCACACCGACCACGAGGACCTGTTCGTGGGCATCCTCAAGTTCGCGAACGGGGCGGTCGGCGTGCTCGACATCAACTGGCTCACGCCCACGAAGCGGCGGACGCTGACCGTCACCGGCGAGCGCGGCATGTACGTCGCCGACTATCTCAGCCAGGACCTCGTCTTCACCGCGAACCCGGCGGCGCCGTCGGTGGCCGAGGGCGAGGTCGTCCACCGCCTCATCGAGCGCCGGGAGCCGCTCGCGGTGGAGCTCGAGGCCTTCGCGGCCGCGGTGCGTGACGGCGGGCCGCCGCCGGTCGAGCCGCGCGAGGCCCTCACCGCCCTGCTCCTGGCACGCGCGATGGTCGACGCGGCGCAGCGTGGCGTGGCCATCTCCGGCCCGGAGCTGGCGGCGGTGCTGAGGTGAGGATCGCGGTCGTCGGCCTCGGCCACATCGGGCTGCCGCTGGCGGTGCAGTACGCGTCACGGGGCCACGAGGTCGTCGGCTGCGACATGGATTCGCGGATCGTGGAGGCGCTGAACCGCGGTGTCTCGCCGCACGACGATGAGCCGGCGCTCAACGAGCGCGTGCCCGAGCTCGTCGCGTCCGGCCGGCTGCGCGCCACGAATGACGACGTGGAGGGCGTGCGCGGCGTCGACGCGGTGGTCGTCATCGTGCCGGTCGTCGTCGACGAGCGGCTCGAGATCGACTTCGGGCCGATCGACGCCGCCACGCGGGACGTCGCGCGCGGCATCGACCCGGGCACGCTGGTGGTGTACGAGACGACGCTCCCGGTGGGTACGACCCGCGACCGGTTCGGGCCGATGCTGGCCGAGGGCAGCGGGCTCGTGCCGGAGCGCGACTTCTTCCTCGCCTTCTCGCCCGAGCGCGTCCTCGTGGGGCGCGTCCTCCTCGATCTGCGGCGCTACCCGAAGATCGTGGGCGGCATCGGCGACGAGAGCACGCGTCGCGCGACCGCCTTCTACGAGGCGGTGCTCGAGCCGGGGACCGAGGTGCGCGCGATGGCGAACGCCGAGGCAGCGGAGATGACGAAGCTCGCCGAGACGACGTACCGCGACGTGAACATCGCCCTCGCCAACGAGTACGCTCGCTACGCAGCCCGGCGGGGGATAGACGTGACCGAGGTGATCGCCGCGGCGAACTCGCAGCCGTACAGCCACATTCACGATCCGGGGGTCGGGGTCGGCGGCCACTGCATCCCGGTGTACCCGCACTTCCTGTTCAACGCCGATGCGGACCTCGCGCTCCCGCCGCTCGCCCGGCGGATCAACGACGGCATGGCGCGCTGGGCCGTCGACCTGCTGCGCGACCGGATCGGTCCGCTCGAGGGCGTCGCCGTGCTCGTGCTCGGCATCGCGTACCGCGCCGACGTGCGCGAGGACGCCTTCAGCTCCGCCTTCCGCCTGCGCGACGAGCTGCTTGCCGCCGGAGCGCGGGTGCACGGCCACGACCCGTGGTACGACGCGGAGCACCTGCGCAGCCGCGGCTTCGAGCCGTGGGACTTCATCCGGCCGACGCCGGTGCGCGCGGCGGTGCTGCAGGCCGCCCATCGGGAGTATCGCGAGCTCGATCCGGCCGCGATCCCGGGGCTGGAGGTGCTCGTCGACGGGCGGAACGCGCTCGATCCGGCGCCGTGGCGGGAGGCGGGGGTGGCGCATGTCGGCATCGGCCGCTGATCCGGGGGCGGTCACCCCGCAGGTCGGCCTGGCCGCCGGCCGGGGTGCCTGCGTCGTGCTGCCCACCTATGACGAGCGCGAAAACGTGGAGCGCGTGGCGGCCGCCATCCTCGAGGCCCTGCCCGAGGCCCGGCTGCTCATCGTCGACGACAGCTCGCCGGACGGCACCGGCGAGATCGCGGACACGCTCGCCGCCGCCGAGCCGCGCATCCACGTGCTCCACCGGCCGGGGAAGGGCGGCCTGGGGATAGCCTACCGCGAGGGCTTCCGCTGGGCGCTCGACCAGGCCGAGGTGCGCGCGGTGGTCCAGATGGACGCCGACTTCAGCCACGACCCGAAGGACCTGCCGCGCCTGCTGGCCCCGCTCATGGCCGATGCCGATCTCGTCCTCGGCGCGCGCTACGTCCGTGGTGGGGGGACGGTCGGCTGGCCGCTCCATCGGCAGCTCATCAGCCGGGCCGGGACGCTGTTCGCCCGCACCGTCCTGCTCCTGCCGTACCACGACCTCACCGGCGGGTTCAAGGCCTGGCGGCGCGAGCTGCTCGAGGCGATCCGACTGCGCGAGGCGAACGCCACCGGCTATGGCTTCCAGATCGAGACGACCTGGTGGGCGCACCGACGTGGCGCGCGCATCCGCGAGATCCCGATCATCTTCCGCGAGCGTGTGGCGGGCCACTCGAAGATGACCGGCTCGATCGTGCGCGAGGCCCTCGGCCTGGTGGTGCGCCTCCGGCTTGGCGCCATGACGTCCTGGCTGCGGCGCGAGGGGTGAGGATCACGATGCGGCCGCCGGCACCGCCTGTGGCGGCCGACCCGCCCATCGGCTAGGATTCTGCCTCGCCCAGGCAGCCACAGCCCCAGATAACCCTGCGGAGAACCCGGCCGAGCCATGTCCTTCCGAAACCGACCGGTCCTGGACCGGAAGCACCGACCCCGCTGGCAGGACGAGCTGCGCTCGCAGCAGCTCATCGTGGCCGGCTTCGCGCTCGCCATCGCGGTGGCGATCGGCATCTTCGCGGCGGTGGCCTGGAGCCAGTTCTACAACGACAACCTCCGCCAGGTCGCGATCGTGCACGGCACCGCCGTCGATCGCTCCGACCTCGAGCGGCGCACCGACATCATCGCCGCCGAGCTCAGCGCGAGCTTCCTCGAGCTCGAGTCGCAGAAGGGCGGCGCCCGCGACCAGATCATCCAGCAGCAGCAGCAGGCGCTCCAGCAGGCGATCACCTCGGTCGAGGAGATCGCGGCCGACTCCCTCGTGACCGGCCTCGTCATGGAGGCTCGTGCCGGCGAGTTCGGCCTTGACGTCGATGCGTCCGCGGTCGAGGAG
>Ga0299913_10000409_pt1 | contig 26719 bp, 19 predicted proteins | sample RVTome_9_FD_201360 | JGI IMG/M metagenome (GOLD analysis project Ga0299913, IMG submission 201360) | Soil microbial communities from uranium-contaminated site in the Upper Colorado River Basin, Wyoming, United States - RVT155D38 (version 2) ... | reverse complement strand
GAGTCCATCGGCGGCCATGGGACCCGTGACGGTCTCGATGTGTGCCGGGGATGCGCGCGGGTCATCCCGCTGCGACGTCTCACGTGTGGACCACGCGCCGACGCTACGGGCCGCGGGCGCGGCCAGGCACGCGGCGAGCAGCGCCCGGCGAGACAGTGCATGGCCAAAAGTGCCATGATGGCCACCGCTGGCTGACCGTTTCGTGGTTTCGAGATCCGTCATTCTGTCGCTCTCAGCTCTCGAGCGCTGCGCCCGCCGCGTGCGGCAAGGGCCAGGCCGACGTGGGCACCCGCGACGCCAGCGCACGTTTGGTATTCATGGCGATCTTTGCATGTTTTGCATTCCCGTAACCCGTGTCTGATCGCTTCTCCAGCCGCTGGGGCCTCATGCTGGCCATGCTCGGCATGGCCGTGGGGACGGGGAACATCTGGCGCTTTCCGCGCATCGTCGCGACCAACGGCGGGGGGGCGTTCCTCGTCGCGTGGGTCGTGTTCCTCCTGATCTGGTCGATTCCTCTGATCCTCGTGGAGTTTGCGATGGGCAAGGCGACCCGGAGCGGCACCGTCGGCGCCTTCGCCCGAATCATGGGGAAGGGCTACGGCTGGATGGGGGCATGGGTCGCGTGGACGGCCATCGCCATCATGTTCTATTACGCGGTCGTCACCGGCTGGACGATACGCTTCGCGATTGCGGCGGTCACCGGGGAGCTTGCGGCCGGTGAGCCGGGCGCGCTCTGGGAATCCTTCGCCTACTCCCCCATGGTGGTCCTGTACCAGGCCCTCGCCATCGGCACGGGCGTGATCGTGGTGGCGCGCGGCGTGCGCGGCATCGAGCGCGCTGCACGACTCCTCATGCCGTCGCTCTTCGTGCTGGTGATCGTCCTCGCCCTGCGGGCCGTCACGCTGCCCGGCGCTGCCGACGGCCTGGCGTTTCTGTTCACGCCGACAGCGGAGGGCCTGGCGGACTACAGCGTGTGGCTCGCCGCGCTCACCCAGAACGCGTGGGATACCGGCGCCGGCTGGGGGCTCATCCTGACCTACGCGATCTACCTGCGCCAGGACGACGACACGACGCTGAACGCCTTCATGCTGGGTATCGGCAACAACCTGGTGTCGCTGGTTGCCGGCGTCATGGTTCTCTGCACGGTCTTCTCGCTGATGCCGGACGCGCGCGAGCAGATCGTCGGTGCGGGCAACGAGGGGCTGACGTTCATCTGGGTGCCGCAGCTCTTCGCCCGGATGCCGGCCGGTGCCTTCTTCATGATCATCTTCTTCATCGCGCTGTTCTTCGCAGCCATCACCAGCCTGATCTCCATGATCGAGCTCGCGACGCGCGTACTGCAGGACGGCGGTCTCTCCCGGTCCCGCGCGCTGGCCGTCGTCGGCATCGGCGGGTTCCTGCTCGGCATCCCATCGGCTCTCTCGCAGGAGGTGTTCCTCAACCAGGACTGGGTCTGGGGCGTCGGGCTGATGGTGTCGGGCCTCTTCTTCGCGTCCGCCGTGCTGCGCTACGGCGTGCGGCAGTTCCGCGAGACGCTGGTGAACTCGGCGCACGCGGACATCCACATCGGCGTGTGGTGGGAGTGGGCGATCCGCTTCGTGGTGGTGCAGGCGCTGGTGCTCGTCGCCTGGTGGTTCTACCAGGTGCGCGCGGAGCCCGCCTGGGGGCCATACGGCATCGCCAACACGCTGCTGCAATGGGGCGTCGCGCTCGGGCTGCTCCTCGCGCTGAACGGATGGATGGTACGGCGCAGGGGGCAGGCGACGCCGGCTTCCGCATCGGGCGGTCCGCCGCACGAGTGACGTGGCGGGGCACGTGCGCGAGGACCGCGAGTCCTGCCGTCCGGCATGGCGGGAGCTGCTCGAGCGAGCAGTCGTCAGGGCCTCCACCGAACGCCGACCCACCATCTGAACCGCGACTCGGCGGGTGCATCCAACACGCGTGCGACGCCAGCCAGGACGTCGGCGCCAGGCAGCAGGAGCAGCGGCGCCGGTGACGTCGAGATCCGAATCTCCCCGCCAATCCATGCCACCGCGTCGTCCCACGGCGTGCCCGTCAGTCGGACCTGATGGCGCTCGTAGAAGAACTGCGCCGCGCCCGATGAGAGGTCGATGCGCAGGGCCCGGTGATGGTCACCCGTGAGCGTGGCCAGCGGGAGTGCCGGTGCGTGCCTGCGCCCCGCGTCCAGCGTCGAGGGCAGCACCGAGCTGGGCATGCCGCCGACGCGGATGGCGTCGAGTGCGGTCGGGTTTCCGTACAGAGACCGTCGCTCGATGTGCACGCCGAGCCGTCGCGAGCCGTAGCCGACGCCTGCGTCGGCCGCTCCCGCCAGCCGCTGCCACCGCTGATCGCCCGTACGCCCGGAGTCGAGTCGCACGTCGCCAGCGTACGATGCGTGCCACCGATCGCGCGCGAGCCGGCCCCACCAGCCGCCCTGCGCGAACCCGACCTGCTGCCCTGCCCGTGCCTCCCTGGCAGGTTCCGCACTGCCGAGAAGCGTCCCGCCGCGGGCATACACGCTGCTCGGACGGCCGCGACGCTGCCAGCCCATCTCCACCTCGACGCCTCGTCGAGCGCCACCACTGGGACGGGACGCGTGGTCGCGCCGCAGCGGGTGTGCTGGAGCATCCTCATCGACGGCGAACACGTGCACGCCGAGGGATACCGGCCAGCCGCGCCATACCGCGGCGAGTGCCCCTCCAGCCGGGCCGCGTCCATCGCCGGCAAGGGAGCCCAGGGCAATGTAGTCGAGGCGGCCGAGGAGGTCGCCGCCGCGTACGCCGAGCTCGATGGCGCGCGCCGACGAGGCGTAGGCGCCCCCGATGATGGGAAGGAACTCCTGACGGCCAAGCGCAACCGGCCGCCCCGGCGGGACGGTGGCCACGTCCCATCCGACGATGTCTTCGGCCGGCAACGGCACGGCCGGGACGAGCGTCGCCGGCAGATCCGGCAGTGCTTCAGCATGTCCCGCAAGCTGCACGAGCCGGAGGTCGAGACCGCGCGGTTCGAGATTCAGGAAGAACAACCCGTCGGCGGCAGGTGCCGCGCCAAGCGCAGCACCCTGGCTCCGCGTGATCGCCCGGCCGGGTCCGGCTTCGGCTGCCGGGAAGGCATGGATGTCGATGTGCCCGCGCATGCCGACCGACAGGTAGATCGCTCGACCATCACGGCTCCACGCCGGGTGCGCGAGCGTCACACCCGCGGGCGTCTCGAGAAAACGCTCGGCGCCGTCCCGCAGGGTTCGCACGACTCCCCGCCACCCGTTGTCGCCCGTGCGGAGGTATACCAGGTGTTTACCATCAGGGCTCACACGCGGACTGTCGTACGCCACGTCGGGGGATGGCGGCAGCACAGCCGATGACGTGCCGGTCGCGAGATCGACGCGTACGATGCCGGACAGGCCATGACGCCGACGAACGGCGAACGCGGATCGCCCATCGGGCGTCGGATCAGGTGAGTGCAGATCGGCGACCCGTGTGATCCGCTCGACGAGACCGTTCTCCACGTGCCAGCGAAACAGGTCTGGATGGAGGAACCCCTCGCGGTCCGGCTCGTACCGGACGTACAGGATGGATGCGCCGTCGGGCATCCACCGTGGCGCATGTGGTTCGCCGCCGTTGATCGCGGGAAGCACGTGCAGCTCTGTCCGTGGCAACGGTTCGGCCCGGACCGGCGGGTGGTCCTCAGGGTCTTCGGCGAGCATGCGATCGATGCGCTCGCGGTACCTGCGCTCCGCGTCCTCGTCGGTCCCGGTCGGGAACACCACCAGACGCGCAGGCCTTCGCCGCGCGTGCACGACGACGGCGAGCTTCGTTCCGTCGGGCGACACTGCAGGAACGCCGGTCGATCGCTCGAGGCGCTGCCACAGCACACCGTCTCGTTTCGCGGGGGCGATAAGCGCTTCAGCCCGCATCGCCCGTTCGGTCAGCTCGGCAGTGAACCGTCCGTACAGTGCTTCCGGGGAATCCCCGAAGACGCCGCGGAACGCCGCATCGAACGAGCGCACCGTCCGGGCCGTCATCCGCGCCCACAGCCGCCGCAGGCTTCCGGGATCGCTCCGCGCGACGAGCCACTCCAGATAGGCGGATCCCGCGAGATACGCCATCGACATCCCGTGCCATCGGTCGTCGTCAGTCGACAGCCGGTCGTAGCGGGGCAGCTGCCCTTCTTGCGCCCACCGGCGCAGGATCGCCGCGCGCATGTCGCTGTGCGGGCGGCCCAATCCTGTGAGCTGACCTTCGAGGAGCGTCGCGTAGCCCTCGATGACCCAGCGCGGCGCCTGGCGGGTGATCGGGCCGATGGGCAGAAGGGTGCGTTCGAAGAGAGTCGTCACGGGATGACGGGAGGGGCGGAGCAGGTGGACGAGATGCGCGTCTTCGTGGACGGCCACGATCTCCCCCCAATGGCCGTAATGGCCGATGACAGAGTCAGACGATGGCGCGGTTGCCCAGAGCACCATGCGTGGCGCGCCCAGGATCGGAAGAGCAGCGCCGTTGGCGGTGGAGGTCGGGTCTGTGATGACGATATCGGTGCGTCCGGGAGGCGCGTAGCCGACCTCGCGCGCTACCCGCGCCCGGATCGACTCCAGCCGTGCGGCCAGCCGCAGCGACCATGCCTCGAACGGTGCCGGGTAATGGATCCGGAAACTGGGCGTCTCGGTGACGCGCCAGTCGGCGGATGGCCCCTGGCCGGCGGCCAGCGCCGGCAGGCACAGCAGGAGCACAAACGCCGGCCAGCCGGCACCCCGCAGGCCCGCCGTACGCACACCGCATGCGTCATACGTGGGGGTGAACATGCTCCAGCCTATACTGGCGGCGTGCACTCACGTCTCGGACACGCCCCGGAATTCCCTGCGGGGCCGGACGCACCGTTCACTGCTGCTGACAACCTCTCCCCCCACGCGCGGTGGACCGGGCCTGAAGGCCTGCGCTACGGTCTTCCCGCGCGCGGTGGACGCAGGCCTGAGGGCCTGCGCTACGGTCTTCCCACGCGCGGTGGACGCAGGCCAGACGCCCTGCGCTGCGAGAGGCGCACGGCGATGACGCTCCCGGCTCCGCGGCAGGCGGCGGAAGCAGCCATCTGGGAGCGGGAAGCGAGATGCGGGACGCTGAAAGCTGATAGCTGATAGCTGAAAGCTGGAAGCGTGTAGCCGCGCAGGGTGACAGCCTCAATAACCGGAAAGCACTACGCGCCCGCCGTTGTGCGGCCGTTGCGATAGAGTCTGAACCCGATGGCCGTCCTGCCGACACCGCGCCCATCCCCGAGGTCACCCACGACGGCGCTGCTCTTCGGGCTGCTCATCATCCTCGGCACCGTCGGCGTGTACTCGTGGTACGTGTCACGCCAGGTCGCCGGGCTGCGCCAGCTGCAGACGGATCTGACGGATCGGAACCGCCGCGACTCCCTGCAGCTGCTCCGGATTCAGGACGACCTGAACCAGATCGGGCTCGCGATGCGAGACATGCTCGACAGCGACCAGCGCTACCCGCTCATCGCGTGGTCCGCGCAGTTCGCGCGCCATCGCGATGCTCTGGAAGACGCGCTCGCGCGGCAGGGCGAGCTGACGGCCGCCCGTCGGACGCCGGAGCAGGCGCGGTACCTGACGAGTGCGTTCACGCAGTTCTGGGATGCCGTCGATCGGATCTTCGACCTCGCACGCGCGGGCCGGGAGGAGGAGGCGCGGACGCAGATCCGCGTGTCGCTGCAGGCGCGGCAGGCGGCGCTCAGCACCGCCGTGGCAAGGCTGCTCGTCCAGAACAACGAAGCCGAAGCGGACACGGCCGCACGTGTCCAGGCGATCTACGACGATGTGCAGCGGCAGGTGTACTGGCTGCTGGCCGGGACGCTCGGCGCCATCGCCGGTACGAGCGTGTATCTGATCCGGTCGAACCGCCGGCTCTTTGCGGAGCTGGCCTCCCTGTCGAACGCACGGCGGGACATCGCGCAGCGTCTGATGGCGACGCGCGAGGCGACGCTTCGCGAAATCTCGCGCGAGCTCCATGACGATCTGGGCCAGCTGCTGACCGCGATGGGCGCGATGCTCGGGCGCGCCGCGCGGCAGGCTCCGCCCGACTCGCCGCTCCGCGCCGAGCTGCGCGAGATCGGGGGGATCGCCCAGACGATGCTCGAGAACGTGCGCGGCCTGTCGCAGTCGCTGCACCCGTCTACGCTGGAGGAGCTCGGACTGGAGAGCACGATTCACTGGTATCTCTCCACCGTGCGCAAGGGGCTGGGCCTCGAGGTCACGTACGAGCGGCTAGGTACGGCGATGCCCGTCGATGCGACCAGCGGCATTCAGGTCTACCGTGTGCTCCAGGAGGCCCTGACGAACGTCGCGCGTCACGGGAACACGCGCCGGGCGGACGTGCGGCTGCGGTTTGCCGGCACGTGGCTCGAGCTGGAGGTGGAGGATCACGGCAGGGGGTTCGACCACGAGTCGGTCGCACGGGGGCTCGGGCTCGTCACGATGCGCGAGCGCGCGGAGCTGCTCGGCGGCTCGATCGACTTCCGCACGCCCCCCGGCGGCGGCACCGTCGTCCATCTGCGGGTTCCGCTGACGCAGGCGACGCATAATGAACGGGAGCGGTCGCCGATGACCGCGTGATGCACATGAGCGATCGCATCACCGTCCTCCTGGCCGACGATCATGCGCTGGTGCGCCGCGGCTTCCGGCGCCTGCTCGAAGACGATCCGGCGATTACCGTCGTGGGCGAGGCGAGCAGCGGCGAGGAGGCGGTCCGGATGACTGCCGAGCTCCGCCCGCGTGTGGTCGTCATGGACGTCGCCATGAAGGGCTCGAGCGGCCTCGATGCGACGCGTGCCATTCTCGTGCGCGATCGGCGCGTGACCGTGCTCATGCTCAGCATGCACGCCGAGGACACGCTGGTGAAGCAGGCCATGGCGGCCGGGGCGCGCGGATACGTGCTGAAGAGCGCGCTGGACCTCGATCTCGCGGCGGCGGTGCACCGCGTGGCGGCGGGTGAGACGGTGCTGGATCCGGCGCTGACCCCCTCGCCGGGAGCCGCGGGAGAGCGCACGACGCTCACGCCGCGGGAGCTCGAGGTCCTGCAGCTCATCTGCGACGGGCTGTCCAATCGGGAGATCGCAGCGCGCCTGACCCTGAGCGCCAACACCGTGGCCGTGCACCGCGCCAACATCATGAACACGCTTGGCGTACACAAGACCGCGGAGCTCGTGGTGTACGCGCTGCAGAACGGGCTGGTGCGACCGCTGTGACGCGGCGCGATCTATTCCGGCTCGCCGCGGCCACGCTGGCCGCGCGCCCGGCCGCGGGCGCTGGGCAGGCCGCGCGCACGCCAGGGTTCCGCCTCGTCGACGTGACCGCGCAGGCAGGGCTGCGGTTCCGCCACAACAGCGGCGCGTACGGCGGCAAGCTGCTCCCCGAGACGATGGGCGCGGGCTGCGCATTCATCGACTACGATGCCGATGGTTGGCAGGACATCCTGCTCGTGAACGGCATGGACTGGCCGGGGCACCGCACGGTCCGGTCGACCCCGCGCCTCTATCGCAACAACCGGAACGGCACGTTCACGGATGTGACGAAGCGCTCCGGGCTCGACATCGAGCTGTATGGCATGGGCGTCGCGGTCGGAGACTTCGACAACGACGGCTTCCCCGATCTCCTCATCACCGCCGTCGGGCAGAACCGCCTGTTCCGCAACACCGGGCGGGGCACCTTCGTCGATGTCACACGCGCGAGCGGCCTCGGCGGACGCGAGGCGTTCAGCACGTCGGCCATGTGGCTCGACGTCGACCGCGACGGCTTTCTCGATCTGTTCGTGTGCAATTACGTGCGATGGTCGGCCGAGACGGACGTGTTCTGCAGCCTCGACGGCAAGCAGAAGTCGTACTGCACGCCGGAAGCGTACCGCGGCGACACCTGCTGGCTGTTCCGGAACCGCGGCGACGGCACCTTCGAGGACGTCACCGCGACATGCGGCATCTTCGACTCCAGTTCCAAGGCGCTCGGCGTCGCGCTCATCGACGACGATGCCGATGGCTGGCCGGACATCTTCGTCGCCAACGACACGCAGCCGAACAAGCTGTATCGCAACCAGCGCAACGGAACGTTCAAAGACATCGCGCTCCGGGCAGGCGTCGCGCTCAGCGAAGAGGGCAAGGCTCGCGCCGGCATGGGCGTGGACGCGGCCGACTTCGACAACTCCGGCCGCGCGGGGCTCGGCATCACGAACTTCGACAACGAGATGGTGGGCCTCTACCGGTCGGTGGAGCCGGGCCTCTATCGGGACATCGCGGTGCCCGCCGGCGTCGGCCTGCCCTCGCTGAACCGGCTCGGGTTCGGCTGCCTCTTCGCGGACCTCGATCTGGATGGCGCGCTCGACCTCGTGGTGGTCAACGGGCACATCGACGCGACCGTGAGGAACATCCGCGGCAACGTCGGCTATGCCCAGGCCGCGCAGATCTTTCTCAACTCCCGGAACGGGACGTTCCGCGACGTCGGTCCGGAGGCCGGCGGCGGGTTCGTCGAGCCGCGCGTCGGCCGCGGGTTGGCGTACGGCGATTTCGACCGGGACGGGGACCTCGATCTGCTGATGACGACGAACAACGGCCCGGCGGTCCTGTTCCGGAACGACCAGACGGCAGGCCACCGCGGGCTGCGCGTGCGGCTCGTCGGGACGAGATCGAATCGCGATGCCATCGGGGCGGCCGTGAGGGTCATCCACGGCGGGACGACGTGGACTCGCGTGGTGAAGAGCGGGTCGAGCTATCTCTCCCAGTCCGAGCTTCCTGTGACGTTCGGCCTCGGCTCCCGAGACGTCGTCGAGCGTCTGCTCATCCTGTGGCCGAGCGGCCGGACCGACGAGTTCAAGAACGTCAGGACCGGACGTGCGTACGAGTGCACCGAGGGAAAGGCTCTCGTCGCGCCCGACCGCTGAGCGCCTCGGGCCTGGACTCAGACCGTGAGGATCTCGAAGCCGCCGATCGGCGCGATCTGCTGTGTATCGAGGATGCGGCGGACGGCGAACTGATCGGTCACGCTGCCCGTGAGGTGGTTGACGAGGACCTCGCCGAACAGATGCGGCACCGCATGGCGGTACAGATCCACGTCGGCGTCGATGTCCACGCGGCCGTCGCCGCGCGACGCGAAGCTGAACTGCAGGTTTCCCTTCCGGAAGGTCTCCTGCTTGAAGCTGCCCTCGTTGAAGCGGTGCAGCGTCGCCGGGGCGACCGAGAACGCCGGGTCCTGGCGGACCGCGTCGATGATCGCGCGGCGTGCATCGAAGTAGATGCGGTCGGGGAACACGCGGTTGATGCGGATCTCGTAGTCGCGTGCGAGCAGCGGGCGCCCGGCGGCGCTCGTCGCCAGCATGCGCGACGCGATGTTCAGCAGCGCGAAGCGCTGCGCACCGCTGAGCCCGTCGTAGGTGGCGGGCATGATGCAGTCCGCCAGGGTATCGAGCGCCTCGTGGGCCGGGAACACCGGGACGCGGAGCTCGCCGAGCAGCTTGTCGACCGCGCCAGCAACCCTGCGCGAGGCGCTGATGACCGGCTCGAACATCCGGTAGTCTTTCGTCATCCGCCGTTCCGCCTCGTCGAGGCCGCTCGCCAGCAGCGTCCGCGCGTGCGCCACGCGCGCACGAACGGTCTGGGCGTCGGGGACATCACCCTCGGCGAACTGGTTCAGCAGCTCGTTCACGCGGGAAAAGCCCAGCCGCACGACCTCCGCGATCGATTGAATCTCCGCCTCCTGATCCGACGTGAGGCGCCCGCGCTGGACCGCGGCCGTGAGCGTCTCCGTGTACCGCTTCCATTGGAGCGGGTCGAAGTCCCACAGCTTGACGTTCACCTTCCGGAGACCCTGGACGGCGCTCGGGAACGTGGCTGCGGCCACGAGCTGGGCGCGCTCGTCCAGTTCAATGAGGGCGCCCGCGAACCGCTCGCGGACGAAGTGCTGGCGCTCGACGGTGTCGCCCAGTGCCTTGAGCGCGGATGCCAGCGCGGCACTCTCCCCCTGGATGCGCACCTGAATGTCGACGATGTCGACGCCGGTCTGCTGCACGATCTCGAAGGATCGCAGGAGCCGCTCGCTGACGAGTCGGGCGCGGGCGCACAGCTCGAGGAGCCGATCCAGCTCCTTCTGCGGCAGCCGGGGCGGGTCTGCGGGCGTTGCGCTGGCGAGTTCGATCAATCCGCTCACGCTCGCGGTGAACTCCCCCACGGCCGCGAGCGCGCGCTCGAGGAAGGCCATGCGTCACTCGACCTCGATGAAGACCGGGTTGGAGTAGAGCCACAGGTCTGCCCAGGGATTCTCGCCCGGCTGATCGATCAGCGGCTCGGGATCCGTCGTGTTCGTGCCCCGCACACGCACGTACGTGTGCGAGTCAGGCGGCTGCAGTGTCACGGTCGACTGGTAGACGTCCCCGTGGCGCGTCCACGCGTCCGTGTGGAGGCGTGCGATCACCCGCGTCGTCTCGTTGCGGTCCGCGTCGGGATCCTGTGCGCGGCCCCGCACCGCGCCGGCGATAACGTCCACCCGGTGCACACGGGGATCGTCCCCCCGGGCGTTGCGCGTGTCCGGGTCACGGAAGCGGATCGTGACGGCGACGGCCGCGCCGCGCGGGACGCGCAGCGTGCCGCCGATGCCCGCGGTGCGCCCCGCGGCCTGGACGTCCACGTCGAGCTCGGTGACCAGATCACCCGCGACCACGAACGCGCGACCGCTGCGCAGGCCGTCGAGGACGTCGTCGTACGTCCTGGCGGCCTCGACGTACGTCTTGTGGAACTGCCCGGGCCAGAAATCCGATCCTCTCCGCTCCGTTTCCGTGTAGTGGACGTGGGAGTCGGAGCTTGCGACAATCCAGAAGCGGCGCCCCTCTCCGAGGAGCGCGTCCCACAGGCCACCCACGATGGCGGTCATCGGATCGAAGCCGCCTCGCGTGCGCGCGCCCGGGTTGTTGTAGGACCCGCGGGCGCCGATCGGCCAGCCTGCCGCGTCCCGCCGGGGAGACCCGTCGGCCGCGAGCCCAGCCGCCTGGTGGCCGGGCCCTCCCTCCATCCCGCGGTAGACGTCCGGCGCGAGGTCGTTCGATCCGCGCAGCTCCCACGGCTCGACCGAGCCGTACCGCTCCGGCGATGTCGCGCCCCGCGACGGGTGATTGGCGAACACCAGCGGCAGCTGTGGCAGGGCCGCCATGTGCTGCAGGGCAGCCCGGCGTGCCGGCTCGGTATTGCGCGCGGCATCGACGGGAAACACCTCGTTCGCATCGAAGCGGCTCTCGATCTCGAAGAGCACCGACCATTCGTCGTCGGTGCGGGGGATGACCAGCGTGTGGTGGCTCATCCCGGGCATGTTCAGCTCGAGGCCGTAGAACTGGAGCACTTCGGGCACGAGCTTGCGGGACTGGAGCAGCTCGGCGTGGGCCTCGACCATGTTGAACTTCGCGTGGTTCGGCCCGCCGTGGTCGGTCGTGACCATCCAGCTGAGGCCGAACTGGCGGGCCATCGCCGCGTTCCGCGGCGTGGAGTACATGGCGTCGCGCCCTTTCAGGATCTCCGGCGGATTCTTCGTGCGGTCGTACCCCGGACTCCAGTGGCTGTGGATGTGCGAGTCGCCCGCGAGCCACTGGCGTTCCTGCACGCGTCCGGTTCCGGCCAGAAGTACGCCGGCCGCGAGCAGGACGAGTGAGCACAGGAGGCGGCGGCGGTTCCTCATCGACGTGCACGCCGGTCGCACGGTGTCAGAATCGTCCCCGTGACGCGCGGCGCACGGGTGGCGCCGCGCCGGCGGTGAAGGGCTTGACAAGGATCGCCCCCGCGATGAACCCGCCGATATGCGCCATGAAGGCCACGCCGCCGCCCGACTGCGGTCCCTGACCGATCACGCCGAAGGCGCTGATCAACTGGAAGATGAACCACAGGCCCACGGCGACGTAGCCCGGTACCTCGGTGAGGAACCGGAACATAATGACGCGGACACGCCGGTGCGGGTGGAGCAGGAGGTATCCGCCCATCACGCCCGAGATCGCCCCCGATGCGCCGAGGCTCGGTATGTACGGGTTGTCGCCGAAGGTGAACGTCGAGAAGACGTGCGCGAGCGAGGCCGCGACGCCCGTGACGAGATAGAAGGCGAGGTAGCGCGCGTGCCCGAGATCGTCTTCCACGTTGTCACCGAAGATCCACAGGAAGAGCATGTTGCCCAGCAGGTGCATCAGGCTGCCGTGCATGAACATCGATGTCAGCAGCGTCAGGTACACGTGGCCCGGCGTCGGCTGCAGCTGAATCGCAGCGACCTGGTCGCCGACTTCGATCCGGACCGTCCGGGCGATGTCCTCGCCGGTGCGGATCTCCTGGGGAACGGTGGAGAATGCGTAGGTGAACTGCTCGTTGGTCCCGAGACCCTGCAGGAATACGAAGATCAGGACGTTCAGGGCGATGAGGAGATAGGTGAGGAGCGGTGTGCGGACCCGTCCGGTGTTGTCGTCGCCGATTGGGAAGATCATCGCCCGCTGGCCCTTCTCGCACCCTCAGGCGCGCCGTTGAACACTGCCGGTATATCCGCCCTGGAGACGGGCAATGCCGCAATATATATGCGACGTCGTCATGGAGCGTCAATGCGCACGGTGCTGGCTTGCAACATGGATGTAACACGATCGTCGCTGGCCCCACCCTCGGGGCCGCGGCAGGTAGATCGCCCGGCCGCGATCTGGTCCAGGCATGACCGTCCGTAAGCCGGCATGCGGCGGGGTCTATCACAGCGCCCGCGTGGCGGCCGGCTATGCCTTCGCCCGCCCGCCGGTGCACGACGGTATCGTACAGCTGATCGCAGCGCGACTCGGCGTCACGGCTGACCGCCGGCGGCAGCGCGCGCTCGACGTCGGCTGCGGGGCCGGGCGGTCGACGGCGCCGCTCGCGCAGCTCGCCGGAACGATCGTCGGGGTCGAACCGGCGCCCGCCATGCTCGAACATCACGCGGCCGTTGCGCCGGCGGCGTGGTTCGTCGTCGGCGACGCCGAGGCGCTGCCCTTCGCGGGCCGCACGTTCGACGTCATCACCTGCGCCGGCGCCTTGAACTATACGGACGTGGATCGCGCGCTGGCGGAGATCGCTCGCGTGCTCGCGCGCGCCGGCGCACTTGCCGTCTACGACTTCTCCGCGGGACGACGGTGCAGGGGAGCGGCCGATCTGGAGGGCTGGTTCGAGGCCTTCGAGCGCCGGTACCCGTTTCCTGCCGGTTATGCTCTCGACGTGGCCGCACTCGACTACGGCCGCGCGGGTCTTCGGCTGGCATCGTACGAGCCGTTCGATGTCGCGCTCCCGATGACGCGCGACGCGTATCTCGCCTACGTCCTGAGCGAGACCAACGTTCAGCGTGCGGTCACCGACGGAGTCCCGGACGCGGACATTCGTGACTGGTGCCGCGCCACGCTCGAGCCGCTCTTCGATCGCGGCGCTCTCGACGTGTGCTTCGAGGGCTACCTCGCGTATATCGTGCACCAGCGAGCACGGCTGTCGCCGGAACGGAGGAGATGAGGATGGAACGTCGTACTTTGATGAAGAGCCTCGCGGCAGTGCTGCTGTCCGCCGCGCCTGCCCGCGTGGCGACAGCGCGCCAGGAGTCCGCCCGACGGAGAACGTCTCTCTCGATAGAAGCGGACCGATTCCTGATCGATGGACGGCCGACCTACGAGGGCCGGCAGTGGCGCGGAATGTCCATCGAGGGGCTGCTCATGAACTCTCGCATGGTTCAGGGCATCTTCGACGATCTGAACGAGGAGACCCGGCAACTCTGGGCGTACCCGGACTCCGGCCGGTGGGATGCCGAAAGGAACACCCGGGAATTCATCGCGGCCATGCCGGAGTGGCACCGGCACGGGTTGCGTGGCTTCACCATCAACCTGCAGGGTGGCTCGCCGCAAGGCTACTCGCGGGAACAGCCGTGGCACAACAGCGCGTTCCGCCCCGACGGCACACTCCGGCCGGATTACCTCGCGCGCCTGGAACGGATCCTCGACCGCGCGGACGAGCTCGGCATGGTGCCGATCGTGGGCTACTTCTACTTCGGCCAGGACGAGCGGCTCGAGAGTGACGACTCGGTGCGGCGTGCGGTGACCGAGGCCACGAGGTGGCTGCTGGAGAAAGGCTATCGGAACGTCCTGGTCGAGATCGCGAACGAATGCGACAACCGCGCGTACCAGCAGCCGCTCATCCAGGCGCCGCGCGTCCACGAGCTCGTGGAACTGGCGAAATCCATGACGGTGAACGGACGACGGCTGCCGGTCAGCGTCAGCTACAACGGCGGCACCATTCCGCATCCGAATGTCGTGGCTGTCGCCGATTACCTGCTGCTCCACGGGAACGGCGTCCACGATCCGCGGCGCATCGGCCAGATGGTCCGGGAGACCCGCACCGTGACCGGGTACCGGACGATGCCGATCCTCTTCAACGAGGACGATCATTTCGATTTCGAGAAGCCGCACAACAACTTCCTCGCGGCCGTCGGGGAGTACGCATCGTGGGGATATTTCGACTACCGGATGAAGGGGGAGGGATTCGACGAGGGATTCCAGAGCGTGCCGGTGAACTGGGCCATCAGTTCCGACAGGAAACGGGCATTCTTCTCCCTGCTGGCACAGATGACGAACGCCTGACCCGCGGATTCCGTCCAATGTCCATGGTCAGGGCGCGGCCTGCCGGAGTGGCTGGCGGCGCGGCCAGGGAGGACCGGTAATGTCCGATGTCTGTGTGACCCGCCGGCGTGCGGCGGCAGTGCTCGTTGTGGCGTTCGTGGTGGCCGCCGTCCCCTACGCGGCCGAAGCTCAGCGGGTGGAAGGGTCCTTTGAGCGGACGTTGACCGTCGCCGGAGGAACCGCCATCGACGTGACGACCGGATCCGGGCGAATCGAGGTCCGCCAGGGACCGGCCGGCCGGGTCGAGATCAGCGGGCGGATCACGGCAAACGACGGCTGGGGGCGCCGTACGTCCCTCAGTGCGGAAGAGCGGGTGCGGCGGATTGAGGCGGCCCCGCCCGTTGAGCAGGCCGGCAACACGATCCGCATCGGGCACTCGCTGCCCGAGGAGCTGCGGGAGGGTGTGTCGATCAGCTACACGATGACGATCCCCGGCGACTCGACGCTTCGCAGCCGCACCGGCTCGGGGTCCCAGCAGATCCAAGGGATCAAAGGGGAGGTGAACGCCGGCACCGGCTCGGGGTCGCTGACGTTCAGGGACACCGGGGGCGTGCGGGGGGCGACCGGGTCGGGATCCATCACGGCAGATGAGGTTGGAGGTGCGTTGCACGCGACCACCGGCAGCGGCAGCATCCGCGCGAGCGGCGTCAACGGTGCGATCACGGCCAAGACCGGCAGTGGCGGGATCGAAGTCGAGCAGACTGGCGGCGGGGACGTGGACGTATCGTCCGGGTCAGGGACAGTGCGCCTGCGCGGCGTGCGGGGCGCAGTCAGGGCCGCCACCGCAAGCGGCGGCGTGAACATCGAGGGGCAGCTCGCGGGTGAGTGGCGCCTCTCGGCGGCGTCGGGCAGCGTCCGGATCGCGCTGCCTCCCGGGCAAGGCTTCGAGCTCGATGCAGGCACCGGATCCGGCCGCATCGATGTCAGCGTTCCGGTGACGGTGACCGGCACGATCGACCGCCGCTCGCTGAGAGGCACGGTGCAGGGCGGCGGGCCGCTGCTGCACGTGCGGACCTCCTCGGGCAGCATTCAGATTCAGTAACCGGGCTCGCTCACCGACTCGCCCCGGAGCTCGAGGACGACGCGGCGGACGATGTCGGCGACGAGGTCCGGCTGGTCGAGCGGGACCCAGTGGCCGCTCGCGCTGGCCATGACGTGCCGGCCGCGCGTGGAGAGTCCCGCCAATGCCGCCTGCTGCCGCAGCCGGTAGTCGCCGGGATCGGTCGACGAGATCGTCACGAGCGGGAGGTCGCCATACCCGTCGCGTGACGCCTCGAGGGTCTCGGCGGCGCTCACGCAGATCGATTCGATCTGGCTGCCGAGCGCCTCGAAGAACCGCGGTTCGGTCCAGAACTGCGAGAGCGGTCTGCGTGCCTCGGGCGGCAGCTTCCAGACAGGCGCGAGGATCCCTTCGTCCTCGCGTGACAGCCCCCCGCGGCTGATGAGCGCGACGAGCGCGCGGGCGGCGCCGACCGCGCCCACCGCAGCCAGGCTGCCGACGGCGCGTGCGAGACCGAGCCGCGCCGCGACAGCGCCTCGCCGGCACAGCCGCACGCCGCGATCGATCTTCGCCAGCTCCTTTGGTGCCGGCCTGACCCAGTCCTCCGGATGAGCCGGGTCGACCAACACGAGCGCCGCCGTGTCCGCGCGGTATCTGGCGGCAAACACGCGCATGACGAGCCCGCCGAACGAGTGGCCGACGAGCACGAACGGTGGCCGGACGGCCGCCCGCTCGAGCAGAACCCACAGCTCGCCCGCGACACGCCCGGCCGTCCGTGGCAGCGGGCCCGCCTCGCTCCACCCGAAGCCGGCGCGGTCGTAGCTGCAGACCCGGGTCGTCTCCGCGATCCGAGGCTGGACGAGCGACCAGCTGACCGATGACGCGCCGAGCGCCGCGTCGAGCACCACGGACGGCGAGCCGCTGCCCGCACACTTCAGGTGAAGGGAAAATCCGCCGACGTCTACGAGCGAGCCCGGAGGCGGCACACGTCGCATGCCCCCACGATACCAACCGGATTGCCGTGTGAGGCGAGCGAAACACCAGCGAAACGCCGGGGTGGCACGAAACGAGCTTGCCCTCCCGGGTCGAACCAGACCCGTCAGATTCGCGCCCGCGGCGGCGCTCATCAGGAGGAGGCATCCATGTCAGTCGCGCGAGTTGTCGAGATTTCGGCCACGTCGAACAAGAGCTTCGAGGATGCGATGCGACAGGGCATCGCGCGAGCCACCAAGACGCTGCGTAACGTCAGGAGCGCCTGGATCAAGGAGCAGGAGGTGCGCATCAACGGAGACCAGATCGCCGACTACAAGGTCAACATGCTCGTCACGTTCATCCTCGATGACGCCGGCGACTGACGCCCGGGAGGAGCTGGCCGGCCAGCATTCCTGCACACGGACCGTGTCGTGTTGCACTAGGATCGGAGCGGTCGCCGGTCGTCCCGATCGCCGCGCCGTGACGCGGCCCGCTGGCGGCCAGCTCCTGGTTCGGAACCCGCATGATCCTGAAGCAGTACTACCTCAACTGCCTCGCCCACGCGTCGTACCTCGTGGCGGATAGCGCCGCCCGCACGGCGGTGATCGTCGACCCGCAGCGGGACATCCAGCGCTACCTGGCGGATGCGGACGAACACGGGCTCCAGATCCGGCACGTGTTCCTCACGCATTTCCATGCCGACTTCATCGCCGGTCATCTCGAGCTGCGCGATCGCACCGGCGCGCAGATCTACCTGGGCGCCCGGGCCGAGGCCGAGTACCCGTTCGTGCGGATGGCCGACGGGGACAGCCTCGATTTCGGTCAGGTGAGGTTGACCGTGCTCGAGACGCCAGGTCACACCGTCGAGTCGATCTCGATCCTCGTGTTCGATCTGGCGCGAGATGCCGAGCGTCCGCATGCGGTGTTCACGGGCGATACGCTTTTCATCGGCGATGTCGGCCGGCCCGACTTGCGCGCGTCGCTCGGCTGGTCGGCCGATCAGCTGGGTCGGCTCCTGTACCAGTCGATCCACACCAGGCTCCTCCCGCTGCCCGACGGGACGCTCATCTACCCGGCACATGGCGCGGGATCGCTCTGCGGGAAGAGCCTGAGCTCGGAAACCGTCTCCACTCTCGGTGAGCAGCGGCGCGCGAACTACGCGCTGCAGCCCATGCGCGAAGACGAGTTCCTGCGGCTCGTCACTGCCGATCAGCCCGATGCGCCGCCCTACTTCACGTACGACGCCGTGCTGAACACGAAAGAGCGGCCGACGCTCCCGCACGTGCTGGAACGTGAGCTGAAGCCGCTCGGGATCGACGGGCTGCTCGTGCTCCAGGAAGCCGGCGTGCAGGTGCTGGACGTGCGCGACCCGGCGGAGTACGCGCGGGCCCACCTGATCGGGAGCCTCAACATCGGGCTCGGCGGCTCGTACGCGACATGGGCCGGCACGATCCTCGATCGAGACGGGCCGATCGCGATCGTCGCCGAGCCAGGCCGGCAGGAGGAAGCCGCCATGCGCCTGGGGCGCATCGGGTTCGACACGGTCGTCGGGTATCTCGAGGACGGCATCACCGCGCTCGAGTCGCGGCCCGACCTGCTCACGGGGACCGAGCGGGTGACCCCCGCCGAAGCGGCGGGCGCGCTCAGTTCCGCCACACCGCCGCTCGTGCTCGACGTGCGCGCCCCGCGCGAGTGGCAGGAGGGCCACCTCGCCGGCAGCGTGAACATCCCGCTCAACAAGCTGGCGGATCGGGTCGGCGAGCTGTCGCCGTCGCAACCTGTCCTGGTGCACTGCGCCGGCGGGTACCGCTCGTCCATTGCCGCCGGCATCCTGCAGCAACACGGGCTCCAGCACGTGAGCGAGCTCCAGGGCGGTCTCAGCGCGTGGGAACGCGCGGGCCTGCCGGTGCGCCGTGCCGATGGAAACGGAGCACAGGAGCCGTGCTGAGGCGTTGCGCGGCCGTGAGGCAGGGCTGAAGCCCTGCCTACGAGTGTTACGCTGGCAGCGTAGGGGCAGCCTGGATAACGCCCGTAACGCAGACCTTTGGGTCTGCGTCCGCGAACCAGCGCTCGGATCCCCGTCAACGGTCCATCGGCAGCACGCGCCAGTCGCCGGACGCGAGCTCGCGGGCGGCGAACTGGTAGACGACGACCCGCACCCCGTCGAGCCGACCGGCATCGCGCTGCAGCATGGCGCGCGTGGCAAATGCTCCCTCGTCGTTCTGCACGATCCGATCGATCGGGCGTCCCAGCGCGAGACTGAGCTGCTCGGCGAACCCGGCCGACGTTCCCCAGCCCATCGACTCCAGCGAGTAGATGTTGCTGAAGCTGTCGCCGAGCAGCAGGACGTCTGAGCCGCGGGACGAGCGCCAGCCGGCGCCATCCGGCATGAGCACGCGCCGGAGCCAGACGGCCTCTGCCGGAAACAGCGTGCTGCCCTCGGGCACATCGAGCATCCGCGCGGTATCGCCGACATTCCGCACTTCGGTGCGCTCCACACGGAAGCCGGGATCCGGCGCCGCGGGTAGCGCCACGTGGGCGCTGATGAACGCACCCAGCAGGTCTGCGACCGCTTCCATCGCCTCCGGCCGCCAATGCGTGTCGCTGGCGAGGTACTGCGGCTCCGTACGCGCGCTGCGCGCGAGCATCTCCGACGGGTCGAAGACGAGCACGCCCGCCAGCCGCAGGTCCGCGACGAACGTCCCGTACGACGCGTTGTGCAGGACGTCGTCCGACGCCGCATAGGCCGATGAGAGCGCCTCCGGGTGCACGCCGGGCTTGACCGGCGTCGGCATGACGATGAGGGTGACCCCGGCGTCCTCGAGCGAGCGGCCGAAGTCCACGATCGCGGGCCGTGGATCGGGGTGCGGCAGCCGATCCCATTCGGCGGCGGCGGCGGTGCGCCTCCTGAGCCACGCCGGCGCGAGGAAGCCCTCTCCCGTGACGTAGTCGACGTCGGGGCGGTAGAACAGCCACCCGTCCTTGCCGGGGTAGACGCGTTCGTTTCCTGCACCGAGCGCGCCCGACATCACCGCCTGCGCCGGGCGGCGGAGAGTGCGGCCGAGAATCGATTCATCGTCGATGGCGTCCTCGAACGCGCGGAGGCCGGCAAGAACCTGCCGGTTCGCGGCAACGACGCGGCGCCATGCGCTCGTATCCGGCGGCGCGCCGGCCAGGCCTTTGTGTACTCCGGCAGGCAGCCTGGTGAGGTGTCCCCAGGCTCCCCGCGCGAGCTCGTCTGCCTGCTGTCCGCCAGCCCACTCGACGACCGGGACGACGGCGATCGCGAGGACGAACGCGAGGGTCAGAACGCGCGCCAGCGCCGGCGAGACTGCGGTGTGGCCCACCTCGATCCGTGCGAGCTCCTCGCGGGTCGGCGTCGCTGCTGGAAGGGGGGAACCGGACGTGCTGCTCATCAGAAGATGAAGTAGATGAACGGGTTGAAGGCCTGTGTCGCGAGCACCACCGCCGACAGCGCGAAGAGCGCGAGCGCGATTGCCGCGCGGCCGGCCGTCAGCGTGCGCGTCCAGTCCCATGTCTGCGGCGCACCCCACACGATCACGGCAGCGATGATGAACGTCGCCAGGTAATAGGGTTGATAGACGATCCCGGCGAGCAGGCCGGCCCCCGGGTGTCGCGCCCCCGCCCCCACCATGTCTCCGAGGTAGGCCACGGCGTGCGGCATATCGGGCGCGCGGAAGAACACCCAGGTGACGAGGACGATCGCGAACGTCAGGACCATGCGCGCCGGCGCCGGAACGGCTCCGTAGACTGCGCTCTTGCCGCGCAGGCGCTCGAGCGCGAGGAGCGCGCCGTGAACCGCCCCCCAGACGACGAACGTCCAGGCGGCCCCGTGCCAGAGCCCGCCGAGCAGCATCACGATGAAGAGGTTGACGTAGGTGCGCAGTGGTCCCTTGCGGTTGCCGCCGAGCGGGACGTACAGGTAGTCGCGCAGCCACGTCGACAGCGAGATATGCCAGCGGTGCCAGAATTCCGTGATCGACTGCGAACGGTACGGCGAATCGAAGTTCTTCGGGAACACGAACCCGAGCATCAGGCCGAGCCCGATCGCCATGTCGGAATAGCCGCTGAAGTCGAAATAGATTTGGAAGGCGTAGGCCGTGACTCCGTACCAGGCCTCGAGCGGGCTCCGGGAGCCCGCGTCGAATGCGAGGTCCGCGATCTTGCCGCACGGGTTCGCCAGCAGTACTTTCTTCGCAAGGCCCAGCGCGAAGAACGCCACGCCGCGCGCAAACTTCTCCATCGTGTGAGTGCGCAAGACGAGCTGGTCGGCGATCTCGGAGAACCGGATGATGGGGCCGGCGACCAGCTGCGGAAACATGGAGACGTAGCAGGCGAAGTCGACGAAGTTCCTGATGGCCGGGGCGCGTCCGCGATAGACATCGATGGTGTAGCTCATCGACTGGAAGGTGTAGAAGCTGATTCCGAGCGGCAGCGTCACGCGGAGCGCCCCATCGAGGCCGAGCGCCGGGAGGTTCAGCCAGCGGGCGAGCGCATCGAGGTTCTCCGCGCCGAAGTTGAAGTACTTGAAAAATCCGAGCAGCGCGAGGTTGCTGCACACCGATGCCACCACGGCGACGCGCGCGGGGTGCCACCGCTCCGCCGCCCCACCCTCCATGCGCCCGCTCTGCGGTGACGCTGGACGGGCGGCGATCACCCGTCCCGCCACGTAATCCACCGTCGTCGATCCGAGGAGCAGCGGCACGAACAGCGGGTTTGCCCACCCATAGAACACGTAACTGAGGACGGTCAGGACCAGATGCTGCCCGCGGCGCGGAGCCACGTAGTAGCAGAGCAGCGCTGCCGGAAGGAAGTAGAAGAGGAAGAGATACGAGCTGAAGACCATTCGGCCGGCGAGACGCGCGCGCTACCGAGGAGGACGGGAGACGTCGTAGTACAACGTGCGGTTCGACTCCCCCTCCCGGATCAGGCGCTCGCCTTCGAGCTCGCCATGCGCGTCGTACCGCTCGAGCGCCAGCCGCGCCGCCGTGCCCGCGTGGCGCTTCGCGCCGGGCAGCAGGCTGCCGTCGCGGATCACCCATTGGGCGACGTCGATCGTGCCATCGCCGTACGTGCCCTCGACGACGGTCACGACTTCGTACTCATTGACGACGAGCGCGTTCCGGTACGGCAGGATGTCCTCGGGTGAAGGCACCGGCCCCGGCTGGACGAGGCGTACGTCCAGCACGAGCCGCCCAGAATCCGCCTGACCCCCGGCGCGCGTCTCCGCGGGAGCGGCGGCCGCGGGCGGGCCGATCGGCCCCCGCGCTCGTCTCGGGTGGGGACTGCGCCTCGCGTCGATCCAGACGTCCGGGTACGAATCACCCCCTGAGTTCTCGGTGACCCGCGCCCACGCTTCGACGCGCGTGAAGTCGGCGCTGAAGCGGCCCAGATAGACTTCCGCCTGCGCGCCGCCCGTGCGCGCCTGGTTGGGGCCGCCCTGGTTGTACGGTCCGGAGATCGTCAGAAACCGCGGGTGATTGGTCCAGCGCGGGTGGAAGACCTCCGCGCCCTCGAAGCCAGGCGCGTCGTTGATGTTCACCATCCACCGCGTGTCGCTGCCGACGTCCACCATCGTCAGGTTCCGATGCGCGCCGTCGAAGTACCAGACGAGCGGACCGCGTGCGGTCGTCAGGGCGGTCCAGCAGCCCTCGCCAAGCCGCGTGAGCCTGCCGTTCGGGAGCGTCGCCACACCCGCATAGGGCCACGGGAACAGCCCGCCTGCATGACGGCCGTCGGCCGACACTTGAAACGTGTCGAACGCCACGAGCGCCTTGTTCCACACCACCTCACGGGCCTGCGGATCGTCCAGCGGGAACCGGACGACAGTGGCCGAGTCGTAGCCCTTGTTGTCGGTGCCGAGATAGAGCCACTCGGTCTCGTCCAGCGGGTTCTCCCAGGTGGTCAGCGCGACGCCATCCGCCAGCTTCCGCAGATTGCGGCCGTCCCAGTCCACGATGAACACTTCCGGCGGACCGGGGACCGCCCGGGTCGAGAACACGACGCGAGTTCCGCGCGGCGTCAGCAGGGGCTTGACGTAACTGCCGCGTTCTCCGAGCAGCACGCGCTCGCCCTGGGCGTCATCGCTGTCGAAGCCCATCAGGACGAGCTGTTCGCCCTGCGCGCGGGGGTCGGTCCCATCACTCTGGACCCACACGGCCTTCGTGTGCGTCCCCGTCAGCCCGCGCACCTCCCCCTCGACGTCATCGGGCGCGGCCGAACGGCCGCAGGCGGCGAGGATCAGGAGGACCGCACTGAGCGCCAGGAAACGGTGACTGCCGGCGGGAAGCGCTCGGCGCGGATACGCGTCCGGCGGCACTCGGTTCAAGGGGAAGACCATCAATTCGTCGGCGCGACCAGCCGGGAGCGGCCTCGGCCGCGGCGCTGACCGCAGCTTTCGAGGATAGCACGCGGCGACGCCCCGGATCCGGCAGTGGCCGCCCTGCTTCGAGGGGACATTGTTGTACGCTCGGCCCGCACTTCACCGGAGCAGGCGCAGCAGGATGGGTGCACGGCACGATCCGGATTTCCACAGCGATATGTCCCGCCGGCTGTCGCGCCACGGGCGGGAGCAGCCGCAGGTCGCCGGCAGGGTAATCTGTAAGGATGTTCCGACAGACCGACGATCTCCGCATCACGCAGGTTCGTCCCCTGATTCCCCCGGCGATCCTGCTCGAAGAGATTCCGATCAGCGAGCACGCCTCCAACGTGGTGTCCAACACGCGGCTTGCGGTGGCCGGCGCGCTCGAAGGTCGCGATCCGCGGCTGGTGGTGATTGCCGGTCCCTGCTCGATTCACGACCCGGTGGCCGCGCTCGACTACGCGAGGCGCCTGAAGGGTCTTGCCGATCGCTTCGGCGATCATCTCATCGTCCTGATGCGGACGTATTTCGAGAAGCCGCGGACGTCGGTGGGCTGGAAGGGCCTCATCAACGATCCCGACCTCGACGAGAGCTATCACATCAACAAGGGGCTGCGGCTGGCGCGCAAGCTCCTGCTCGACGTGAACGATCTCGGGCTGCCCACCGCGTCCGAGTTCCTCGACACGCAGATCCCGCAGCACATCGCCGACCTCACGTCCTGGGTCGCGATCGGCGCGCGCACGACGGAGAGCCAGGTGCATCGGGAGCTCGCGTCAGGACTGTCGATGCCTGTCGGCTTCAAGAACAGCACCGACGGCAACGTGAAGGCCGCCATGGACGCCGTCCTGACGGCGCGGTCGCGGCACTGGTTCCCGTCAGTCACGAAACAGGGCGTCTCGGCGATCTTCCAGACGACGGGCAACGACTCGTGCCACGTGATCCTGCGGGGCGGTACCCGCACCGGCCCCAACTACGATGCGCCGCACGTGCGCGAAATCTGCGCGAGTCTCGCCGCCTGCGGCCTGCGGGACACCGTGATGATCGACTGCTCGCACGGCAACACCGAGAAGGATCATCGTCGGCAGGCGGCCGTGGCCGCCTCGATCCGCGAACAGGTCTCGGCGGGGTCGTGGCAGATCTTCGGCGCGATGCTGGAGAGCCACCTGGTCGAGGGGCGGCAGGACTACACGCCGGGCCGCACGCCGGTGTACGGCCAGAGCATCACCGATGCGTGCATCTCGATCGAGGAGACGGAGCGCATTCTCGAGCAGCTCGCGACCGCCCAGCAGGCACGGGGAGCGGGAATGCGGGAGCCGCGATCCCGGATCACTGCCGGCGCGTCCGGCGCCGGAGGGGGTCCGGAGGAGTCCAGTCGCCCGGGCCACAACGTTTAGTGTCCCGGTCGCATAGTTCGCGGCATCACTCCCGGGCGGAGCATCCCGCCTGGCCGCGTTGCTCGTCGCTTACAAACTCCCTGTTTGCGCACTCCTCGCGCCTTGCCATCCGGGCGCCGCGCTCCGGGAATTACGCCACGCTCCACGCGGCCGGGACACTAGAAATGCAGCTTCACCCCGAGCTGCAGCTGCCGCGCCGGGTACGTCGTGCTGATCGTGCCGAAGGCGCTCGATGAGCGATTCCCGTTCGCCGGTCCGAAGTTCACCTGGTTGAACAGGTTGAACGCCTCCACCCGCGCTTCGATCCGCCTCTCCGTGCTGCCGAGCGTAAAGCTCTTGTGCAGCCCGAGATCGAACTGGTAGAAGGCCGGCGCCCGCGCGGCGTTGCGCGGCGCGTTGCCGAACGGCTGCGTGCGGTCGGTCGGGATCTCCACCATCGCCCCGTTCAGGTAGTTGTTGATCGTCCGCTCGCCGCTCGGCGTGAGTGGATCGCCCAGCAGATTGGGGCGGTAGGTCGGGCTGCCGCTGACGGTGAACGCCGCCGCCGGCGAGTAGGAGAGATTGATCGGCACGCCGCTCGTCATCGTGTTGATGCCGACGAGTCTCCAGTTGCCGAGCAGCCCCTCGGCGATCGGATGCAGCGCGTTGCCGAACCGCCGATCGCGGCCGAACGGGAGCTCCCAGACGAAGCTGGTGGTGTTGTTGAACAGTCGGTGAAGAAGAACGTGCGGTTGCGGATGAGCGGTCCGCCGAACACGAACCCGAACTGGTTGCGGTTCAGCTTCGGCTTCACACCGCTCGACGGCTTGAAGAAGCCGACCGCGTTCAACGCATCGTTCCGGTTGAACTCCCAGATCGTGCCGCGGAAATCGTTCGTGCCGCTGCGCATCGAGGCGTTGACGACTGCGCCGCCCGTGCGGCCGAACTCCGCGCTGAAGTTGTTGGTCTGGACCTTGAACTCCTCGACCGCATCGGGCGAGACCTGCACGACCTGATTCGAGACGCCTGGTTGCCGGTGCGTACGAGTTGTTGTCCACGCCGTCGAGGATGAAGCTGTTGAGTGCGCTCCTGAGGCCGTGCACGTTGAAGGAGGCATCACGCGAATCGGCGATGGCCGAGCGGCGCACGTCCGGGCTCAGCAACGCGACATCGGCGTACGCGCGCCCGTTCAGGGGCAGGTTCACGATCTGCTCGCGGCCGATGACCTGCCCGCGGTCGCTCGACTCGCTCTCGAGCAGCCGCGCGGCCCCCCTCGACCGTGACCGTCTCGCCGATGCGTCGAACTGCGCCGAGGCTGCGGCCGGCGCGAGGACGAGCGCCACCACGAGAGCGAGACAGGTGCGTCCGAGGAATGAAGACGGTCCGTCGGGGGCCATGCCACCTCCTGCTGTGGGCGGCGCAAGTATACGCCCCCGGTGTCACTCTCGTGTGACGAATACGCGAGCCGCCCGCAGAGGGCTGACGCCTGTGTGCCGTGCCGCCGGGGCCCACGGCGAAGAGCCCGCGCATGGGTCCGCAGCGCATGGGCTCGCAGCGCGGAGCGTCAGCTCCGCGTACACGAAAAAACGGCCGGCGTTACCGCCGGCCGTTCCTTCTTGCGAGAGGGGAGAGTCTAGCGACTCCCCCCGGTAGTATGTGCCATAGATTGCACCTCCCGGCCGCGACCGAATAGGAACGTGTGCCCCGCGGCAGGCGGAGCGTGGTCGCTTGACGCCTATGTTTGGCGCCGCCCCGCGGGCGGCGGTCACCAGACCAGCATACCAAGCCTGCGGGCGGGCCGCCAAGCGCGACGAAAAAAGCCTTCAGCGTCAGCCTGCGTCGTGCGGCTGATCACTGAAGGCTGGAGCCTCGACAGGGCTCCTCGAGGTCGCGGTGTCCGACGTGCGCTACTGCGCGTCCTTGCGCGGCTCGATCTCGAGATTGTTCACGACGTCGCGAACGCCGTTCACCTGCCGCGCCCGGGTGCCGATCCGGTCCTTGATGGCCTGGGACTCCACGTTGCCCGTGATGGTCACGACGCCCGCGTTCGCATCGAACGTGACGCCCCGCCCGTCGAAGTCCCACTCGGTTCGATCCTCGAACATGCGTGACAGCTGATCCTCGATCCGGTCGTCGGCGTCGTCCATCTCGGCGCCCTCGACCTTCACTTCGTTGACCACGCGTCCGCTCGTGCCGACCACCTGCTCCGCGAGCTCCTCAGCTCTGCGGCGGTCGGCCTCGGACTGAACCTCACCCGTCAGGTGCAGCGTCCGATCCTCGTTCTTCCAGTCGGCGCGCACGTCCTCCATGTTCGCCGTCCGGA
>Ga0299913_10000408_pt1 | contig 26767 bp, 25 predicted proteins | sample RVTome_9_FD_201360 | JGI IMG/M metagenome (GOLD analysis project Ga0299913, IMG submission 201360) | Soil microbial communities from uranium-contaminated site in the Upper Colorado River Basin, Wyoming, United States - RVT155D38 (version 2) ... | reverse complement strand
CGATGAGGGCGACCTGGCGGGTCCGGTCGCCGTGGGAGACGGACTCGGTGCCCATGGCGATCGGTGCCACCCGGCGGACGGAGGGCAAGGCACGAGCCACGGCCACCGCGTCGTCGAGCGTCAGGTCGTTGGGAGTGCCGCCGAGACCCGGAATGCCCGTCGTCTCGGTCCGTCCCGGCACGACGATGACGAGGTTGGTGCCGAGGCTGGCGAACTGCTCGGTGACGTAGGTGCGCGCCCCCTCGGTGAGGGCGGTCAGGACGACCACGGCGCCGACGCCGATGGCCACGCCGAGGAGGCTGAGCAGCGTCCGGAGGCGATGACCCACGACGGCGCCGAAGGAGAAACCGAGGAGGTCCGCCGCCGTCACTCGTCGTTCTCCGCGGGGGCGTCGGGCGCCGGGCTCTCGGCGCCCAGGATCCCGGAGAGGACGCGGCCCACGTCGGTGGCCGGCGCGCGGGCGACGACGCGGCCGTCGCGCAGCACGATGACGCGGTCGGCGCGCCGCGCGACGGCGGGGTCGTGGGTGACCACGACCAGGGTCAAGCCACCGTCGTTCAGCCGCTGGAGCAGGTCCAGGATCGCGCCACCCGAGCGCGTGTCGAGGTTGCCGGTCGGCTCGTCGGCGAGCAGGATGGCGGGATTCATCACCGTGGCCCGGGCGATGGCTACGCGCTGCCTCTCGCCGCCCGAGAGCTGGTCGGGGAGGTGGTCCGCCCGCTCGGCCAGCCCGACGGCGGTGAGAGCCGCCTGGGCACGCCGGCGACGGTCCCGGGGCCCGACGCCGCCGAAGGTCATCGGCAGCTCGACGTTCTCGATGGCCGTCAGCCGCGCCACCAGATGGAACGACTGGAAGACGAAGCCGATGCGGTGCCGGCGGATGAGGGTCCGTTCCGAGTCTCCGAGCAACCCGACCTCGCGGTCCTCCAACCAGTAGCGACCGGCGGTCGGGCGGTCGAGGCAGCCGATCAGGTTGAGCAGCGTGGACTTGCCGGAGCCCGAGGCTCCCATGATGGCGACGTGCTCGCCGCGGGCGACGACCTCGTCGATCTCCCGCAGCGCGTGGACCGGCCGGTCGCCGACCTGGTAGGTGCGGCTGATCCCCTGCAAGCGGATCACGGCTCGTCCGCGACCCGCGCCTCGGCGCCCGCTCGCACCTCGGGCCGGTCGAGCGACGTGACGACGAGCTCGCCCTCCTCGAGGCCGGCCAGGATCTCGGTGAAGTCCCAGTTGCGCAGGCCGACGGTCAGCCGGCGCTCGCGCAGGACGCCCGCTTCGAGGACCAGGACCCGCTCGCCTTCCATGACGGCCGGCGTGGGGACCCGCAGGGCGTCCTCGTGGACCTCCAGGAGGATCTCGACGTCGGCCGAGGTGCCGGGCAGGAGACCGTCTGGCGGGGGACCGGTGAAGTCGGCCTCGATCTCGACGGTCCGGTTCTGCTCCTCGACGTCGAGGACGTACGGGGCGATGCGGCGGACCGCGCCCGGGAAAGCCAGGTCCGGGAAGGCGTCGACCGTGATGCGGACCGGTTGCCCGACGACGATGCGGGCGGAGTCGACCTCGTCGATTGGGGCGCTGACGTAGAGCGAGGTGGGATCCAGGATGTCCAGCACCGGAGGAACCGGCAGGGCGGGCGGAGACGGCGTCGTCCACTCGCCGACCTCGATCGAGACCTCCGCGATCAATCCGTCGAAGGGGGCGACGAGAGTCCGCTTGCGCAGGTCGGCGGCGGCGACCTCGACGGCGGCGACCGCCCGCTCGCTCCGGGCGTCTGCCGCCCGACAGGCCGCCGCCCCTTCGCGGGCGGAGCTGTCCAGCTGGTCGAGGGAGTCCTCGGCCAGGATCCGCTCCTCCGCCAGACGCCGGCCGCGCTCCAGCTCCCTCGCGGCGCGCTGCGCAGCCAGGCAGGTCCGCTCGCGCTCGGCGCGGGCGGTCTCGAGATCGCGCCGGGCAAGGCCGAGAGAGGCCGACTGCACCGTGTCGTCGAGACGGAGGACCACCTCGCCGCGTGCGACGGTCTCCCCTTCGCGGAACGGAATGGCGACCACCTGGCCGCCGGCCTCGGGTGACAGGAGGGCCCGCCGCTGGGCTCTCACGGTGCCGGCGCGGGAGTTGCTCACGGTCTGCTCGACGGCTCCTCGTGCCGCGGGCTCGGTGGTCACCGCCAACGGCTCCGGAGCGAAGACGGTCCACCGCAACGTCACGGCGGCCGAGAGCAGGAGGACGAGAACGAGTGCACGCCGTGACCAGGCGGTCATGGCGGGCGACTCTAGCAGCGCTGCCTCGGTCGACCCGGGCCGAGAGGGCGCCTACCGCTCCGGGCCCGTTGTCGTGGCAGAATCCGGGGAGACGCCGTGAACGCGCACTCCGGGCCATCTCCCGCCGGCTCCCCCAAGGCCGCTCTGCGCGCCTATCTGGACGATCGTCTGGGAGCAGCGCAGGTCGCTCGCGCCGTGGGGGCTCTCATCGAGGGACCGCCGGAGCTGCTGGCGGTCCAGATGGAGGACTGGGTCCGGCAGCAGAGTCGGTCGCTGCGCAGCAGCCAGACGATCCCGGCGCTGATCTTCTACGCCGCCCACAAGATCGAGCTTCTCGGGGAGGTCGGTCTACTCCCCTGGGACTCCGTGCAGAAGGCTCTGGAGGGCGCGAAGGGCCGGTTGCTGCGCACCTGCCCGCTCGAAATGCAGTCGCAGCTCCGTCTCGACCTGGGCCGCTTGGGCGCCCACCGGGCGCACTTCGTGCCCCCGACGTCCGACCAGCGCGGCGAGCGGAGCCCGCGGCTGGGAGTGGGGAGGCCCGTCGCCGTGGAGGAGGAGACGCCCCTCGAGGGAAGCCTCAAGGTCCTCTCGCTCCCCGACCTCCTGACCACGCTGGAGTCCTCCGGCACGTCGGGTACGCTGAGCCTGCTCGACGAACGGGGCGAGAGGCTGGGGCAGGTGTGGCTGCAGGATGGGAAGTTCCTCGGCTGCCGGTGCGGACACCTGGACGGCCACCAGGCGTTCTGGCAACTCCTCGAGGACGGGAAGGCGTCCACCTTCCGGCTCGGACGCCTGGTGCCGGACGATCCACCGGGCGATCCGGAGGCGCTCGAGCTGCGCATGTTGCTGCTGGAGGGTGCCCGCCGCAGCGACGAGCTGAAGTTCGCTCGGGGGCTGGTTCCGGACGACGCGACGATGCGCGCCACGGGGGTGCGACCGACCCCGGGGCCCGAGGAGGACGGAGCCTTCGTGCGCGAGCTCTGGCTCGAGGTATCGGGCGGCGCCTCACCGGCCACCTGCGAGAAGACGCTCGGTGCGGACAGCTACCGCATCCGCTCCCTGCTCATCCACTGGCTGCGCGAGGGCTCGCTGGAGATCGAGTACCGCCCCACCCTCGGGCGTCGCTGATCCGCCGCGAGGGCGCCCGGCTCAGCCCTCCGCAGCAGCCGCCTCGCGCGCCTCCGCGAGGAGGTCGATGACTTGCTCCTTGGCGGTGGCCGGATTCGACACTCCGGTGCCGGAGAGGATGCCGGCGTAGCTGTCGACCACCGCCTCGAGGGCGTCCAGAGCCTGCTCGGCCTTGCCGCAGGCGACGTGGTCGCAGGCACAACGGGCGCGAGCGCTTTCGATCTCGGCGCGGGCGTCCGTGACGACCGTCGAGGAGGCCCGGTCGCTACCGACCTGCTCCGCCGCGGCGCGGGTGGCTGCGGAGAGGTTGTCGTTCGCCGCCGAGGCGGCTGCCACGCAGTCCCAAACGCCCGACTCCTCGGCGGCGGGCCTCACCCTGGCACGGTCCGCCCTCGATCCGTCCCCCCGGATGGCCGGGAGAACGTATTCCACGACGGCCACGGCCAGGGCGGCGAGCACGATCAGGTTCAGAATCGTCCGCATTCCCGCCTAGGATACCCGCTGTGCACGCTCTCTGTCGCCGGTCGCACAGCGGAGACGGCGCGTGACGACGCCCGCAGACCGGACCGGGCACCTCGACTCCGGCTGGTGGCGTCTCACCCGGTTCCTGCGCTATCTCTGGCGCCGCTTCCTCGACGACGAGTGCCCGGCGGCGGCGGCCCATCTCGCCTACTCGACCCTGCTGGCGCTGGTGCCCCTGACCGCCGTCGCTCTGTCGTTGCTCGCCGTGTCGCCGGTCTTCGAGGAGGCCTCCGAGACCCTGCAGGCCTTCGTCTTCCGTCACTTCGTCCCGGCCAGCGGGGAGGTCGTGCGGCGCTGGGTGGTCGAGTTCGCGGCGCAAGCCGCGCGGCTGCCGATCTTCGGCCTGCTCGGATTGGTGGTCACCGGGTTGCTGCTGATGACGCAGGTGGAGCAAGCGTTGAACCGGATCTGGCGCGTGCCCGCCAGCCGCAGCTGGCGCCGGCGGCTCACGGCCTACTGGGCGATCGTCACGGCGGGGCCGTTGCTGATCGCGACCCTGCTGGTCGTTTCCTCCCAGCTGGTCTCCCTGCCCTGGATCGGGTCGGCGCTGCGCTGGGTGGCCCCGGCGGCGCACCTGGTCGCGCTGGCCCCGGCGGCGCTCACCTTCGTGGCGGTCTCGGTGGCCTATTGGCTGGCGCCCAACACGTCCGTGCCCTGGAAGCCGGTGCTCGCCGGTGCCCTGGTGGCGACCGTGGCCATCGAGGTCACCAAGCACGGATTCGCGGCCTACGTCGCCCACTACACCGCCTATCGGGCGATCTACGGAGCCATGGCCGCCGTGCCGGTCTTCCTCGTATGGCTCTACGTGGCCTGGCTCTGGGTGCTGGTGGGGGCCTCGTTCGCCGCGGCGCTGGCGACCTTTCGCCCGGTTGCCCACCTCCGCGGCTTCGGACCCGACCAGCAATTCCTCCTGCTCTTCCGACTGGTCGGGCACCTCTGGCGGGCCAAGCTCGAGGACCGCGGTGTGGGCTTCGACTCCCTGCTCGCCCTCGAACCGGCCGCGACCGGCGAGCAGGTGGAGGGGCTGCTCCATGCGCTGGAGGCCCGGCGCATCGCCAGGGAGAGCCACGGAGAGTGGATCCTGGCCAAGGACTCGAGCCGCGTGACCCTGCTCGACCTCTACAGGACCGACGTCGTGCGGTGGCCGTCGGCCGAGAGCGTGGGCCCCGCGGACGACGCCTGGGACGCGGCCCTGGGGCGGATCCTGACGACCACGGAGGGACGCCTCGAGCGCGCCCTGGAGGTGCCGCTCGCGACCCTCTACCGAGTTCCGCCCGACGAGACCGAGGCGCTGCCTAGTGCAGCTGGGCCGAGATCTCCCGGCGCGGAGTGATCCTGATCTCCAGGATGGCCTCCTCGCCGGCGCGCAGCGTCCGGCGGAGCGGGATCTCCTCCATCGTGCCCGAGGGCAGGGTCACCCGGACCCTGAAGAAGGTGAGGCCGGGCTCCAGCGACACGGTCTCCTCCCACTGACCGCCGGGAGGAGCGTCGCGGCGCAGCCGCTGCAGGGGGCCCCCGAAGTGGAAGCGCCGCTCGAGCAAGACCCGGTCCTCGGCCCACACCGTCACGTCACCCGTGGGGACCTCGCTCGCGAGGCGTATCCGCATCGTGGCCTCGCGGTGCTCGACCGCCGCCGGAGGCTCGGCGCGCGGCGGCGCGGTCGGCTCGACCGCAGGGCCTTCGGCCTGCGGACCGCTCTCCCCTGCGGGCTCCGACACGGCGGGGCCGACCTCCTCCTCCGCGAGGGCGCCTTCAGCCGGCCCCTCCAAGGCCTCCGGCGCCCCCACCTCCCGCGGGATGTCCGGCTCGTTCTCCACCGGCTCGACCACCTGCGCAGCCGGAGGTCGCGGATCGCCCGATCCGGCCCGGGGTCGTGTCGATGAACCCCACGAGAAGTCCTCCGTGCCGGCGTCGCCCGGCGTGCCCTCGACGCCGGCATGGGGCTCGCGCCACCCGGCGCCGAGCCAGACGGCGCCGGCGGCCAGACCGACGGCCAGCAGCGCGGCGGCGGCCCATGGCCAGCGCCGGCGGCGGGATCGCTCGGCGGGCTCGTCGGTGGGCTCGGCGCGGACCGGCGAGGTGACGGCCGGCGTCGCCGAATCGAGGTCGCGGTGGGCGCTGGCGACCGGCCTGGTCAGCGAGCCGGAGATGCGCAGCTGGCGGCGCAGGTTCTCGTCGAGGGGCTGCGTGGCGTAGACCGCGGGGCCGGGCTCGTCCGCCTGCGCGAGGGCCGCCCGCAGCGCTTCGGCCAGCTCGCTGCAGGTCGAGTACCGCTCGCGAGGCTTCTTGGCGAGAGCGCGGAGCAGGACGCCGTCGACCGCGATCGGCAGCTCGGGCGCGAGGTCCGAGGGCAGCGGCGGTTGCTCGTTGGCGATGCGCCAGAGGGTCGCCGTGGAGTCGTCGCCCTGGAAGGGAGGGCGTCCAGCCAGCAGGGAATAGAGCAGCACGCCGAGCGCGAAGCGGTCGCTGGCGGGAGACGGCGATTCCCCTTCCGCCACCTCCGGCGCGAGGTGCTCGGGGTCGTCCCAGCGCGAGTTCGCGTGCCCCAGCCCGGAGGCGGACAAAGCGCTGGCCACGCCCAGGTCGGTCAGCTTGACCTCCCAGCCGGGGGTCACGATGACGTTGGAGGGCTTGAGGTCTCCATGGGTGAAGTCGTGGCCGTGCGCGAAGTCGAGGGCCCGCGCGAGCTGTGTCGCCAGGCTCGAGACCTGCTCGGGGGCGAGCAGACCGTCGGCGAGGTGGCTGGCGAGATCGCGCCCCGGCACGTACTCCATGACCAGGAAGGAGTGCTCCTCCTCGATCCCGACGTCGTGCACGGTGACCAGGTTCTGATGGGCCAGGGAGCTGAGAGGGCCGAAGGCGCGGCGCAGGAGCTCCATTCGCTCGGCCCGCTCCTCGGCGCTGCGGCTGGTCCGCAGGGGGATGACCTTGATCGCCACCGGGCGACCGAGGATGGGGTCACGACCGAGGAAGACGGCGCCGGCAGAGCCGGAGCCGATGAGGCGCTCGACGCGATAGCGGCCGTAGCGTCCCAGACCCTCGGACGAGAACCGGGCCTCCGGACCCTGGAGCACCGGGCGATGGTAGCAGAGGATATGCTCGCGCCATGGCGAACCAATCCATCTCGACGTTGGCGGTGGTCGGGCTGCTGGCGCTGCCGGCGGCGGCACAGGAGGACCGGAACCCTCCGGCGCCCGAATTCGACCTGGAGGGCTCCGATCCGCAGGCGATCACCATCGCCGACCGGGTGATGGAGGCGATGGGGGGGCGGGAAGCCTGGGACCAGACCCGCTACCTGACCTGGAACTTCTTCGGCCGGCGGCGCCACGTTTGGGACAAGCAGACCGGGGACATCCGGGTCGAGGGCGTCGACCGGGACTCGGGCGAGCCCTATCTGATCCTGATGAACCTGCACACCGGGGACGGCCGGGCCTGGAGCGACGGTGTGGAGATCACCGATCCCGAGGCCCTGGCGGAGAGACTCGACGCCGGCGAGGCGGCGTGGATCAACGACAGCTACTGGGTGTTCATGCCCTACAAGCTCAAGGACACCGGCGTCACGGTCCTCCACCTGGGCGAGTACGAGATGCTCGACGGCCGGCCGGCCGAAGTGCTCGAGCTCACCTTCGAAGGGGTCGGACGGACGCCGGAGAACAGGTATCACGTCTACGTCGCCTCCGACTCGGGCCTCGTCGAGCAGTGGGACTACTACGAGGACGCCGAGGACGAGGAGCCGGGGTTCCAGATTCCGTGGCACGGCTGGACGCGCCACGGCTCGATCCTGCTGTCCGCGGATCGGGGCGAGAACGACCACACCGACCTCGCCGTGCTGGAGGAGGTGCCGCGCTCCGTCTTCGAGAGCCCGGAGCCGGTCGACTGGCGAGCGCTCGGTCTGCCGGCCGCAGGGGATCAGTCCGACTCCGGATCCTGACGGAGCTCCTTGAGCCGGGAGCGCCTCCGCTTCTCCTCGAGGCGGACCTGGCGGGCGCGCCGACCGGGGCGGGTCGGCTTGCGCGGCGTCGGGGGCTCGAGGGACCGTCGAACGGTCTCCTGGAGCCGGGCGACGGCCTCGCGGCGGTTGGCCAGCTGCGAGCGGTGTCTGCTCGAGCCGACACGCAGGATCCCGGCGCGGGTCAGGCGCGAAGCCAGGATCGTCCTCAGGCGCTCCTTCTGCTCGGCGGAGAGCGTTGCGGAGGCTTCGACGTCGAAGCACGCCACGACGCGCGTCTCGACCTTGTTGACGTTCTGGCCCCCGGGTCCGGAGCTGCGCGAGGTCTCGAAGACGAGCTCGCTCTCCGGAATCGTCCACTGGTCGTCGACTGACACACCGTCACCTCCGCGATAGCATAGCCGCACCATGCTGGCACGCCCCGCGCTAGTCCTTCTCGCCCTGCTCCCATCGGTATCGCCGGCGACGGCCCAGCCTCCTTCGGAGGTCGCGATCGACGTCGAGCAGTCCATCCTCGCCGTCGTCACGCACAAGGCGGGCTTCGCCTCCGGCCTGGCACACGATCATCTGGTGGTCGCCGACCCCTCCGCGGCCCGGCTCGCCTTCTCTCCCGAGAGGCCGGACGCCACGACCTTCTCGGTCGAGGTGACACTCGGCGATCTGGTGGCCGACGACCCCACGATGCAGGAGCGCTGGTATCCCGACGTCGAGGCCCTGGGAGTGCTCGCGGAGCCCTTCGGCAGCCCGTCCGAGGAGGACCGCGTCAAGATCCGCGACGCGATGCTGGGGCGCGGGCAGCTCGATGCCGAGCGCCACCCCACCCTGCGCGCACGGCTCCTCGAGGTGACTCCCGAGGCGACTGCGGTGGGCTCGGTGGAGCACGCCTACCGGCTGGCGGTGGAGATCTCCCTGCATGGAGTGACCCGCCGGGAGAGCTTCACGGCACGCCTCGACGAGGAGGAGGGCGCCTGGCGCCTCGAGGCGCTCGGCGCGCTCCTCTTCAGCGACTACGGAATCGAGCCGTACTCGGCCTTCCTGGGCGCGGTCAAGAACCAGGACCGGTTCCACGTTCTCGTCTCCCTCGTCGTGCCCCGCTGACGCTGGCCCGGCGTCGTGGTGGCGTGCTACGTTGTGCGCCGGATGATGCGCGGAGCTCGGGCCGTGACGGTCCTCGCCCTCGTGACCTTGGCCTGTGTGCCGGACCGTCCGGGAACGGTCGGATCGCGGGAGCCGGGGCTCTTTCCGGTCCGCTCCGGCGGACTCGTCGGGCTCATCGACGAGAACGGCCGTCTCGTCCTGGAGCCCAGATTCGAGTACCTCGGGGAGGAGTCGGAAGGCCTCATCGCGGCCCGGACCAACGACCGGTGGGGCTTCGTCGATCGCGAGGGCGAGTTCGTCATCCTCCCCGATTTCGACGAGGTCGGTCCCTTCTCGGAGGGTCTCGCCGCGGCCGCCGTCGACGGCAAGGCCGGATACATCGGCCGCGACGGAGAATGGGTCATCGAGCCGCGGTTCGACGCGGCGCGGCGGTTCCGGGAGGGCCTGGCCGCGGTGCAGACCGGCGGCCTCTGGGGGTTCCTCGCGCCGGACGGCGAGATGGTCATCGCGCCGGCGTACCCGTTCACCCGCGATTTCGAGGGGGGCCGCGCGGTCGTGCAGGTGGGGGAGCGGATGGGCTACCTGGCCACCTCGGGCGAGTTGGTGATCCCCGCTCGCCTGCGCAGCGCCCTGCCGTTCTCGGAGGGGCTCGCGGCGGTGCAGGTGGAGGACGAGACCTGGGGTTTCCTCGACGAGGACGGCAGCCTCGCGATCGAGCCGCGCTTCTACTGGGCCGGGCGCTTTTCGGAGGGGCTCGCGGCGGTCCGCGTCGGCCTCCGTTGGGGCTACGTCAATACGCAGGGAGACCTCCTCATCGAGCCTCAGTTCGAGCGCGCCGAGCCGTTCTCCGGAGGTCTCGCGCCGGTGCGGGTGGACGGGCTGTGGGGGTACCTCGATCGGGCCGGGGGCCTGTCCATCGAGCCGCGCTTCACGCGGGCCGAGCCATTCACCGGCGGCCTCGGCCTCGTGCAGGTCGACGACGGGAGCTGGGGGTGGGTCGACACGCTGGGCCACTGGGTCTGGGAGCCCTCGCAGTGAGCGGGGCGCCGGCCACCCATCGGGACATCGACGGGGAGTTGTGCGGGCGCCCGGTGTCGCTGGCCAGCGGGCGGGCGGTCGTGGCGCTCGACCTGTCCGATCGAATGGCCGTCGACGCCAGCGGCCTGGTCCACGGCGGCTTCGTCTTCGGGCTCGCCGACCACGCGGCGATGCTGGCGGTCAACGAGCCCACGGTCGTCCTCGCCGCCGCCGAGACGCGGTTTCTCGCTCCCGCGGCGAGCGGCGAGCGGCTCGAGGCGACCGCCCGGGTCGTCGACCGCGACGGCCGCCAGAGCCGGGTCGAGGTCGATGTCACACGCGGCGAGGATCGCATCTTCAGTGGCTCCTTCCTCTGCGTCACGCCAGCGCGGCACGTGCTCGACCGATGAACGGAGGTGCGCTGATCGCGGAGGTGCTGGCACGCCAGGGAGCGCGCGAGCTGTTCACCCTCTGCGGCGGCCACATCTCGCCCGTCCTGGTCGAGGCCAAGGCGCGGGGGATCGCCGTCGTCGACGTCCGGGACGAGAGGTCGGCGGTGTTTGCCGCCGATGCGGTCTCGCGCCTCACCGGCCGCACCGGAGTGGCCGCCGTGACGGCCGGCCCCGGAGTGACCAACGCCCTCACCGCGGTCAAGAACGCCGAGCTCGCCCAGTCGCCCCTCGTGCTGCTGGGCGGGGCCACCGCCACCTTGCTCGACGGCCGCGGCTCGTTGCAGGACATCGACCAGCGCGCCCTGCTCGAACCTCACGTCAAGTGGTGGGGTGGGGCCCGCCGGGTGCGGGAGCTGGCGCCGCTGCTGGAGCACGCCTTCCAGCGCGCGCGCGAGGGTGTGCCGGGACCCGTGTTCCTCGAGTGTCCGGTCGATCTCCTCTATCCCGAGGAGGTCGTGCGGGAGTGGACGCTGGCCGCGGCGGGCTCCTCGCGCAAGGTGGCGGCGCGTCTCGCCCGGACCTATCTCGAGTGGCACGTGCTCCGCGTCCACGCCCCGGGGCGCGTCGCCCCCGGGGAAGGGTCGGCCACCGGGGCCGCGCCGGCGCCGCTCTCGGGTCGTGCCGTGCGCAAGGTGGTCCGGGCCCTGGCTCGCAGCCGCCGCCCGGTTCTGCTGGTCGGCAGCCAGGCGACCCTCGACGCGGGGCGCATCGAGGAGCTGGCGAGCGCCGTCGGTCGACTGGGCGTTCCCACCTGGCTCTCGGGAACCGCCCGCGGTCTCCTCGGAGCCGAGCACCCGATGCTCTCGAGGCATCGCCGGCGCGAGGCGCTCGCCGAGGCCGACCTGGTGCTCCTGGCCGGCGTGCCCTGTGACTTCCGCCTGGGCTACGGGCGACCGATCGGTCGAGCGCGACTGGTCTCGGTCAATCTCAGCGCGGAGGACCTGACGAGGAACCGCCGTCCCGACATCGCCGTTCTCGGCGACCCGGCCGAGCTGCTGCTCGAGCTCGTCCGCCATGTCGACGAGCCGGACCGCTGGGCCTCTTGGCGAGGTGTGGTCGCGGCGCGAGACACCGAGAGGGAGGGAGAGATCCGGCGCCAGGCGGCGGCGCCGGCGCCGGGCGGCCTGAACCCGCTGGCCCTCTGCGCCGCCATCGACGAGGCCCTCGACGACGACAGCATCGTGGTGACCGACGGCGGCGACTTCGTGGCGACGGCATCGTACGTGGTGAGACCGCGGGGACCGCTGCGCTGGCTCGATCCGGGGGTGTTCGGGACCCTCGGCGTGGGCGGGGGCTTCGCCCTGGGAGCGGCCTGGAGCCGGCCGCGCGCGGAGGTCTGGCTCCTCTGGGGAGACGGCTCGGCGGCCTTCAGTCTGGCCGAGATCGACACCTTCGCCCGGCACGGCCGCGGTTTGATCGCGGTGATCGGCAACGACGCCTCGTGGGCCCAGATCGCCCGCGACCAGGTGGCGATCCTGGGTGATGACGTCGGCACGGTCCTGGCGCGCAGCGACTACCACCGCGTCGCCGAGGGCTACGGCGGCGTCGGCCTCGAGCTCGAGGACGCAGCCGAGACGGGAGCCGTGCTGGCGCAGGCGAAGCGGCTGGCGCGCCAGGGACGTGCAGTGGTGGTGAACGCCCGTCTCGGAGCCAGCGACTTCCGCAAGGGCTCGCTCTCGATGTGACCATGACCAGACGGCGCCATCGCACCATCCTCCTGCTTCACGCCGGCGGCACGATCGGCATGCGCGAGACCGGCGACGGTTGGGCGCCCGCACCCGGGTTCCTCGCCGCGCAGATGCGGGAGCATCCGGTCTTCGCCTCGCCCGAGATGCCGGACTGGCAGGTCGAGGACCTCGATCCCCTGCTCGATTCGGCGGAGATGAAACCCGCCGACTGGCAGCGCATCGCGCGGGCGATCGAGCGGCGCTACGCGAGCCACGATGGGTTCGTCGTCCTCCACGGCACCGACACGATGGCCTACACGGCTTCGGCGCTCGCGTTCATGCTGGAGGGCCTCGACAAGACGGTCCTGCTCACCGGATCGCAGGTGCCGCTCTGTCGGCCCCGCAGCGATGCCCTGGACAACCTCGTCAGCTCCCTCATCCTGGCCGCCGACCATCGGATCCCGGAGGTGACGCTCTACTTCGGGGGGCGCCTCTTCCGCGGCTGCCGGGCGGTGAAGGTGAACTGCCAGGGGTTCGAGGCCTTCGCCTCCCCGAACCTGCCGCCCCTGGCCGCGGCAGGGGTCGACCTGGTGCTCGACGAGGACCTCATCCTGCCGCGACCGGCGAACGGGGCACTGACGTTGCGCGAGGCGCTCGACTCCTCCGTCGGGATCCTCTGGCTCTTTCCCGGCATCACCGGCGACATCGTGCGCAACTTCCTCGCGCCGCCGTTGCGGGGGGCCGTGATCCAGGCGTTCGGCGTGGGCAACGGCCCGGTGCACGACGAGGACTTCGTGGCGGCCCTCGTGGAGGCCCGTGGACGGGGCGTGGTGCTGGTCGACTGCACCCAGTGCCTGGTGGGGTCGGTCGACCTGGGCGACTACGCCACGGGAGCCGGAATGCGGCGCGCGGGGGTGATCAGCGGCTTCGACATGACCCCGGAGGCGGCCCTGACCAAGCTGATGCATCTCCTCGGCCGGGGGATCCCGGTCGACGAGGTGGAGCGCCTGATGCAGGCCGACCTGCGCGGCGAGCTCAGTCGGCCTGGTCCAGCAGCCCCTTCTCGCGCATCCAGGTCTCGTTGAGCTTCGAGAGGTAGCGCTCTCCGGAGTCCGGGAAGAGGGTGACGACGAGGGCCTCGGGACCGAGGTCGGCGGCCACCCGGCGGGCGCCCACGGCCGCCGCCGCGCCCGAGGTGCCGGTGAAGATGGCCTCGCTGCGGGCGAGCTCGAAGACGGCGTCGTAGGCGGAGCGGTCGTCGACCGTCACGATCTCGTCGATGACGTCCATCCAGACACTCTCGGGCAGCAGGTCCTCGCCGATGCCGTCGATCAGGTACTGGTGGATCTGCTCCGGCGGCGGCAGCGTCCCGTGCTCCTTGTAGTGGGCGTAGACGCTGCCGATCGGGTCGACGCCGATGACCCGGATCTCCGGGTTCCGCTCCTTCAGGTAGCGCCCTGCGCCGCTGATGGTGCCCCCCGTTCCCACGCCGGCGACCCAGTGCGTGATCTTCCCGTCCGTCTGCCGCCAGATCTCGGGCCCGGTGGTCCGGTAGTGGGCCATCGGGTTGGCCTGGTTGTAGTACTGGTAGGGGAGGAAGGCCCCTTCCTCGTCGCGGATGCGCTCGGCGACCTTGTAGTAGGAGCGGGGATCATCGGCGGCGACGTCGGTCGGGCAGGTGACGACGCGGGCGCCGTACGCCTCGAGCAGGGCCACCTTCTCGGGCGGGATCTTGTCGGCTGTGGTGCAGATCATCGAGTAGCCCTTGAGGTTGGCCGCGATGCAGAGACCGACGCCGGTGTTACCCGACGTCGGCTCGACGATCGTCATTCCGGGCGTGAGCTTGCCCTCGGCCTCGGCGGCCTCGATCATGGCGATGCCGATGCGGTCCTTGACGCTGGAGCCGGGATTGAAGGACTCGATCTTCGCGGCGAGCGTGGCCGCGCCGTCGAAGAACCGACCCAGCCTGACCAGGGGCGTGTCGCCCAGCGTCTGCAGCAGGTTCTCGTAGAGTTCCATGGCTCTCTGGGGGGCAGGGGACGGGCCGCGAGGAACGGCCGCGATGGGCGGTGAATGTAGCACAGCGCGCCGACGCGTCTCGGCGATCGGAGCTCCTTCAGGAGCCCTTGGCGCGCTCGCGATAGATGAAGAGGAGGTTGCGCGCGTAGATGAAGGCACCGGTGGTCTGGCCGAGGATGAAGACCGGGTCCCGCCGCCAGATGGCGTAGGCGAGCAGGATCGCGCCGCCGCCGAGGCTGAAGTACCAGAACGCAACGGGGATCACGCTCCTGCGCTGGCGCTCGGAGGCGAGCCACTGCACGAGAAAGCGGGCGGAGAAGAGCCCCTGGCCCAGCAGCCCGACGCCGATCCAGATCGTTTCGACGCTCACGTTTCGATCTCCTCGACCTCGCGATGCCCGAGCGAGCGGCGCTGGAGCCAGCGGACCCCGCACAGGTCGGCCAGGCCTCTCCAGAGGCGATTGTGGACTCCGTACTTCGACTCTCCATGACGGCGCGGCCGATGATGGACCGGGATCTCCCGGATGCGCGCGCCGCGCAGCGCCAGGAGAGCCGGCAGGAACCGATGCATGCCGTCGAAGACGGGCAGCTCCCGGAGGAGCTCGGTTCGGTACGCCTTCAACGAGCACCCGACGTCGCTGATGCCGTCGTGGAGCACGGCATCGCGCACGTGGTTGGCCACCCGTGAGGAAACGCGCCGCAGCCAGCTGTCCCGGCGCTTGGTGCGGACGCCCGAGACCAGGTCGAATCCCTCGAGCGCCGCGAGCAACCGCGGCACGTCGGCCGGGTCGTTCTGGAGGTCGGCGTCGAGGGTGACGACGACGGCGCCGCGCGTTGCAGCGAGTCCGGAGGCCAGCGCCGCCGACTGGCCGTAGTTGCGGGCGTGCCGCAGGAGCCGCAGCCTCGGATCGGCCCGCGCGAGCGCGGCCGCCACCTCGGAACCGCCGTCGGTGCTGCAGTCGTCGACCAGGACGACCTCGAAGGTGCGCTCCGGCAGCGAGTCCATCATGCGGGCGAGCTCGACGACCAGCTCAGGGAGGTTCTCCCGCTCGTCGAAGAACGGGATGACCACCGAGATCTCCGGCGCGCTCATCGCGGAGGCTCCGCGGGCAGCAACCGCAGCAGGGCCACCCCCTCGTCGTTGCGCCCATCGCCCGCCACCACCGCGAAGGGAGGCGGTCCTTCGAGGCGGGACAGCGCGTCGCGGCGGGCGACGACCCAGCGGCCTCCCTCGGCCGCGAAGCGGCGCAGGGCTTCGGCGTCGGGCAGCTCGCGCGCGAGCCGGCGCGTGTAGAAGAGGGCGCGGCCGTCGATCTTCGGGAAGACGCCGTACTCCTCCTCCGGCCCCAGGCGCCTCAGGAGCTCGTCGGTGACCGGGCGCACCGACTTCAGGGGGTCGGCCCGGGCAAGCGCCCATCCGAGTGCGAGAGGGCCGATCGGCGCCATGGCGGCAGCGACGAGCGCTGCGGCGAGCACCGGGCGCCCCCGGGAGGCAGCCCAGGCGCCGGCCAGGGCGGAGCAGCCGACGATGCCGAGCAACACGGCCAGGAGCATGATGGTGGCCGCCCCGACCAGCTCGGCCTCGGGCCGCTGCGACGCCTCGGGCGGCAGCAGTACGGCGACGACGACGAAGAGCACGCCGACGATGGCGAAGGGAACGACCGCGGCGAGGCGGTGGCGGCGGCCGGTGCGGGCCACCGTGTCGAGGAGGTAGGCCGCCAGCAGGGCCACGGCAGGAAACATGGGCAGCAGGTAGACCGACCGCTTGGCCGAGGACAGGCTGAAGAAGAGCAGCGGGATGACGGTCCAGCAGACGGCGAGGCGATACCCCGGCTCGCGGCGCCAGGCACCCTCCCGCCAGGGCACCCAGAAAGCCGCCGGCAGGAGCACCGACCAGGGCAGGAAGTCGACGGGGAGCGTGGTCAGGTAGTGGTACCAGGGCTTCAGGTGCCCCGCCATCACCGGCGTCGAGCCGGGGTCGAAGTAGCGCGTGAGGTTCTGGGTCAAGACGAGCTCCTCGAGGTAGCCCGTTCCCGCCTCGAGGGTGGCGGCGAGCAGCCAGGCTGCGACGACGCCGCCCCAGATCAGAAGCCCGCGGCCGACCTGCATCGCCCGGAGCTCGTCCTTCCTGTCGGAGGCCCAGAGGAACACCAGGGCCGAGAGTAGGAAGGGCAGCAGCCCCACCGGACCCTTGGTCAAGGTCGCCAGGCCCGCCACCAGGAAGAAGAGACGGTAGGAGCGGACGCCGGACTCCTGGTAGCCGTGCAGCCAGCACCAGGCCGAGAGCGCCACCAGGAACGCCAACAGCATGTCGATCTGGGCGACGCGGGCCTGCCAGAGGACCTTGAAGCTGGTGGCGTAGACGAGGGCCGCCATCCATGCGACCCGCGGCTCGAACAGCCGCCGCGCGATGGCGAAGACGAGCAGGGTGGTGCCCACTGCCGCCAGCGCCGAGGGCAGGCGGGCCGCCCACTCGTCAAGGCCGCCCCGGGCCAGCGCCGCGGCGTTGATCGCCCAGAAGAACAGCGGCGGCTTCTGGGTGTAGACCTCGCCGTTGAGATGGGGGACCAGGAACCGTCCCTCGGCCGCCATCTCGCGGGCCACCTCGGCGTAGCGTGGCTCGTCCGGATTCCAGAGGTCGCGCGCCCCGAGCCAGGGGAAGAACTGCACCAGTCCAAACAGCGTGAGCCACGCCAGGGCTCGGCGGGAGCCGTCGCTCCCGGTCGCGTGTCGTGGCTCGTCGTGCATGGGTAACTGGCGGCGACCGGCGATGGCATTGTACCGGCGCCGGTATCATGCGGCCATGAGCGAAGGTACCGCCAACCGTCTCCAGCGAGAGTCGAGCCCCTACCTGCTGGCTCACGCCGACAACCCCGTCGACTGGTTCGCCTGGGGTGACGAGGCTCTAGAGCGCTCGCGCGCCGAGGACCGACCCATCTTCCTCTCCATCGGGTACCACACCTGCCACTGGTGCCATGTCATGGAGCGCGAGTCCTTCTCCGACCCGGCGATCGCGGAGCTCATGAACCGGCACTTCGTCAACATCAAGGTCGATCGCGAGGAGCGCCCCGATCTGGACGAGATCTACATGGCGGCCACGCAGATCCTGGCCGGGCAGGGAGGGTGGCCGAACTCGGTCTTCCTCACGCCCGACCTCGAGCCGTTCTTCGCCGGCACCTACTTTCCGCCCGCCGACCGGCAGGGCATGCCCGGCTTTGCGACCGTCCTGCGCTCCCTGGCGGATGCCTGGCGCGGGCGCCGCAGCGACGTGGAGGCTCAGGCCGCGGAGGTCGCGAGCGTCGTGCGCCGTTCCCTGGAGGAGCGCGAGCTGCAGAGCTCGGGTCCCGTGGAGCGGGCGCCCGAGGAGGTCGCCGGCAGGGCGATCGGGGAGCTCGAACGAAGCTTCGATCCCCTCTGGGGAGGGTTCGGAGGGGCTCCCAAGTTCCCCACGCCCTCCCGCCTCCTTCTGCTCGCCGAGGCCGCGCCGAGCGACCGGCGGGCGGAGGCGATGCTGGCGACGACCCTCGACCGCATGGCGCGGGGCGGGCTCTTCGACCAGCTCGGCGGCGGCTTCCACCGCTACGCGACCGACCGCGAGTGGAAGGTCCCCCACTTCGAGAAGATGCTCTACGACAACGGCCTGCTGCTCGAGATCTTCGCGCGCCGTGCCGCGAGCACCGCAGAGCGCCAGCCTCGCCGTGTCGTCGAGGCCACGGTCGGCTTCCTCGAGCGCGAGATGCGGGATCCGGACTCGGGGGCGTTCTGGAGCGCCCTCGATGCCGATTCCGAAGGACGCGAGGGGGCCTACTACGTCTGGACCCGCGACCAGCTCCGCGATGCCTTGGGGGACGAGGACTTCGGCTTCCTGGCGCCCCTGCTCGGCTTCGACGGTCCGCCCTTCTTCGAGGACGACGGCTACGTCCTGCACCTGCCGGCGCCGCTCGCCGACCAGGCGCGGCGCCGGCGCCTCGACGAGGAGGAGTTGGTCGCCGAGATGGATCGGACGGCCGGCCTCCTGCACCGGGTTCGGGACGGTCGGCGACGCCCGGCGACCGACGACAAGGTGCTGGCGGACTGGAACGGCATGGCGATCGCCGGGCTGGCGACCGCCGGCCGTCTGCTGGGGCGGGCCGGCTGGGTCGAGCTGGCGGCCGATGCCGCACGAGCCGTTCTCGGACCGATGCGCCCGGACGGCGAGCTGCACCATTCCCGGCGCGCCGGGCGGCTGGGTCCCTCGGCCTTCCTCTCCGACTACGTCTGGGTGATCCACGGGCTCCTCGCCCTCGACGCGGCGAGCCCGGACGACGGGTGGCGCGAAGCGGCGATCGATCTGGCCGCGGAGCAGGAGCGCCGGCTGGCGGCGCCGGAGGGCGGCTACTTCGCCGCCGCCTCCCGCGAGGACCTGATCGCCCGCAGCCGCGAGGTCTTCGACGGGGCGATCCCAGCGGCCAACGCCGTGGCCTGCTGGAACTGGGTGGAGCTCGGCAGGCGCACCGGCGAGCCGCGTTGGCGGGACGGAGCCGCCCACCTGCTGGAGGCGTTCGGCGGGCTCGTCGAGCGCCACGCCGGCGCGGGCGACGGCCTCCTCGTCGGCGCGTTGCGCCACCGCGCGGCGCTCGACGAGCGCGAGGCGGGCGCTCCGGGCCGGGTGGCCCACACCCTCGAGGCGGAGGCCCGCCGGGCCCTCGAGGTCTCGCTCGATCCGGGGGAGGGCGCGTCCGCGGGCGAATGGCGCGAGCTCAGGCTGCGCCTGGTGCCGGCCGCAGGGTGGCGCATCGCCGGTCCGCTCGGGGCCGGCCCGCCCGAGCTGGTCGGGAGGGACCTCCCGCTCGAGCCTCCGGAGTGGCCGAGCGAAGCGGCCGAGGGACTCTCCGCGCCCGTGACCCTGACGCTGCGGGTGGGACCGCGCCGCGGCGGCGAGGGCCGCCTGATCCTGCGCTACGGCGCCTGCGACCGGAGCCGATGCCTGCCGCCGGTGCACCTCGAGCTGCCCGTCCCGCAGTGACTGCGACTATACTGCGGGGTGGGGCGATGACGCGTAAATCCACGGCCTGCAAGCGTTTCCCGATCGTCGCGGCGACTGTCGCGTGCCTGGGGCTGTCCGTCCCCGGTCTCGGGGCGGCGGCCGAGGAGGAGGCGGCGACGGCCGCGGGTGAGGTCCACCTGCTGCGCGTGCAGTCGATCATCCACCCGGTGGCGTCGCGCTACCTGCGCGATTCGCTGGAGGAGGCCGACGAGGCGGGCGCCGCGGCGCTGGTCGTCGAGCTCGACACGCCGGGGGGCTTGCTGCAGTCGACCCGCGAGATGTCGGAGGCGATGCTGGCTGCGGAGACGCCGGTCATCGTCTTCGTCTCGCCGAGCGGCGCCCAGGCCGCCTCGGCCGGGTTCTTCCTCCTCATGGCCGCCGACCTCGCGGTGATGGCCCCGGGGAGCAACACCGGAGCGGCCCACCCGGTGGGGGGGCAGGGCGAGGACATCGAGGGGACCCTGGGCGAGAAGGCGGCGCAGGATGCGGCGGCGACCATCCGGTCACTGGCCGAGCGCAACGGCCGGGACGCCGCTCTGGCCGAGAGCGCTGTCGTGGAGAGCCGGTCCTTCACCGCCGACGAAGCGCTCGCGAGCGGGCTGGTGGACCTCGTAGTGGGTGACCTGCAGGGGCTGCTCGCCGCCGCCGACGGTCGCACCGTGACCAAGGCGGACGGCGGCGAGAGGATGCTGGCGACGGCGGGAGCGCCGGTCCGCACGATCGAGATGACCGCCTTCGAGCGTTTCCTCTCGGCCCTGGCGCACCCGAACATCGCGTACATGCTGCTGACCCTGGGCGGGCTGGGCCTCTATTTCGAGCTCTCCAGCCCCGGCGCCATCCTTCCCGGCGTGCTGGGAGCGATCAGCCTGCTGCTGGCCTTCTTCGCCCTCTCCGTCCTCCCGGTCAACTACGCGGGCATCGCCCTCATCGCTCTGGCCCTGGTGCTCTTCGTCGCCGAGATCAAGGTGACCAGCTACGGCTTGTTGACGATTGGTGGCATCATCGCGCTGGTCCTGGGCTCGCTGATGTTGTTCGACAGCCCGGACCCGGCCATCAGGGTCAGCATGAGCGTCATCGCCATCGTCACCAGCTTCGCGGCGGTGCTGGTCGTCGTCCTCTTGACGCTGGTGGTGCGGACGTATCGCGGGCAGGTGAGGACCGGGAGCGAGGGGATGATCATGGAGCGGGGCGTGGCGAGGACTCCGCTGTCGCCGGTCGGGAAGGTCTTCGTGCACGGCGAGCTGTGGGAGGCGGAGACCGAGAACGGCGAGGTGCCGGCGGGGGAGGCGGTCGAGGTGCTGGCGGTCGAAGGGATGAGGCTCAAGGTGAGACCCCTGCCTCGCCGGGCGTCGTAGTTACGAAAGGAGCGTCGAGAAATGTTCACGGGTGGAACCACCGGCCTGATCCTGGTCGTCGTCATCGTCGTCTACCTGTTCTCCCGCTGGGTGAACATCCTGAACGAGTACGAGCGGGCGGTGGTCTTCCGGCTCGGCCGACTGGTGAGCGCCCCTCGCGGACCGGGCCTCGTCCTCATCCTCTGGCCGCTCGAGCGCATGGTGAAGATGTCCCTGCGCACCGTCGTGCACGACGTGCCGTCGCAGGACGTCATCACGCGAGACAACGTGTCGGTCAAGGTCAACGCGGTGGTCTACTTCCGCGTCGTCGAGCCGTCGAAGGCAGTCGTCGAGGTCGAGAACTACCTGGTGGCCACGAGCCAGATCGCGCAGACGACCCTGCGCTCGGTCCTGGGCCAGGCCGACCTCGACTCGCTGCTCTCCGAGCGCGACCAGCTCAACGAGCAGCTGCAGACGATCATTGACGCCCACACCGATCCGTGGGGCATCAAGGTCTCGGCGGTCGAGGTCAAGCACGTCGACCTGCCGCAGGAGATGCAGCGGGCGATGGCGCGCCAGGCCGAGGCCGAGCGCGAGAAGCGCGCCAAGATCATCCACGCGGACGGCGAGCTGCAGGCGTCCAAGAGCCTGGCCGAGGCCGCGAGCGCGTTCAGCGCCAATCCCGTGACGCTGCAGCTGCGCTACCTCCAGACCCTGACCGAGATCGCCGCCGAGCAGAACTCGACCATCCTCTTCCCCTTGCCTATCGACCTGATCTCGGCCTTCCTGCGCCGCGGTTCCGAGGAGCCCAGGTGACATCGTGAGCGAACGCGAAGACAGCTACTACGAGATCTCGCTGACCCACCGGCAGGTGATGTGGGTCTTCATCGTCCTGCTGGCCTGCGTGGCCACCGCCTTCTTCGCCGGGCTCTGGCTCGGTCAGGAGCCGGGCAGCGACGCCCCCCTGGTGATCCGTGCGGACGAAGAGCCGGCGGCGGAGGACCCTGCCGACGAGCTCGAGCCGCTGCGCTTCTTCGCCGAGGACGAGCAGGTCCCGGAGCCGGCGGTCGAGAGCCCGGGCGAGGAGACGACGCTGGCCGAGGACCTCGGAGCCGCGGAGCCGGCCGATCCGCCGCGGAGCGAGCCGCCACCGACTCGCTCACCCGAGCCGCGGGAGATCGTGCCCGAGCCGCAGGAGATCCCGCCCGAGCCGCAAGAGGCGCGAGCTCCGGAACCGCAGCAGACGCCGGTGCAGGAGGCCCCTCTCCCCGCATCCCGGGAGGGTCTCGTCATCCAGGTCTTCTCCTCGGTCGATCGCGCCCAGGCGCAGCAGCTGGTCGATCGTCTGAAGCAGGGCGGCCACCCGGCCTTCCTGTCGCCCGTCGAGGCCGAGGGGCGGACGATGTTCCGGGTGCGGATCGGTCCCTACGAGGAGCGACAGAGCGCCGAGCGGGTGGCCGAGAACGTCCGCCGCTCCTATCGCCTCGACACCTGGATCACGCAGAATTCCTGAGAGCGAGTCGCCGATGGGGATGAGGGGGACGGGCCGCAGCTCGCCCCTCGCCGCCCCCCTGGCGGCCGTCGTGGCGGGCTGCTTGTGGGCGCTCTGCTTCCGCGAGCGACCGCTGCCGGTTGCGTCGTGGGGGGCCCTGGCCCCCACGCTGGTGCTGCTCGGGCTGCCCCGGCCGGTGCGCCTCACCTACCTGGCGGGGGTCTCGTACTGGGCGGCGGCGCTGTGGTGGATCGTGGCGACGATGAGGGTGTACGGCGGGCTTCCGGCCTGGCTCGCCCTGGCCGCCCTTCTGTTTCTGGCGGCCGTCCTGGCGGCGTACTGGGCGCTCTTCGCCTGGATGGTCTGGCCGCTCTGGCGGCGTGGCACCGCATGGGGGCTGGCCGCCGCGCCGGCGGCCTGGATGGCCTGTGAGTGGCTGCGGGCCTGGGTGCTGGGCGGGTTCCCGTGGAACCTGGCGGCCTACGCCTGGATGGAAGTGCCCGGAGCGCGTCCTCTCGCGGCGTGGGTCGGTGCCTACGGCGTCTCGGCGGCCGTCGTTCTCGCCAACGCCGCCGTCGTCGCGGCCCTGGCGCACCGCCGCTGGCGCCTCGCGGCCGGCGTGGTGGGATCGGTTCTCCTCGTCCTGGCGACGGCGGCTCGCTGGGCGGGGCCCGGCGTCGCCGGCGCGGGGCGCTCGACGCGGCCGGTACGGGTCGTGCAGCCGAACGTCCCCAACCTGACCGAATGGGACGCGAGCCTCGTCGAGGAGGGCTATCAACGCCTCCTCCGGCTCTCGCGGGAGGCTTGCGACCGCCAGGCGTTGCTGGTCTGGCCGGAGAGCGCGGCCTTTCCCATGAGCTGGCAAGATCACGAGCGGCTGCGCCACGACGTCGAGGCGCTGGCGCGCAGAGGGTGCCCCGTCCTGCTCAACACCCCCTGGCTCCTCCCGGACGGCTACCGCAACGCCGCCCTGGTCGTGGGCGAGGACGGCCCGGCCGCTCGTTACGACAAGCGGCATCTGGTGCCGTTCGGCGAGTACGTGCCCTGGTGGCTGCCGGTCGGCGAGACCCTGGCTCGCAACGTGGGCAACTTCGTCCCCGGCCGGGAGCCGATTCTGCTGCCGTGGCGGGAGGAGCGGCTGGGCGTCGCGGTCTGCTACGAGATCGTCTACCCCGCGGAGGTGGCGGCGACGGTCGCGCGCGGCGCCACGATCCTGGTCACGATCACCAACGACGCGTGGTATGGCGACACCGCCGCACCCTGGCAGCATCTCGCCGCCGCCCGCTTCCGGGCCGCCGAGCTCCACCGGCCCGTCCTCCGCGCCGCCATCACCGGGGTATCGGCCGTGATCCGACCGGACGGCGGCCTCGAGTCCGTGCTCGGCGTCGGGGAGGAGGGGGTCTTGCGCGCCGAGGTCGCCGGCCGGACCGACAGGACTCCCTACGCCCGCGCCCCGTGGTTGCCGCCGCTCGCCGCGTCGCTCGCCTGGCTCGGGCTCCGGTTCGGAGCGCGGAGGAGGTCGGGTAGACTGTGAGGCCCGCGGGCCGCGGGAGGTGGGAGACCGCAGAGCATGTCGATCGAGATCCAACAGCGCCTGGAGGGCCTGGGCGAGCGCCTGGAGGGCCTGAGGGGGTTCCTTTGAGCAGGCCGGCCCCGAGCAACGCCTGGCGGAGATCGACCGGGTCATGCAGGAGCCCGGCTTCTGGGACGACCGGGAGGGCAACGCGACCATCCTGCGCGAGCGCCGCGCGGTCGAGCGCCGGGTCGAGTTGCTGAACAGGCTGCACCGCGACGCCGAGGAGCTGGACGCCTGGAGGGAGCTGGTCGCGGAGGGCGAGACCGACGCCGAGCTGGCGGCCTTCGTGGCGAGGCTCGACGACGAGCTCGAGAAGCTCGACCTGCAGCTCAAGCTCTCCGGGGCGGACGACGACAAGAACGCCTTGGTCGCCATCCACCCGGGGGCCGGCGGCACGGAGTCCCAGGATTGGGCCGAGGTCCTGCTGCGCATGTACCTGCGCTGGGCCGAGCGCAACGGCTACGAGGTGGAGATGCTGGATCGCCTCGAGGGGGAGGAGGCGGGGATCAAGAGCGTCACCTTCGCCGTGCGCGGCACCTATGCCTACGGCTACCTGCAGGGGGAAAGCGGCGTCCACCGGCTGGTGCGGATCAGCCCGTTCGACTCGCAGAGCCGCCGTCACACCTCCTTCGCCTCGGTCGACGTCTTCCCGGAGGTGGACGACGACATCGAGATCGACATCGACGAGAAGGACCTGCGCGTGGACACCTATCGCTCCTCGGGCGCCGGCGGCCAGCACGTCAACAAGACCGAGTCGGCGGTGCGCATCACCCACCTGCCGACCAACATCGTCGTCGCCTGCCAGAACGAGCGCAGCCAGCACAAGAACCGCGCCACCGCGATGAAGATGCTGAAGGCCCGCCTCTACGACCGCGAGGTGAAGAAGCGGGAGGACGAGGCCGCGGTGCGCGAAGGCAACAAGAAGGACATCGCCTGGGGCAGCCAGATCCGCAGCTACGTCCTCCATCCCTACCGGATGGTCAAGGACCATCGCACCGATCACGAGACCGGCAACACCGACCGGGTGCTCGACGGCGACTTCGACGACTTCATCGAGGCGTTCCTGAAGAGCCAGATCGCCTGAGCCTGTGGCCGACCGAGCGCTCACCTGGATCCACGAGGTCCGCCGCCGGCTGGAGTCGCCGCCGCCGCGACGACTGCCGGTCGACGAGGCCCGGCAGGCCGCGGTGTTGGTGCCGCTCTTCGTCCAGGAGGGCGACCTCCACCTCCTGCTGACCCAGCGCTCGCAGGCGCTGCCCAGCCATCGGGGGCAGATCGCCTTCCCGGGCGGCGCCCTCGAGACCGGCGAGAGCGTCTGGGACGCCGCCCTGCGCGAGACGCAGGAGGAGGTCGGCCTCGACCCCGGTCGCATCCTCCGGCTCGGCCAGCTCGACGAGGTCGCCTCGCCGGCCGGCTTCCGCATCGTTCCCTGCGTGGGCGCCGCGCCGGTGCCTCTCGAGCCGGTCCCCAACGAGGACGAGATCGAGCGCGTTTTCGGCCTCCCCCTCCTCGCCTTCGCCGACCCCGGCATCGCCGAGGACCGCGAGGTCGACTTCGACGGCCGCCGCCGCGCCATCCGCGTCTACCGCGTCGCCGACCCCCCGGTCTGGGGGTTGACGGCGCGCATCATCCAGGGGTTGCTGGAGAGACTGGGGGTGGGATGACCTCGAGTCCGTGCGCCTTGCTATGGGAGGAGAACGCGGGGCTCGAGAGTCAGCTCGTGAATCTCACCGCTACGTTCGATTTCGAGCTCGAGGAGCGGCACCGTGCTCGAGAGGAGGTTCTCGGCTTCGCCCAGGGTCAGACCTCGAGCGGCCCGTCCTCGCAGACTCACGACGCGGTCGCCGGCTTGCGCTCCGGCTTCGTCGGCGGGTGAACCCGGGACCACGTGCCGGACCGCGATCTGCCGGAGATCGTCGCCTTCCGCCACGAGGCTCAGGCCTGTGTGGTCGAAGGGAAACGGGGCCGAGACGCGAGAGCCGGGCTTGAGCAGCATCCTCTTGCGGTGATAGTCGAGCGTGACCGTGAACCGTTGCAGGACCTCGCCACCCAGGGTCCCCGCGTCTTCGTCCCCGCCGGTGGCTGTTGGAGTGTACCTGGCAACGGGTCGGGACAGGGTGAAGGGCCCGAGCGTCAAGGCATCGAGACGGAACGCTCGCGACTCCGTCGGACCACGAACACCGACACCGGGAGTGGACACCGCAGGCTGCTTCGACCCCACCAACCCGCTGCGAGCCACGAATGTCCCGTTCAGCCCCAACCCGCTGACGCTGCCGGTATCGACCTTGAGCTTTGCGCCCACCGGGTTGCCCCCGAGGGGATCGAGCTCGGCAGCGACACGGACCTCCCGGTGATCGATCTCCACCGAAAGCGCGACCGCATCCCCGAGAGGCTCGTAGGCCACCGGCTCGTGTAACCGCACCAGCTCGCTGTCGTAGTCGATCTCGATCGCCGCCAGCGAGATGAAATCGTGACCGAGGATCCCGTAGAGCCGCCGGCCGACGTACGGCTCGAGGAAGCCGAGGTGGAGGGCAGGGAGGCGCCGGGGCTCGAAACGCGCGCCCGACAATCCGATCGGCAGCCGAGGAGCGAAGCCGAGCCGTACCGAGCCGCCACCAGACGGGATGTCCCGCCATCCCGCGATCGCGACGTTCAGCTCGCCCGCGCGGTCGGCGTTGACCACCGTGAACTGGAAGCCACTGTCGAGGAGCAGCTCCACGTGCTTGGAGCCGACGACGGCAGGTACGAACACCAGACCGCGGTCGACCACCACCGGAAGGGAGACGCTCGAGCCGGAACGGATCTCGAGCTCTCCTCTGGAACCGATCCCCATCAGGAAGAGCCAGCCGCTTCGATGGGCCCATGCCACGACCGCGATGCCGAGGACCAAGACCACAGTGAAGGCCACTCCTGCCCATCGCCAGCGAGCTCGCATGACTTCTGGTCCTTTTCCGAGGACTGGGCTACTGCCACCACTACGGCACGCCCCTTTCGTTTGTTTCCGCATCCCTGGCAGGAGGTGCACCGGCTGCTGCGCCAGGCTCCGGGACGCCGCCGCGCGAAGGAGCCGCGGGGCGTGACCGACGCTGGGTCGCCGACCTCGTTCCAGGTGAAGTCGGTGTCGAACCGGAATGTCCCCCAACAAGCGGCTGGCAGCGCCTCTCGGGGGCACCTCCTCTCGGGGAGCAGCGGCCCCGGCCTGGGGTGCTTCCTCGTCCTCGCGAGCTCTC
>Ga0299913_10000407_pt1 | contig 26772 bp, 29 predicted proteins | sample RVTome_9_FD_201360 | JGI IMG/M metagenome (GOLD analysis project Ga0299913, IMG submission 201360) | Soil microbial communities from uranium-contaminated site in the Upper Colorado River Basin, Wyoming, United States - RVT155D38 (version 2) ... | reverse complement strand
CCTCCAGAAGGTCCTGCGCGACCGCTTCCAGGTGCCCATCGAGACGATGAACCCGCTGCGCCGCGTGCGCTACCGGGAGAGCGAGTTCAACGCCGAGTGGCTCGAGGGGATCGCCCCGATGCTGGCCGTCGCGGTGGGCCTCGCGATCCGCAGGGTCGGGGACTAGGGAGGGGGCGAGACCGTGATCCGGATCAATCTCCTCGCCGAAGGCCGCCGGGCGGCGGTGCGGCGCGTCCGGCCCGCGACCCTGCTCGAGGGGGAGAACGTCGCGCTCCTGATGCTCGTCGCCGGGCTGCTGCTCGTCGGCGCGATACCCGCGGGCGCGTGGTGGTGGATGAACACCCGGCGGATCGACGACAACGAGCGCCAGATCGCCGAGGCACAGCGCGAGGTCGACGAGCTCGCCGCGATCATCCGCGAGGTCGAGGAGTTCAAGGCGCGGCAGGCCGAGCTCGAGCGCAAGATCGGGGTGATCAACGACCTGCGGCGCAACCAGAGCGGCCCGGTGCGGGTGATGGACGACGTCTCCCGCGCCCTGCCCGAGCTGCTCTGGCTCGACAAGATGACCCTGCGCGGCCAGACGGTGCAGGTCAACGGGCGGTCGTTCAACACCAACGCCGTGGCCAGCTTCATCGACAACCTCGACAAGGTGGCCAACTTCAAGGAGCCGAACCTCAACCAGCTCGAGCGCCGCGGCCGCGTCTACGGCTTCAACCTCACCTTCGGGTTCACCAACCCGCCGCTGCCCGAAGAGGCGGAGGCTGCGGCGGACGCCGAGACGATGGCCTCCGACGGCGCCGCCGCGGCCGGCGAGGCCGAGGAGGCCCCGGCAGCCGCCGGGGCGGCGGGGAGCTGACCGATGGCGATGGAAACCGGACTCGAGGGGAAGCCCTGGTGGTACGGCCTCGGCATCGGCGCGGCCGTCGGCGCGGTGATCCTCGGTCTCGTCTGGTGGCAGGTCCTCGAGCCGCAGCGCGAGCAGATGGAGCGCCAGGACGCACGGCTCACCGAGCTCCAGTCGAAGATCGTCGAGGGCCGGGCCGCCCGCCAGCAGCTCCCCCAGTTCCGCGAGCAGGTGCGCACCCTCGAGCTCGAGCTCGACAAGCTGCTGCGCATCCTGCCCGCCCGGCGCAACACCCCGGAGCTGCTGCGCCGCATCCGCGCCCTCGCGGAGCAGGGCGACTTCGGCTTCCAGCGCTTCACCCCCGGCCGGTTCGTCGACCGCGAGTTCTACAGCGAGTGGCCGATCCGCATCGACCTGACCGGCGGCTATCACCAGCTCGCCATGTTCTTCGACTCGATCAGCCGGCTGTCGCGGATCATCAACGTCGAGAACCTGACGATCGACGCGCGACAGCGGGGCCGCGAGACGATCGCCACGACCTTCACCGCCAAGACCTTCGTCTACAAGGAGCCCGAGCCCGATGAGACCGGTACCGCGGCCGACGATGCTCCTTAGCCTCGGCGAGGCCTGGCGGCTTCTCGCCGCCGCGGCCCTCGCCGCGCTCCTCGCCCTGGCGATCGGCCCGGCGGCCCTCGCCCAGGACGACGAGCCGGACGCCGCAGAGGAGGAGGCGGCCGAGGGGGAGCCCCTCCCCGAGGAGGGCCTGCCCGACATCGACGCGATCCTGCGCAGCGACGAGGAGATCTGGAGCGGCGGCGGCTACAGCTACGACCCCGGCGACCGGCGCGACCCGTTCAAGTCGCTGCTCGATCCGCGCGAGCTCGAAGAGCGGGATGGCCCGCGGCCCGAGGGGGTGCCGGGGCTGCTGATCGACGAGATCACGCTCTCGGGCATCTTCCGGACCCGCCGCGGCTGGATCGCGCAGGTCCAGGCGACGAACCAGGAGAAGGCCTACCTGATCAAGGAGGGCGACCAGCTCTACGACGGCGACGTGGTGTCGATCGGCAAGGACGAGGTGGTCTTCAAGCAGGTGGTGCAGGACCCGACGGCGCTGAAACCGTTCCGCGAGGTGGTCAAGACGCTGAGCCCGTAGCCCGCGTTTGTGCGGCGACGGCCGACGCGTCCCGGGAAGGGAGCGATGACGATGGTTGAGCTCGGCACGACGAGATGGTGGGTATGCGCCGGCGCGCGTCGGCGGGCGGCGCCCGCGGTCGCGGCGCTCTGTGCGGCGGCGGTCGTGGCCGGCTGCGCCTCGGCTCCGCCCGCCGCGCCCCCGCCCGCCCCCGGGGCGGCGGCCGCCGGAGGCGCGGCGACCGCGGCGCCGGCCGGCGAGCCGCAGGCCGCGACGGCGGAGATCGGCTCGCTGACCCTGCGCGAGGAGGCGGCCGAGGTCTACCTCGAGGTCCGTGCCTCCGCACCGCTGGTGTGGTTCAGCTTCCGGGACCCCGAGGGCCGGCTCGTCGTCGAGCTGCCGAACAGCGTGCCGGGTGCGAAGGTCGGCGACCTCGCGCCGGCGACCGGGCTGGTGTCGAAGGTCGCGGTCGAGCGCGAGCGGCGCGCGGACCGGCCGCTCACCCGGCTGGTCATCGCCACCCGGCGGGAGGCCGAGCACTCCGTCGTCGGCAAGGGCGACTCGCTGGCGGTGCGGCTCGAGCCGCTCGCCGCGGCGAGCACCGTCGCCCTGGCCTACGAGCCCCTGCCCGACGCCGAGGAGGAGATCGCCGAGGAGCCCGCCGAGGAGGAGGAGGTCGGGAGGCTGGCGTCGCTGCTCGAGGAGGAGGTCGCGGCGACGGCCGGAGCCGAGCCCGAGCTCGCAGCCGAGATCTACGACGAGTTCGACGAGACGGCCGCGGCCGAGCCCGCCGAGCCGGCACGGCCGATGACGTGGTCGCCCGCCGAGGAGCCGGCGGCACCCTACGCCGCGCCGGCGGCTTCGGCCGGCGGGACCCCGGAGCGGCCGTTCGTCGCCCCGCCGCCGACCGGTGCGCCGGCCGGGCGGCTCGGCGGCGTCGAGGTCGACAGCACGGCCCCGTCCGCCGTGGTGCGGGTCGTGGGCGACGGGCAGTTCGCCTACTCGACCTTCGCGCTGTCCGACCCCGACCGCTTCGTCATCGACCTCGACGGGGTGATCAACGAGGCCCCCTCCTCCACCGTCCCGGTCGGCGGCGGCGGGGTGGACCGCGTGCGGGTCGCCCAGTTCCGCACCGCCCCCGACCCGGTGTCGCGGATCGTCTTCGACCTCGCGACGCCCAAGGTGCCGCGGATCGAGCGGACCGAGCGGGCGCTGATCGTGCGCTTCAACGGCAACGAGCCCCACGCCGCCGTCGCCCCCGCCGCGTCGCGGCCCGCGGCAACCGTCTCCGCGCTCGCCCCGTACGTGCCACCGCCGCCGGAGCCCCAGGACGAGCCGGAGGACGACGAGGTCGTGGTCTCGGTCGAGACGGACGAGCCCGAGGAGGTCGAGGTGCGGGTGATCGAGCGCCCCGAGCCGCGGCCGCCGGCGCCGCAGAGGCAGCCGCCGCCGCGCGAGCCGATGCCGGCCGCCGAGAGCGACCTCGACCTCTACGGCGGCGAGTCGATCGAGATCACCACCCCGTCGCCGACCCAGACCTTCGCCACCCGCACCGTCGAGGCCACCGGCGAGCGCCAGTACGTCGGCGAGCTGGTGTCGTTCACCCTGCGCGACGCGGACCTGGTCGAGACCCTGCGGTCGTTCGCCGCGATCAGCGGTCTGAACATGGTGATCCAGCCCGGCGTCCGGGGCACGGTGACCGTCGAGCTCAACGACGTCCCCTGGGACCAGGCCTTCGAGCAGATCCTGCGGCTGCACGGGCTGTGGTACGAGGTCGACGGCAACATCATGCGGATCGCCCCGACGTCGGTTCTCCAGGACGAGGCGACGACCCGCCAGCGTCTGGCCCAGGCGCGGGAGCTGTCGGTGCCGCTGACCACCGTGATGCGGCGGCTCTCCTACTCCAACGCCGGCGCCGTCTCGGGGCTCCTCCGCCAGGCGATCCTGTCGCGGCGCGGCAGCGTCATCGTCGACGGGCGGACGAACACGCTGATCATCAAGGAGCTGCCCGAGTACATGCCGACGGTGATCTCGGTGATCGAGAACCTCGACATCGCCGAGCCGCTGGTGATGATCGAGGCGCGGATCGTCGAGACGCGGAAGAACTTCACCCGCACCCTCGGCATCGACTGGAGCTTCGGCGGGGTGTCGGCGCCGGAGTTCGGCAACACGACCGGCATCCAGTTCCCGAACCAGGGGACGGTCGACGGCGGGGTCAACCTGGCCACCGGCGGCGACAACGCCTTCCTCGACATCTCGCTGGGCAACGTGCTCAACACCTTCAACCTCGACCTCGCCCTGACGGCGGCCGAGAACGAGGGGCTGGTCAACATCCTCTCCGCCCCCAAGGTCCAGGCGCTCAACAACCAGCGGGCGTCGATCCAGTCCGGGTTCCAGATCCCGATCCAGACCGTCGCCAACAACACCGTGAGCGTGCAGTTCGTCAACGCGACGCTCAAGCTCGACGTCACCCCGCAGGTCACCGCCGAGGGGACGGTGCTGCTGGACATCGACATCCAGAAGCGCAACCCCGAGTTCGGCCTGGCGATCGCCGGCTCGCCGAACGCGCCGATCTCGACCAAGGAGGCGTCGACCCGCGTGCTCGTGCGCGACGGCGGCACGACGGTGATCGGCGGCATCTACGAGGTGTCGACCAACCAGGGCGAGGACCGGGTGCCCGGCCTCGCGAACATCCCCATCCTGGGGTATCTGTTCAAGAACCGGCGTCGCGAGGACTCGAACAACGAGCTGCTGATCTTCATCACCCCGCGGGTGATCAAGCTGTGAAGCCGCCGGAGGAGCCGAGAGCCATGCATCGAACCATCGTCCCCCTGCTCGCCGCGGCCGCCCTGGCGCTCGCCGCGCTCGGCTGCGCCGGCGACCGCGTCGAGGACACCGAAGGGAGCGTCATCCTCTCGGTGAGCGACTTCGACGGCCTTCCGGTCCGGGTGTCGGTGAACGGCGCCGGCGAGCTCCTGCAGATGGACCAGGTGACGATCTCCAACGTCCCGAAGGACCAGAACGCGAACACCAGCCCGCTCCAGGACGTCGAGATGACGACCTACGAGGTCGTCTACGAGCGCATCGACACCGGCACGCGGGTGCCGACGCCGCTCGTCCGCCGCATCTTCGGCGTCGCCCCGGTGGGCGGCGACATCGTCTACGACAACCTGGTGATCATGGGCGCCGAGCAGCTCGGCAACCCGCCGCTCTCGGACCTCGAGATCTTCAACGGCGGGGTCGACTCCGAGACCGGCAGCCCGGTGATCGCCATCGGATTCCGCATGCGCTTCTTCGGACGGACGATCGCGGGTGACCAGGTGGCCACCGCACCGGTCCGCTTCGACGTCGAGTTCGTGCCCTGAGCCTGGCGAGGACGTAGCCATGAAGACGAGACCCACACTCCGCGCACTCTCCCGCTGGACGGCCTACGCGGCGCTCGCCGTGGCGGCGGCCTGCTCGTCGGACTCGCCGACCGAGCCGACGCGAGCCCCGGGTCCACCGCCCGGCACCGGCGGCGCCAGTGCGACCTACAACGTCACGGTGACCGCGTCGCCGGGCACCGTCGCCGCCGGGTCCGACGACCCGGTCGTCGTCACCGTGCGCGCGGTCCGCACCGACAACGGCCAGCCGGCGCCGAACGACACGATCGCCGTGATCACGGCCACCGAGGGGAGCTTCGGGGCGCCGGGCGGCGAGAACGCGGTCACGGTCAGCCTGATCGACGGCGCCGCCCAGGTCCAGTACTTCCCGCCGACCGACGACGCGGGGACCGTCGTCATCCGGGCGAGCGTCGCCGGCTCGGTCGGCTCGACCTCGATCACCATCCTCGAGGCCGCGACCTTCTTCATCTCGTTCGTCGACCCGAACGTCGGCTCGCCGACCGGCGGCGAGGAGGTCTTCATTCACGGCAGCGGTTTCGAGGAGCCGGTCAGGGTGTCGTTCGGAGGCGCCAACGCGCGCGTCCTCTCGGTGTCGCCGACCCGCATCCGGGTCATCGCACCCGAGTCGCCCGGGAATCTCAACGAGCGACTCACGGTGCCGGTGACCGTCACGATCAACGTCAACCAGGAGGATCAGGCCACGGATACCCTGCCCGGCGCGTACACCTACGCGCCCGGCGGCTCCCCCGACCAGCCGGCGATCTTCTCGGTCACGCCGTCGTCCGGTCCGAACGAGGGCGGAACCCGCGTGTCGATCATCGGCAGCGGGTTCGTGGCTCCGGTGCGAGTCGACTTCTGTGTCTCGGGGGGGACTTGTGTCGAGGCCGAGGTTCTCAACGTCACGTCGAATCGGGTGGAGGTCCGCTCGCCGGCCGCGACGGGATTCGGCTCCGGTCTGCGCAACGAGAACACGACGGTCAGGGTGCAGAACATCAACAGCGGTCTCTCCACCGAGCTGACACAAGCCTTCCGCTACGGCGTGACCCTCGTGATCACCGGGATCGCACCGGACGTGGTCAGCGCCGAGAACCCCGGGCTGGTGACGATCTTCGGCGAAGGCTTCGAGAGTCCCCTGCTCGTCCTGTTGGACGGCAAAGAACAGGCGGTCATCTCGGTGACCGGCTCCCAGGTGGTCTTCCGACCCGACCCCTTCCCCGTCGTCGGGTGCCCACCGGAGGGTCAACCCGTCGGTACTCGACAAGTCGCCGTGAGACTGCTCACGACGAATGTCCAGCAGCCGAGTCCCGTCGCGTTGAAGTACACAGCCGACATCCCGAGGCCGCAGATCGTCTCCGTCCAGCCGAACTCCGGTTCGGGCGGCGGCGGGACCGCGGTCACCGTCGGCGGATCGGGCTTCGACGCTCCGGTCCGGGTCCAGTTTGACGGGTCCTCGGCGCAGGTGGGGAACGTGACGTCGACCCAAATTCAGGTCACGACGCCAGCCTTCACCGGGACCTTCCCGACGGAGGCATGCACGGCGGCAGGTAACGTGCCTGGAACCCGACGGCGGCCGGTTTCGGTAGGAGTGACGGTCACGAATCTCGAAACCGGCTGCACCGACACGCTGCCCGGGAGTTTCGTGTATCAGCCTGACACGACCTGCGTGCCCAACGAAGCTCCAGAGCCCTCGCCCGAGTGCGACAACGGGGAAGACGACGACCTGGATGGAGACACGGACTTCCCCGACGACGCGGAATGCGACGACGCGAACGACGACGACGAGTCGGCCTGATCCGGGTCACCTAGCCTGAACTCCCCCCGGGGCGGTCGCCTAGACGGGCGGCCGCCCCGGTCCGTATACTGGCTCCGATGAGGACGAAGTCTCTCTCCCTGCTCGTACTTCCGCTGCTCCTCGGGGCCTCCGGCTGCGACGAGGCGACCCCGGTCGCGCCGTCCGGCACGGTGCTGACGATCTCCGCCTCGCCGAGCGAGATCCCGGTCGGCGGCAGCTCGACGATCCGCGTCACCGCCCTGCGCGCCAACGGCACGCCGGTCAACCCCGGCACGCTGATCCGGCTCGACACCACCCTGGGGACGATCGACGAGTCGGTGGCGACCGACGACTCCGGCGTCGCCCGCGCCACGCTGCGCGGCGACGGCCGCATCGGCACCGCCACCGTGACCGCGCGGTCGGGCGCCAGCGAGGCGGCGACCGTCGAGGTCGAGATCGGCGAGGCGGCGGCGAACGCCACCCTCCAGGTCAGCCCGTCGTCGGTCCCCGAGACCGGGGGCACGATCACGCTCCTGGCCGGCGTACGCGACGACCAGGGGCAGCCGCTGCCCAACGCGACGGTGAACTTCACGACCGAGATCGGCGCCCTGGCCTCGGGGGGCGCCTTCCTGACCACCGGGCCCGACGGGCAGGTGAGCGACACCCTGACGGTCAGCGAGGGCGACGTCGCCACCCTGGGCGACGACGACTTCCAGGTCGGGCTCGAGGTCGGCGGCGCCGGGTCGGTGGTCACCAAGACCTTCGCCGTCCGCATCCAGCGGCCGCCCGACGCCGCCTTCAGCTTCGTCCGCAACCAGCTCACGGTCGCCTTCGAGGACCAGTCGACGAACAACCCGACGAGCTGGCTGTGGGACTTCGGCGACGGGCAGACCGGGCGGCAGCAGAACCCGACGCACACCTACAGCGCGCCGGGCACCTACACGGTGACCCTGACCGTGCGCAACGCGATCGGCGAGGACAGCATCTCGCAGCTCGTCCAGGTCACGCAGTAGAGGCGGGCCGGCGCGGGCTCGGGCGGGCCGGCCCGGGCCGCCGCCCGCGGAGGATCGGGCCGGCCGGACCGGTCGTCGCTGGTATACTGCGGCGTCCGCTCCCGCCGCCCGTCCTCCGAGCCCATCGAGCGTCCACCCAGCCCTCCGACCGGCCCGAGGCATGACCCCGTCCGACTCCCACCCCGCGCCGGTGCCCGAGCACGTGGCCGAGCTGCGGCGGCGCTGGGAGGAGGACCCCGGCTCGCGGCTCTTCCTCCAGCTCGCCGAGGAGTACCGCCGGCTCGGCCGGCACGGCGAGGCGGTCACCGTGCTCGAGCGCGGGCTCGAGCGCCACCCGCAGCAGGTCTCGGCCCACGTCGCCCTCGGCCGCGCGCGGCTGGCGGCCGGCGACGCCCCGAGGGCGGTCGCGGCGCTCGACCGGGCGCTCGAGCTCGACCCGACGAACCTGGTGGCCAACAAGCTGCTGGTCGAGGCCCACCTGGCGCGGGGCGACCGCGACCTGGCCCGCCAGCGGCTCGACCTCTACCTCCTGCTCAACGAGGGCGACCCCGAGGCGGACGAGCTCCGCCGCCGGGTCGGCCGGGGGGCCGGGCCGCACGACGGCGAAGCGACGGCCGACGCGGCCGGCGAGCCCGAGCCGGCCGGTGGAGACGCCGGCGGGGACGGAGGCGGCGACGCGGGCGCGGACTTCGGGTGGGCGCCCGAGCGGGCCGCCGAGGAGGGCGGCTGGACGGCCGGCGAGCCGGCCTCCCCCGCCGCGACGCCGCCCTCGGCGGACGGCCGCGGCGAGCCGTTCGGAGAGCTCGGCGGACCGCACGCGCGGCGCCGCTACCTGGCCGCGCTCGGGGCCGGCGGGATCTTCCCGCTCGAGCCGCCGCCCGAGCCGCCCGTCCTGGAGACGGAGCCGGTCGAGGCGGCAGGAACGCCGGCCGCCGCACCGGTCGAGGAGGAGCTCCCTGCCGAACCAGCGCCCGACGTCGAGCCCGCCGCGGCCGAGGAGGACGGCGCGCCGGTCGACGAGCGGCCGACGGCGACCCTCGGCGAGCTCTACCTGGCCCAGGGACACCCGCGGCAGGCGGAGCGGATCTTCGCCCGGGTGCTCGAGCGCGAGCCGGACCACCCGGCGGCGGCCGACGGCCTCGATCGGGCGCGGGCCGCCGCCGCGAGCCGCGCCGCGGCGTCCGGCGGGCCGCTGACCGCCCGCGAGCTCCTCGACGAGGCCGACTCCGACGCCCCGCCGCGGGTCGCCCTGCTCCACGCCTACCTGGCCCGGATCCGCCGGGACCGTGCCGGCCGCGCGGGCGGCGCCTGATGTTCCTCGAACGGCTGTCGCGGATCAGCCACCGGATCCCGGGTGCGCTCGCGGTGTCGCTGGTCGACGGCGACGGGATCGCGGTCGAGTCCTACGCCTCGGACCCGAGCTTCGACATCGAGGTGCTCGCCGCCGAGCTGGTCGCCCAGATCCGCGCCATCTCCGACGACCACCGCGACCTCGCGGTGGGGGAGGTCAGCCAGCTCACGGTGACCACCGACCGGGTGACCCTGGTGGTAAGCTCGGTGGGCACCGGCTACTACCTCCTCCTGGTCCTCGGCCCCGAGGGAATCGTCGGCCGCGCCCGCTTCGAGCTCCGGCGGGCGGAGCTGCTGCTCGCAGCGGACCTCCCCTGATGCTGACCTTCGAACAGATCAAGGAGCTGGCGGAGCTCGTCTCGGAGCAGGGGCTCGCGGGCCTCGAGGTCGAGCGCTCCGGCTTCCGCCTGCGGATCGACGGCCGCGCCTCGCCGGCCGCCCCCGCGCCCGCCGCAGCCGCCCCCGCGCCCGCCGACCCGGCTCCGGCGGCCGACCGGCCCGCCCGGTCGCCGGCCGCCGCCGGCGCGCCCGCCGCCGCGGAGGGGGACGGCCCGCCGGAGGGCGCGCACGTGCTGACCTCGCCGATCGTCGGCACCTTCTACCGCGCATCGTCGCCCGACGCCGACCCCTTCGTCGAGGTCGGTGCGCGGGTGAGGACGGGCCAGGTGCTGTGCATCGTCGAGGCGATGAAGCTGATGAACGAGATCGAGTCGGACGCCGACGGCGAGGTGCTCGAGATCTACCCGGACAACGCCCAGGCGGTCGAGTTCGGCGAGCCGCTCTTCGCCATCCGCCAGGACTGAGCGGCCGATCGCCCCGTCCCCCCGACCGCACGGGCCGCCGGTGTTCGACAAGATCCTCATCGCCAACCGCGGCGAGATCGCGCTCCGGGTCATCCAGGCCTGCCGCGAGCTCGGGGTGCGCACCGTCGCCGTCCACTCGACCGCCGACCGCGAGAGCCTGCACGTCGCCTACGCCGACGAGGCCGTGTGCATCGGCCCGCCGCCGTCGGCGCTTAGCTACCTCGACGTCTCGGCGATCCTCTCGGCGGCGCGGGTCACCGGCGCCGACGCCGTTCACCCGGGCTACGGCTTCCTCGCCGAGAGCGCGCGCTTCGCCGAGGCGCTCGGCGAGCACGGCGTGACCTGGATCGGCCCGAGGCCGGAGACGATCCGCCGGATGGGCGACAAGGCGAAGGCGCGCCGGACGGCCGAGGAGGCGGGCGTGCCCGTGCTGCCGGGGAGCCGCGAGTCGCTCGCCGGCGCTGCGGAGGCGGCGGCGCGGGCCGGCGAGGTCGGCTACCCGGTGATCCTCAAGGCGGCGGCCGGCGGCGGCGGGCGCGGGATGCGGATCGTCGACGGCCCCGAAACGATCGCCGGCCAGCTGTCGACCGCGTCGAACGAGGCGGACAGCGCGTTCGGCGACGGCTCGATCTACCTCGAGAAGTACCTCCTCGAGCCGCGCCACGTCGAGTTCCAGGTCTTCGGCGACCGCCACGGCACGGTCGTCCACCTCGGCGAGCGCGAGTGCTCGATCCAGCGCCGCCACCAGAAGCTGATCGAGGAGGCGCCGTCGCCGGCGCTCGGCCCGGAGCTCCGCGAGACGATGGGGGAGGCGGCGGTGCGGCTCGCGCGGGCGGTCGGCTACGAGAACGCGGGCACGATCGAGTTCCTCCTCGACGGCGACGGCCGCTTCTACTTCATGGAGATGAACACCCGGATCCAGGTCGAGCACCCGGTGACCGAGATGGTCACCGGCGTCGACCTGGTGAAGCTCCAGATCCGGGTCGCCGCCGGCGAGCCGCTCGACCTGCCCGCGGAGCCGCCGCCGCCGCGCGGCCACGCGATCGAGTGCCGGATCAACGCCGAGCACCCGGAGACCTTCCGCCCGTCGCCCGGCCGGCTGACGACCTTCCGCCCGCCCGGCGGCCCCGGCACCCGGGTCGACACCCACGCCTACGAGGGCTACGTGATCCCGCCCCACTACGACTCGCTGGTCGCCAAGCTGATCGTCATGGACTCGACCCGGGACGCGGCGATCCGGCGGATGGCCCGGGCGCTCGACCTCTTCGTCGTCGAGGGGATCGACACCTCGATCCCTCTGCACCGCGAGATCCTCCGCGACGAGGACTTCCGCGCCGGGCGGCTGTCGACCCGGTTCATGGAGCGCTTCGTCGAGCGGCGCCGGGAGGCCGCGGGCGCCGCCGCAGCCGCCGCGGGAGGTGGGCGGTGAGCGCGCCGGCTGCGCGGCCGATGCCGCCGCTCCGGCGGCGGCCAGAGGCGCCGCCGCTCTACGCGATCGCCGACCTCGCCGCGCTCGGCGGCCGCCCGCTCCCGGAGGCGGTCGCCGCGATGGCCGGGGCGGGGGTGCGGTGGATCCAGCTCCGCGCCAAGCCGCGCCCGCCCGCCCCGCGGCTCGACGACGCCGAGCTCCACCGGCTCGTCGAGGCGTGCGTCGCGGCGGCGGAGGGCACCGGCGCCGAGCTGTGGCTCGACGACCGGGCCGACCTCGCCGCGCTCTTCGAGGTCGCCGGCGTCCAGCTCGGCCAGCGCGACCTGCCGCCCGGCGCGGCCCGCAAGGTGGTCGGCGAGGGCGCGTGGATCGGCCGGTCGACCCACGACGAGGAGCAGCTCGCCGCGGCGGACGCCGACCCGGACGTCGACCTGATCGCGGTCGGGCCCGTCTTCGCGACCACCGGCAAGGAGCGGCCGGACGCGGTCGTCGGCCTCGACTTCGTGCGCCGCGCCCGGCGGGCCACCGCCAAGCCGCTGGTGGCGATCGGCGGGATCGACGCCGGGAACGTGGCCGCCGTGCTCGCCGCCGGCGCCGACTCCGCGGCGGTCCTCGGCGCCGCCTGCACGGGCGACGTCGGGGCGAGCTGCCGCTCCCTCCTCGCCGCCGCCGGAGGCCGCCCATGACCCGTCCCTCCGAGGTCTTCTCGTCCCGCTGGGGGTTGATCCTCGCCACCCTCGGCATGGCCGTGGGCACCGGCAACATCTGGCGCTTCCCGCGGATCGTCGCCACGAACGGCGGCGGCAGCTTCCTCGTCGCCTGGGTCGTCTTCCTGCTCCTCTGGTCGGTGCCGCTGATCCTCGTCGAGTTCGCCTTCGGCAAGCGGGCACGGTGCGGCACGGTCGGCGCCTTCGCCCGGCTCGTCGGCGAGAAGCGCGCCTGGATGGGCGGCTGGGTCGCCCTGTGCACCGTCGGGATCATGTTCTATTACTCGGTCGTCGCCGGCTGGTGCTTGCGCTACCTGTGGGCGGCGGCCACCGGCGAGCTCGCCGCCCGCCCGTCGGGCGAGGTGTGGGAGGGCTTCGCCGGCTCGCCGGCCGCGGTCGGCACCCACGCCCTCGCCCTCGGGCTCGCCTTCGCCGTCGTCTGGTTCGGAGTGCGCGGGATCGAGCGGGTGGCCAAGGTGCTGATCCCGACCCTGGCGCTCCTCGTCGTCGTCCTCGCCGTCCGCGCGGTCACCCTGCCGGGCGCCGAGGCCGGGCTCGACTTCCTCTTCTCGCCCGACTGGGCGGCGCTCGGCCGAGTCGAAATCTGGCTCGAGGCGCTGACCCAGAACGCCTGGGACACCGGCGCCGGCTGGGGGCTGATCCTCACCTACGCCGTCTACATGCGGGCGCGCGAGGACGTGCCGCTCAACGGGTTTTTGATCGGCTTCGGCAACAACTCGGTGTCGCTCTTGGCCGGCATCATGGTCCTGTGCACGGTCTTCGCGATCAACCCCGGGGCTCGCGCGGAGATCGTCGGCGCCGGCAACGAGGGGCTGACCTTCGTCTGGATGCCGCAGCTCTTCGCCCGCATGCCGGGCGGCGAGTGGTTCATGATCCTTTTCTTCCTGGCGCTCTCGTTCGCCGCGCTGACCAGCCTGATCTCGATGCTCGAGCTCGCCACCCGGGTGCTCTCGGACTTCGGTCTCGACCGCCGGCGGGCGCTCGTCGCGGTCGGCGCCGCCGGGTTCGTCTTCGGCATGCCCTCGGCGCTCTCCATGCCCTTCTTCCGCAACCAGGACTGGGTCTGGGCCCTCGGGCTGATGGTCTCCGGCCTCTTCTTCGCGCTCGGCGCACGGCGGTTCGGGCTCGCGCGGCTGCGGTCGGAGGTCGTCAACGCCGAGGGGTCCGACCTCGCGATCGGCCGCTGGTGGGAGGTGCTCGTCGGGGTCGTCGTCCCGGTCGAGGCGGCGGTGCTCCTCGGCTGGTGGCTCTGGCAGGCCGGTCAGGTGAAGGGCGCCTGGGAGCCGCTCTCCGAGTTCAACGTCGGCACCGTCGCGCTGCAGTGGGGGATCGCGCTGGCCGCGCTCCTCGCCGCGAACCGCTGGCTGGCCCGGCGGACGGGCGGCGGGGCGGCGGAGGCCGCGGAGGCGTCCGGGGCGCCTCCACGGGTCTTGCCATGAGCGCGCTCGCGGTCACGACCATGATCGTCGTCTGCGGCTTCGTCTGGGGCGGTTTCGCCGTGCTGCTGGCGCGGGCGATCGGGCGGGAGGGGGCGAAGCGTCGGGACGGCCGCGGCCCGGAGCGGTGAGGATCTTCCTGACCGGCTTCATGGGCGCCGGCAAGACCTCCGTCGGCCAGGCCCTCGCCGAGCGGCTCGAAGTCCCGTTCGCCGACCTCGACCTGGCGATCGAGTCGCGGGCGGGCCGCACGGTGCGCGAGATCTTCGCCGAGGGGGGCGAGCCGGCGTTCCGCCAGCTAGAGCACGAGACCCTCCTCGGCCTGCTCGAACGGCCCGAGCTCCTCGACCTGGTCCTGGCGACCGGCGGCGGCACCGCCGCGGTCGAGCCCACCGCGGGCCTGCTCCGTGCCGCCGGGGTCACCGTCTGGCTCAACCCGCCGTTCGCCGCCATCGTCGAGCGGATCGGCGCCCTCGGCAAGGGCGACCGCCCGCTCTTCCGCGACGAGACCCAGGCCTGGGCGCTCTACCGCCAGCGCCTCCCCGCCTACCGCCGCTGCGACCTCCAGGTCGACGTCGCGGCCGACGAGAGCCCCGACGAGGTCGCCGCCCGCATCGACCTGCGCCTCGCCGCCGCGGCGCGCTCGGGCTGAGGCCCTCTCGACGTGCGCTACCTGGTCCTCTCCGACGTCCACGCGAACCACGTCGCCCTCGCGGCGGTCCTGGCCAAGGTCCGGCGCAAGCGGTTCGACGCGGTGCTGCACCTGGGCGACGCGGTCGGCTACGGCGCCGAGCCGAACCAGGCGGTCGAGCGCCTGCGCCGGATGCGCCGGACGATCCACCACGTCCGCGGCAACCACGACAAGGTCGTCACCGGCATCGACGGCGGCGGCAGCTTCAACGACGTCGCGCTGGCCGCCGCCCGCTGGACGACCCGGCGGATGTCCCGCTCGAACCTCGGCTGGGTCCGCGAGCTGCCGCGCGGGCCGGCGACCGTCGCCCCCGGCCTGGCGATCTGCCACGGATCGCCCCTCGACGAGGACCGGTACGTCTTCTCCGACTACGACGCCGAGCAGATCTTCGCCCTCCACGACGCCCGGGTCACCTTCTTCGGCCACACCCACGTCACCTCGGCCTTCGTCGACGGCCCCGACGGCGTCGAGGTCCTCACCCTCCGCGGCTCCGGTCGGATGGAGCTCCTCCCCGACCACCGCTACCTCCTCAACCCCGGCTCGATCGGCCAGCCCCGCGACCGCGACCCCCGCGCCTCCTTCATGACCTACGACGCCGACCGCGCCGTCGTCCGCTGGTATCGCGTCGACTACGACGTCCGCGCCGCCCAGCGGAAGATCCGCGCCGCGGGACTGCCGGAGGTGCTGGCGGAGCGGCTGGGGGTGGGGGCGTAGGCGCGACGCCGGAGGGCTGGGGCCGGCCTCCCTTGGACGTCAGCGGTCCCTGCGGCGGCGGGCGGCCGCCCGCATCGCCTGGAGCAGCGACCAGCTGCGCGCCAGACCGACGAGCCGCGCCGTGCGCAGGGCGAGGCGCAGGCCGCTCACCGCGCTCGGCCGCTCGCCCCGCACCGCCACCAGGTAGGGCTGCGATACCCACCCTCGGGGACGGGCTCGGTCGAGGAGGCGGATCGCGCGCGGATCGCGGATCGAGAGCGGCACGATCCGGCCGCCGGAGTGCTCCGCCATACGCTGCGCGAGCTCGGTGCAGAGATCACATTGCGAGTCGAACACCACGTGGTGGGCGACGGTCATCGGACGCTCCCGCGGCTCACCGCGTCCTCCGGGACGGGGGTGGCCAGCCGCTTCAGGTCGTCGCCGCTCAGCGTCTCGCGCCGGCACAGCTCGCGGGCCACGGCGTCGAGTTGCGACTCGGCGGCGATCAGGATCTCCGTCGCGCGCCTCTCCGCGTCGACCAGCAGCTGCTGGACCTCCCGGTAGAGGGCCGTGGTCACCTCCTCGGGAGCGGCCGGTGGGCGGCGGTCGCCGTCGCCCGTCGAGGAGCCCCCGAGGCTCAAGGCCCCGAGGCCCTCGCTCATGCCGTATCTCGCCACCATGGCGTGGGCGAGGCGGGTGGCCCGCTCGAGGTCGTTGGCGGCGCTTGTCGTGACCTGGTCGAACTTCAGCCGCTCCGCGGCGCGGCCGGCGAGCAGCGCGACGAGGTCGCTCCGGTACTGGGAGGCCGAGGTGAGAGTCCGCTCGTCCTCGAGGAACGACATCGTGTACCCCATGCTGCTGCCGCGTCCGAGGACCGTCACCTTGTGCGGGGCGGGGACGTCCTCGAGGTGGAGCATGACGATGGCGTGTCCGGCCTCGTGGCAGGCCACGATCTCCTTTTCCCGCGGGCCGAGAGCGTGGACCCGCCGAGCCGAGCCGAGCATCAGTCGCTCGATGCTCTCCTCGAGCTCGGTCAGACCGACCGCCTCGAGGCCCCGTCGGGCGGTCAGGACGGACGCCTCGTTGACGAGGTTCTCGAGATCCGCCCCGGAGAACCCGGACGTCTGGCGGGCGAGCCGGTCCAGCGGCAGCGGGCCCGCGACGGGCTTGTCGCACAGGAAATGCTCGAGGATCGCGGTCCTCGCCTCGACGTCGGGAAGCTCCACCGAGACCTTGCGGTCGAACCTCCCCGGCCGCAGCAGGGCGGGGTCGAGGATGTCGGAGCGGTTCGTGGCCGCGAGCACGAGGACCCCCTGTTTGACCTTGAACCCGTCGAGCTGGGTGAGGATCTCGTTGAGCGTCTGCTCCCGCTCGTCATGGCTGTTGCCGACCCCGGAGCCGCGGCGGCGGCCGACGGCGTCGATCTCGTCGATGAACACCACGGCCGGAGCATGGGAGGCCGCCTGGCGGAACAGCTCCCGTACGCGCTTGGCGCCGACTCCCGCGTAGACCTCGACGAACTCCGAGCCGGAGCAGAAGAAGAACGGAACCTGCGCCTCGCCCGCCAGCGCGCGCGCCATCAAGGTCTTGCCGGTTCCCGGAGGACCGACGAGGATCACGCCCTTCGGCATCCGTGCGCCGACCAGGCGATACTTCTCGGGATTGCGCAGGAAGTCCACGAGATCGAGCAGCTCCTGCTTGCACTCGGACTCGCCGCAGACGTCGGCGAAGGTCACCACCGGCCACTCGCCGGCGAGCAGGAGCGTGCCGGCCCGGTCGGAGATCTCGGGCTCGGCGGCGGCGCCGCCGATGCTCGGCCGCTGCCGGCGGCGGGAGCTGGCGACGACGGACGCCCCGACGAGGGCGAGCAGGCCGACGCCGACGCTCGGCAGGCCACGTCCCGTGATCGCCAAGCACGCCAGGCCCACCAGCACGCCGACGAGTGCCGCCATCGCGGCCCGGCGGGGGGACAGCCCGACGCTCAGTGCGGAGGGACGGGGGACGACAGTCGGCTGCGTGCTCATCGTGCGAGAACCTCCCGGGGTCGTTCGTCCGCATCCTCCTCGACCGGATGGATCCGTTGCTGTCGGCAGAGCTGCCAGTACAGCCCGCGCCGGGCGAGTAGGCGGTCGTGGCTGCCGGTCTCCACGACCGCTCCTCGGTCCAGCACCAGGATGTCGTCCGCCGTCCTGACCGTCGCTAGGCGGTGCGCCACGACCAGCGTGGTTCGTTCGGCCATCAGCTCGGTGACTGCCTCGTGGACCGCCCGCTCGTTGCGGCTGTCGAGGGCCGAGGAGGCCTCGTCGAGGATCAGCAGCGCCGGGCGGCGCAGGAAGGCCCGGGCCAGCGCCACCCTCTGCTGCTGGCCGGCGGAGAGACCGCCTCCGCGCGGACCCAGCGGGGTGTCGAACCCTTGGGGGAGCTCGTCGACGAACTCGAGCACGCGCGCCCGGCGCGCCGCCTCCTCGATCTCGGCGTCCGTCGCGCTCAACCGCCCGTAGCGGATGTTGTCGCGGAGCGTCGCCGCGAAGAGACACGGTTCCTGGAAGACGACGGCGACTTGGCGCCGCACCGTCGTCAGGTCGAGGGCGGACAGTGGCTGTCCGTCCAGGTAGACCTCGCCGCCCGAGGGCCGTCGCAGGCCGAGGACGAGCTGGACGAGCGTGCTCTTGCCGGACCCGCTCGGCCCGACGAGCCCGATCACCTGTCCGGGCTCGGCGTGGAGCGAGACGTCGTGCAGGACCGGCGTCGGACTCCGCGGGTAGGCGAAGGTGACGTGGTCGAGCGTCAGCGCGCCACGGAACGCGACCAGGGGCCGGACCGGGCCAGCAGGCCGATCGGCCGGCTCGTCGAAGATCGCCAGCACCTCGTCGATCGACCCTGCGCCTTCGCTCAACCGGCCGAGGGTCTCGCTCGCGCCGCCAGCGGACGACACCAGGAGCCCGACGTAGACGAGGTAGGCGATCAGCCCTCCGGCCGTGACCTCGCCGCCGGCGACCTGGCGAAGCCCGAACAGAAGGACCAGGATCAGGGTGCCGAACCCGACGATCTGGCTGACCGGCAGAAGGAGCAGGCGGACACGCTCCCGCCGGAGGCTCTCGTCACGTGAGCGTTCGAGCGCCTCGGCGACGCGCGACGACTCGTACCTCTCGCGCACGAAGGCGCGGATGATCGGGAGGTTGGCCAGCACCTCGTCGAGGATGCCGGTGGTGACCGCCACCTGCCGCTGCGCGTCGCGGGCGGTGCGCTCGACGAAGCGGAGGAGGGCCGAGATGAGGAGGCCGACGACCACCAGGCCGGCCAGGGCGACCAGCGTCAGCCGCCAGTTGAGCACCAGCATGAGGGCGACCGAGCCGACGACGAGGACCGAGTGGCGCAGCAGCGCGGCGAGGTCGGAGGAGACGACCTGGCGCATCCGGCCGACGCCGGAGAGGAACCGCGACGTCAGCTCGCCGGTGCGCGCGGTGCCGTAGTAGGCGAGAGGCAGGGACTGGAGGTGGTCATAGAGATCGGACTGCATCCGGCAGACGAACCTCTCGCCCACGGCGGCGAACAGGTACGTCCGTAGCGCCTCGGCCACGGCCTGGAGCGTCAGGACCCCGAGAAGGAGCGCGATCATCGGCTGCAGGCTCGGCTGGAGCGAGCCCGGCGACGCCTCCCGGAACCGGTCGACCACCTGCTGGAGCACGAGCGGGATCGAGAGCCCCAGCAAATTGCCGGCCAGCAGCAAGACCGCACCCGAGGCGAGCCATCTCGTCTCGCCGCGCAGCCGGGAGCGGAGCAGGTCGGAGAGCCGGCGCAGACCGGACCCCCGCCCGACGGCCCTGTGCACGGAGCGGCTCACGGCGTCCGCACCGCCGGAGGAGAGTGGACCGGGTCGCTCGTGCCGTCGACGACGGCGAGGGTCCACAGGCACTCGAAGGTGGTCGGGAGGTAGACCTCGAGGTCGAGTTCCGCGCCGCGTTCGTGCAGGCGTTGCAGCCCGGGCTGGGACAGCAGGCCGAAGCAGCCGCGGTTCTGCTGCTGGAGGAGCAGGAACGAGGCGGCCTGCTCGATCGCCTTCCGGCCCACCTCCAGGTAGCGGAGGGTGCGGACCGCGAGGCAGCCGAGGTCGAGCCGGTAGTCGCGAAGGTAGGCGAGCGCGATGGCCGAGAGGGGGAGCTCGAGGGAGGCGCGGACGGCCACGGGCAGCGCATTCGGCGCGGTGCCGAACGAGGTCGCCACCGCGAGGTCGTGGCACGTCTGCTCGACCTGGGGAGCGTCCAGCAGGTACAGGGACTCGATCGAAGGGAGCTCGCGCCGGAAGGACGCCAGCGCCGTCGTCACGCCGAGGACCGCGAGCAGAGAGGCGACGCGGCGGAGCTCCACCGGGGGGTCGGCCGGCGGAGTCGAGAGCGCCGGCTCCGCGGCGGCCCGAGCGAGGAGCTCTCGGTCGTCGTCGCGACGCCCACCGCACCGCACGCTCAGGGCCGTGTAGAGCAGCGCCAGGTACGGATCACGCGCGCGGCCGGCCAGCGCATCGCCGCCGTCGAGGTCGGACGCCGTGCTCGCGGGCAGCTCCGCGGCGGAGGGGGTCTCCGCCCATTCCCGGCTCAACAGCCCGCAGCAGCGAGCCAGGAGCTCCTGGTCGACGGTCAGCTCTTCGCGACGGTCCCACAGCGTCGCGAGCCAGGTCGTCACCGCCGCGGCGGCACGCGCCCGGTCGTCGCCGCTGACGGCGGTCCACGTCACGGCCCTGTCTCCGCCAGGCCCGCGGCCAGGGCCACGACGACCCCCGCCGCCCCGGCCTCGTTCGCCGGGCTCGTCCGCTCCGACCCTTCCGCGACCGCCGACCGCCCCGTCCATAGCGCGCACAACCGGCGGAGCGCGAGCCGGCGTAAGAGCGGAGGTCCGGCGTCGAGCAGGTGGGAGCTCGCCAGCATCGCCGCCAGCGGCAGGGCCTCCTCGCCGCGGAGGAGCACCGCGAGCGCGCCTTCGACGAGGTCTCCCAGCCCGGCGAGCGGAGGCGCCCCGGCCAGCTCCCGTTGCCAGCCGAGCCCAGCGTGCCGGGCCCCGGCGACGAGAACGGACAGCTCGAGGATCTCGAGCGCCTCGTCCAGTCCGGCCAGGAACCGCAGGCGGCGCCGAAACGGCGCCAGCTCGTCGAGGTAGTCCGCGGGAGATCCCGCCGCGACGTCGAGGCCGAGCGCCCGTACGTGCCACGCGAGCAGGAACCGGCCGTGGGCCGTGCGCTCCACCCCCGGCGGATGGGGGTGGCGCAGCCGGGAGGCGAGCACGTCCGAGAGATCCACGGCGTCGGGTCGCCCGCGACGCAGGCTCGTCAGCCATGCGAAGTACGCGATCTCGCCGATCTTCCGATCGACGAGCCGCGGCAGCCGGGGGTCGCTCACCAGCGCCGTCAGGGCGGCGGAGAGGGCGGCGAGCGTGGGGTGCTCCGGCGCCGGACCGCCGGTCGCGAAGCGCAGGAGGAGCGCGACGTGCGTCGCCGTCCGCAGGGTGGGACGACGATCCCAGACGGCGAGCGCGAGGAAGGGGTCGAGCCGCTCCGGGAGGTCCTGGAGCCGCTCGAGGCCGGCTCGCCAGAGCGCGGCTCGCGGCGACGGCTCGGCCGCCCGCCCCTCGACGACGGCCGGGGCCACGAGGGTCGTCACCGGGCTCGCGGCGGGCTCGACAGCCGCCCGGGCCGGGACAGGGCGAGGGCCGCCGCCAGGAGCGTGGCGAGCGTCGTGTGATAGGCGCTGAGGAAGTCGTACTCGAGCTGCTCGGCCCGCTCGAGCTCGGCTCGCGACGCCGGGTCGTACGCGGGGCCCGGAACGAACCCGGTCCGGTCCTGGGCAGCGGCCAGACGGCCCCAGGCGGCCTTGACCACTCCCTCGTCGGCGCAGCGCAGGATGGAGTGACAGACGACGAGCTCGACGAGAAGGTCGAGATCGTCCGACCGTACCGTCATGCCGAGGAGCACCTCGACCGTCCAGCGCATGGCGTCGAGCCGGTCCTCGTCGAGCCAGGGGGGAAGATCGCCGACGACGCCCGAGACGTGGAACAGCGCATGGGTGATGGCGTAGGTGTCGAGGTCCGACAGAGACGCGAGCTGCGGGTCTCCCGACACCAGCGTGCCGCCGAAGAGCTCCTGGATCTCCCGTTGCGATCCGCCTCGGGCGCAGGCCAGCCCCAGCCGCTGAAAGGGCCAGCCGTCGACGTTGCGACCGTCGGAGTGGTCGAGGAGGTGACGGCGTGTCGGCAGGCTCGCGAGCCGACCTTCGACGTCCAGGTCGTGCTCGAGGAGCTCGAGCACGTCGAGCAGCGGCAAGAGCTGCGGCTCCTCGGCGAGCAGCGAGCCGAACGCGCAGTCGGACACGATGTCGAGGACCCAGTGGGCCAGAGGCTCCACCCGCCCGCGAAGTCGACGCGGGGCGGCGCGGAGCACGAGGGTCAGGCAGTACGCCAGCTCACCGAAGGCCTTGAGCTGGAAGCTCGCCGGTCGGCCGGACGGCGTGAAGGGGTAGAACCGGGCCCTGTGGTCGTAGCTCCACTGCAGGCCGGTGCCGAAGACCTCGTCCAAGGACCGCGCGGACCGCACCTCCGTGGAGCGGTCTCGCCGCAGCCAGCGATGCCAGCCGATGTTCATGTGCCACGAACCGCCGGAGCCGAAGGCGTGGGTTCAGCGACCTGCTTCCGGACGCGAGGGTTCCTAGGCCAGGACCGTGACCCGACGGTTCTCCTTGACCTTCTCCGCGAACGTGCAGCGGACGAAGATGAAGAACGAGATGATGAAGAACGAGCACCGGAGGGCGTCCTCTTCCGGGGCCGGGGCGGACTCGGTCCTCAGAGGAGCCCGGAGCCAGAGCTCGTCCGCGATGTGTGTGGCGTGGTGGGGTGCCGCGTGGTGATTCAGTCGCATGCCTTGCCTCCCATTACATTGTTGGACAACACGAACAATCCGTTGACCGCGTTCTCGCTGAACCCACGATGGCGTACACTAGGTGACATACGATAGCATGTCAAGACTTCTACGTAAATTCTTCGACACAGTGGATTTGGGCGGACGTCCAGCCCGGAGGAGGATTCGAGATGAAGCGGTTCGCCGCCCTCGTGGGACTGGTCGCGATCCTCGCGGGGTGTACCGTCGAGCGCACCGCCGAGGTGCAGACCGCGGCCTCGGTCTCGGCACACTTGCGGGAGGCCGCCGTCGAGCCGGCCCGTTCGTTGCGCATCTCGCGCGCGCAGCTCGAGGAGGTCCAGGGGACGGGCCGGAGCCTGCCGTGGCTCCTGGTCTTCGACAGCTCGGGCGCGCTGATCCACGAAGAGGAGGGGTACACGCTGGGGCTGGCCGCCAGGCTCGAGAGGTCGTTGACCGGGAGGGAACCGGTCTCACCCCCTCGCAGCCTGGCGGCGGAAGCGGCGTCGTACGAGACCCTCGACGGCGAGCCGGTCCTGCTCGACCCCGCCGTCGCAGACTTCGTCTTCGTCGATCACTGGGCGGTCTGGTGCATCCCCTGCAAGCCGCAGATGCGGTCGCTCCAGCGGTTCATCGCCGACCATCCCGACTGGGAGATCGACCTGGTGCTGGTCAACTGGGACGAGATCGCCCGGGCGGGCGGGCCCTGAGGGCCGGACGCGACGGCCGCGCCGGCCGCCGGGCTGTCCTCGCGTCCGCCGTCTCTTCGCGAAGCTCCAGGACCAGGCCGTGGGTCCGCGCGGCGGGCAGGACCAGGCTCTCTCAGCTCGGGTCCGACAGCCGGCGGCCGAGGGCCGACGGGCCGGTCGCGCGCATCGCGGCGTCGAGGTCGCGGACGAGAACGGTGGCGCCGACGACCGGGCGGTCGGCGCGCTGGCGGAGTCGGCTCATGGCTGCGTTCCGACGGGCCGGCGGAAGGGCCGAGGGCGCGATCAGCCGGCCGCGGTCTCGCCGGGCGAAAGACCGTCGAGCCGCCGGCTCTGGCGCAGCCGCTTCCAGGTCGAGAGCGCGCCGCCGAAGAGCACGACGTAGAGCCCGTACCAGACGAGCTGGATCAGCGGCTTCTCGGTGACGTCGATCGCCAGGCGGGCGGGCTGGCCGGCGGCCTGGGACGGGAGGCCGACGACGTCGAGCTGGACCTTGCCGTCGTTCGCGTTGATGCCGCTGACCAGGACCGAGCCGCCGCCGGGGAGCGCGGCCGGTGGGGCGCTGACGTCGCCGCCGGCGGCGAAGGTGTAGAGCGGCTCGACCGTGGCGGTCTCGCCGTCGCGGTCGACCGCGAGCCTGGCGGCGACGGTGATCGAGCCGCCCTGCCGGAGCGCCGCCATCGCGGCCATGGCGCCGTCGTCGGAGCGCACCTCGAAGCCGTCGAAGCGGACGGTGGCGCCGCCGGCCTCGAAGGTCTCGCCGGCGGCGAGCTGGACCCGCTCGGGGGCGCCCGCCGGGCGGCCGGGGTCGAACTCGATCGGCGAGATGTAGAGGTCCTGGAGCGGGAAGGTCCGCACGTGCGGATTCGCCATCACCTGGCGCGTGCGGTCGTTCATGAACAGCTTCGGGTAGGCGTAGTAGGTCGAGCCGCCGGCGCGAACCACCTCGATCTCCATCCGTTCCTTTTCGCGTCCCTGCCGCGGGATGGCGCGGGTGAAGGTCAGGGTGAGGTCGCCGACCTGGACCGGCCGTCCCTGCTCGAGGGTGACCTTGGTCGAGGCGTCGTAGGCCGACGACGCCAGGAAGCCGATCAGCATGATCCCCACCCCGACGTGGGCGAGCCAGCCGCCGGCGGCACCGACCCCCTGGGCCGCGGCCCGCCGGAAGGTCTTCTGCAGGTTGGTCAGGAGCGCCAGCGAGGCGAGCGCGACGAGCAGCAGGTGGAGCGGGTCGCGGACCTCGAGCACGAAGGCGAGCCCGGCGACGGCGAGCGCCACGACCCCCGGCCACAGGAGCTTGCGCAGCACGGCCCCGGGCGTCTCGCCCCGCCAGGTCAGGAACGGCACGACCGCGAGCAGCAGCGCGATGAGCAGCGCGATCGGCAGGTTCACCCGGTTGTAGAAGCTCGGCCCGACCTGCCCGGGGTTGTCGAGGAACCAGGTCAACAGCGGCGCCGAGGTCCCCGCGGTGATCACCAGGGCGGAGGCGACGAGGGTGATCGTCATCACGACCATGAAGGCGCCGCGGGAGAGCAGCGGGTCCTCGTTGCGGACGGTCTCGATCCGGCGCCAGCGGGTCGCGATCAGGGCGACCGGCAGGGTGAAGAAGACGGCCATCAGCGCGATCAGCCAGCCGGAGATCCCGAGGTCGACGAAGCTGTGGACCGAGAAGTCGGCGAGGACGCCGGAGCGGGTGAGGAAGGTACCGTAGAGGACCGACAGGTACACCAGCGAGGCGAGGACGTAGTTCGCCCGCCGGAAGCGCCCCTTGGTGCGCTCGAGGTAGAGGCCGTGGATCAGCACGGTGCCGAAGATCCACGGGATGAGCGAGGCGTTCTCGACCGGGTCCCAGCCCCAGTAGCCGCCCCAGCCCAGCGTCTTGTAGGCCCAGTAACCGCCCATCAGGATGGCGCAGCCGAGCACCAGGAAGCCGGCGAGCGCCCACGGGAAGGCGCGCGCCGCCCAGCTCCCGTAGTCGCGGCGCCATAGCGCCGCCATGGCGAAGGCGAACGGCACCGCGGCCAGGGCGTAGCCGACGAACATGATCGGCGGGTGGATCACCATCCAGTCGTCCTGGAGCAGCGGGTTGAGCCCCTGCCCGTCGGCCGGCGTCTCGGCCAGCATGACGAACGGGTTCTCGCGCACCAGGATGAAGAGCAGGCCGACGAGGGTCAGCGTGTAGATGCTCATCACCGCCGGCTCGGCTCGCTTGCCGGCGGTCCGGAGGACCCCGAGACCGATGAGCGCCCCCCACACCAGCCAGATCAGGAAGCTCCCTTTCTGGCCGGCCCAGAAGGCGGCGAGCTGATAGTGGAACGGCAGGTCGAGGCCGGAGTACTGGAAGACGTACTCGATCCGGAAGTCGCGGCGCCAGAGCGCCAGCAGCAGCACCGCCGCGACGAGGACGACCGAGAGGGTGAAGAAGCCGTACGCGCGGCGGGCGAACGGGCGCGCCGACTCGTCGCCGCGCAGCACCAGCGACCAGCCCCACAGCGCGGTCAGCGCGAAGACGACCGCCGCCCACACGGGGACCGCGCCCGGGAGGTACAGCTGGGAGACCGCTTCCATCATGCCGGGCCCGGACTGTCCATGAGCGCCCGTCGCGAGAGCGCGTAGCGTACGTCAGGTCGGGCGACCCGGAGCGATGAACGATCGAGGCGTACTCGCAGTACGTCGAGGGAGTGAAGAGTGAGGACCGCCCGAGATGACGTGCGATCCGCGCTCGTAGCAGGGTGACTCATGGATTGTCCGGGCCTAGCCGTACTCCTTGACTTCCGCTCCCTGGTATTTGCTCGGGCACTTCACCAGGAGCTTCTCGGCGTGGAAGACGGACTCCGCGGCGGACCAGCGGCCGATCGCCACGATCGAGATCGCCTCCTCGAAGTTCGCCGGCTTGAGCCCGTCGTAGGCGACCCGGATCGTCCCCCGGCCGGCGCCCGCGCCGGCGTCCGCGCCCTCGCCCTCGAGCTCGGTCAGGGTGAACGACAGGACGCCCGTCGCCTCGTCGTAGTCGGAGCTGCCGGCGACGAGCCCGCCCGCGACCTGCACGGTGCGCCCCTCGGCGCGGACCGCCTCGCCGTAGGAGACGTAGGGGGTCAGGGCGTCGCGGAACGAGGCGAGCGAGAAGCCGGCGAAGGCGACGAGCAGCAGCACGCCGGCGGCGTAGGTCGCGGTCTTCTTGGCCTTCGCGGTCATCGGTCGCTCCTCGCCTCCATCCTCTCATCCTCCGCCGCGGCCCGCTCGGCGCGGCGCACCTGGCGCTCGAGCCGGAGCAGGTAGAGGAAGAGCCCGGTCCACAGGACCAGGTTCACCGCGATCACCCAGCCGGTGCCGCCGCTGACGTCGCCCATCGTTCGCCTCCGCTCGCTCCGGTACGTACCTCAGCTCAACAGGGTCAGGCTCCGCCCTCATTCCGCGCCGCGAGCCGCCGTACGCGGAGGGCGAGCCGGTGCATCCAGAAAAAGAGTGCCGTGAAGCCCGCGGACCCGGTCAGGAGCACCGTCAGCATCCGCGACTCCATCTCGACCTCTCCGCTGGCGTTGATCACCGACTCGGGGTGGAGCGAGAAGGTGATCCGCGGCAGGACGAAGAAGAGGAAGGGCGCGACGACCAGCCCGAGGACCGCGTAGGCAGCGGCGAGCCGGGCGCGGGTCTCGCGGTCCTCGACCGCGCCGCGCAGCACCAGATACGCGGCGTAGAAGACCAGCGCCAGCACGATCGAGGTCTGCCGCGGGTCCCAGTTCCACCAGGCGCCCCACATGATCCGCGCCCAGATCGCCCCGGTCAGGGTGGCCAGCACGCAGAAGACCAGCCCGAGCTCGACCGCCGCCGCCGCGGCCTCGTCGTGCCGCGGCCGCCGCCCCCTCGCCAGGTAGGCGACGCTCCACACCCCGG
>Ga0299913_10000406_pt1 | contig 26775 bp, 32 predicted proteins | sample RVTome_9_FD_201360 | JGI IMG/M metagenome (GOLD analysis project Ga0299913, IMG submission 201360) | Soil microbial communities from uranium-contaminated site in the Upper Colorado River Basin, Wyoming, United States - RVT155D38 (version 2) ... | reverse complement strand
GCGGCCGAGGGCGAGGCGGAGCGGCTGCGGAGCGCCGAGCTCGCCGGCTTCCGCGTCGGGTGCCTGCACGGGAAGCTCCCCGCCGGGGAGCGCCGCGCGACCATGGACGCGTTCAAGCGCCGCGAGCTCGACGTCCTCGTGGCGACGACGGTGATCGAGGTCGGTGTGGACGTCCCGAACGCGACGATCATGATCGTCCAGGAGGCCGATCGCTTCGGGCTCGCCCAGCTCCACCAGCTGCGCGGCCGCGTCGGGCGCGGCGCCGAGCAGTCCTACTGCCTGCTCGTCTCCCGGCCGCGCGACGAGCTGACCGAGAACGCCCAGCGGCGCCTGCAGGCGCTCGTTGACACGTCCGACGGCTTCGAGCTCGCCGAGGTCGACCTCGAGCTGCGCGGGGAGGGGGAGCTGCTCGGCACCCGCCAGTCGGGGCTCCCCGAGCTCCGCTTCGCGAGCCTGACCCGCGACCGCGCGCTGGTCGAGCGGGCGCGCGCCTGGGCCGGCCGGCTCGCGGAGGAGGACGGGCCGCTCACCGCCGAGGCCGACCGGCTCTTCGCCGATGCGGATCATCGCGGGCTCGCGTAAGGGACGGCGGATCGCCGCGCCGCCGGGGCTCGACACGCGGCCGACCGGCGACCGCGTCCGCGAGGCGGTCTTCAACCTCGTCGGCCCCGTCGACGGCGCTCGGGTGCTCGACCTCTACGCGGGGAGCGGTGCCATGGGTCTCGAGGCGCTTTCACGCGGCGCAGCGCACGCGACGTTCGTCGAGCGCGACCGCGTCGCGGCGGCGACGATCCTGCGGAACGCGGAGACGCTCGGGCTCGAGGATGCGGCGACCGTGCGCCGCGAGGACGCGCGCCGCGTCCTCGCATCCGACACGGCGGCGGGCACGCTGTACGATCTCGTGCTCGTCGATCCCCCGTACCGCATGCTTCCAGGGCTTCTCCCGGATCTCAGCCGACTGCTCCCGCCCGTCGTCACGGCGGACGGGCTCGTCGTCGTCGAGTCGGAGGCGCGCGAGGAGCCGGAGCTCCCGCTCCCGCTCCGGACGAGCCGCCGCTACGGCTCGGTGCGCATCACGCTCTTCGAGGGCGCTTCGTGAGCTCTCGACGTCCTTGCGCCGGCGCCGGCGAGGGGCGGCGCGCGTGAGCCGGACGCCGTTCACCGCGATCTGCCCGGGCGCGTACGACCCGGTCACGTTCGGGCACCTGGACATCATCACGCGCGCCGCGACGATCTTCGAGCGCGTCGTCGTCGCGGTCGTCCGCGAGCCGCAGCACAAGCAGCCGACGTTCACGACCGAGGAGCGCGTCGGCTTCCTCCGCGAGGCGCTCGAGGGGCAGGAGAACGTCGAGGTCGAGGTCTTCTCCGAGCTCGTCGTCGAGTTCGCGCGCCGTTGGGGCGCGAAGACGCTCGTGAAGGGGCTGCGCGCGATCTCGGACTTCGAGTGGGAGTTCCAGATGCACCACCTGAACCGCGGGCTCGCCCCCGACATCGAGACGATGTACCTCATGTCGAGCCCCCAGTACAGCTTCCTCTCCTCGAGCGGGGTGAAGGAGATCGCGTCGTTCGGCGGAAACGTGGAGAACCTCGTCCCGCCCGCGGTCGCGCGGCGGTTCGCGGAGATGCATCCCCGCCCTCAGGCGGGCGCCCCGACAAGCCCTCGTGAGTAGACTGGCAGGCCGGAATGGACGTTCTCGTACTCATCGACAAGCTCGACGACCTCGTGCACAACGCGAAGGCCGTGCCGCTCACCGACCAGGTGCGGATCGACCGCGAGGAGATCTACGACATCCTCGACCAGATGCGCGCCACGATCCCCGAGGAGATCAAGCAGGCGCGCTGGATCGTGAAGGAGCGGCAGGAGATGCTCGCCGAGGCGAAGCGCGAGAGCGACCGGATTCTCGGCGAGGCCCGCGAGCAGGCCGTGCGCGAGGCCTCGCAGACGGAGATCGTGAAGCTCGCCGAACGCCAGGCGCAGGACATCGTCGAGGACGCCCGCCGCCAGGCCCGCGAGACGCGGCTCGAGATGGAGGACTGGGCCGACTCGATCCTCTCCACGCTCGAGGTCAACCTCGACAAGTTCCTCGGCGCCGTCCGCCGTGGTCGGGAGCGGCTCCACGAGCGCTCGCAGGAGAGCGTCATGGCCGGCCTCTCCGACGAGACGATCGGCCAGTAGCGCGTCTGGCCCTTTCCCGCCGCTGACGCGAGTCCGGCGGCCCGGCAGGCGTTCGCTACCCTCGGTCGCATGACGATGCTCGACCTTCGCACCCTCAGGATCCGCTCCGGCGAGCAGGTCGAGCAGCAGCGCGCCGTCGAGCTCGAGCCCTACGACCTCGGCGGCCAGCGCTACGAGCCGCGCCCGGCCGACCCGGAGGCGGATCTGACCGTGACCCGCACGACGGACGGGCTCGTGCTCGAGCTCGACCTCGAGACGCGGCTCGCCGGGCCGTGCTTCCGCTGCCTGACGGGCACGGAGATCGCGCTGCGCGTCCGCGGCCGCGAGTACCAGGCCGCGCGTGGCGCCGAGGAGGACGAGGAGCTCCGGACGCCGTACGTCGAGGACGACAAGCTCGACGTCTCCCGCTGGGCGCGCGACGCGGTCGCGCTCGCCCTTCCGGAGAAGATCCTCTGCCGCGAGGACTGCGCGGGCCTCTGCGCCGTCTGCGGGCGCGACCTGAACGCCGAGCCGCACACGCACGAGGAGACGGCCCGCGACCCGCGCTGGGGCGCCCTCGCCGAGCTCCGCGACCGGTTGTAGCCGGTCCCGGCTAGAATCTCGCGCTCATGGCAGTCCCGAAGCGAAAGACCTCGAAGTCCCGCCGCGACAAGCGCCGGGCGACGCACAAGCTCTCGGCCCCGGTGGTGATCGAGTGCCCGCAGTGCCACCAGCCGAAGCGGCCCCACCGGGTCTGCCCGACCTGCGGCACGTATCGCGGCCGCGAAGTCGAGCCCTTCCAGGCGCCGGCCCCGTAGGCCGTGGCGACTGAGGCTCGGCCCGTGCGCGTCGCCGTGGACGCGATGGGCGGGGACCGCGCGCCGGAGGAGATCGTCGCCGGGGCGCTTGCGACGCGCAGCGGGACGCTCGAGCCCGTCCTTTTCGGTCGTGCGGAGATCGTCGGGCCGCTCGCGGGCGGCCTGCGCATCGTGCATGCGGACGAGGTCGTGGCGATGGACGAGAAGCCGGGCGACGCGGCGCGGACCAAGCGCGGGAGCTCGCTCTTCGCCGTCTGCCGCGCGGTCGCCGAGGGCGACGCCGACGTCGCGGTCTCGGCCGGGAACACGGGGGCGCTCCTCGCGGCGGGGCTCGTCGAGATCGGGCGCCTCCCGGGCGTCCACCGGCCCGCGATCGCGATCCCGCTCCCGGCTCCGGACGGCCCCACGGTGTTGATCGACGGCGGCGCGAACGCCGACGCGCGGCCGGAGCACCTGCTCCAGTTCGGTCACATGGGCTCGATCTTCGCGGAGGACGTGCTCGGCGTCGCCGAGCCGCGCGTCGCGCTCCTCTCGATCGGCGAGGAGCCGGACAAGGGCAACCGCCTCGTTCGCGAGGCGCACGAGCTGCTCGCCGGCGCTGCGCTCCGCTTCACGGGCAACGTCGAGGGGCGCGACCTGCTCGCCGGCGCCGCCGACGTGGTCGTCTGCGACGGCTTCACGGGCAACGTGGCGCTGAAGACGCTCGAGGGCGGTATCACGGCCGTCATGGGCGGCCTGCGCGAGTCGCTCGGCTCGAGCCTGCGCAGCAAGATCGGCGGCCTCCTGATCCGCCCGGCCGCGCGGAAGCTCCGCACGCGCCTCCACCCGGACACGTACGGCGGCGCGTACCTGCTCGGGCTGAAGGGCCTCGTCGTAAGCGCGCACGGGAGCTCCTCGCGCGTCGCAGCGGCGAACGCGATCCGGCTCGCCGCCCGGGGGGTCGAGGGCGGCGTGGTCGAGCGGGTCGCGGCACGCCTCGCCGAGAGCCGCGGCCACTCCAGCGGCTAGCCCGGGAGAGCGTGGTACGATCCGGCGTCCGAAAATCCGGGGTCAAAAAGGAGTCGAGGAGACCGCATGGCAGCTTCCAGGGAGGAGATCCACGAGCAGGTCAAGAAGGTGCTCGTCGAGCAGCTCGGCATCGACGAGGGGGCGATCACTGAGGAGGCCTCCTTTCAGGAAGACCTCGACGCCGACTCCCTGGATCTCGTCGAGCTGATCATGGAGCTCGAGGACCAGTTCGGGATCAAGATCTCGGACGAGGACGCCCAGGGCATCACCACCGTCGGGCAGGCCGTCGACTACATCTCGAAGCATCAATAGCGCCCAGGACGCGTCGCCGCCACACGCCGAGCTTCTCGGCCTGATCGAGGCGTTGCCCGACGAGCGCCTCCAGCACGTCTTCACGCACACCTCGTGGGCGCCGAGCCGCGAAGACTCCTACGAGCGGCTCGAGTTTCTCGGCGACAGCGTGCTCGGGCTCGCGATCGCACGGGAGCTGTACGAGCGGTTCCCGGACTACCCGGAGGGGCAGCTCGCGAAGATTCGCGCGCACGTGGTGTCGCGGCAGAGCTGCGCCGTCGTCGGGAGGAGGCTCGACCTCGGGCAGAAGCTGATCGAGCGCGGGTCCGCGTCCGTTCCCGCCGACGAGCTCGAGCGGCTCGCGGTCAACCGGAACGTGCTCGCCGCGCTCGTCGAGGCCGCGCTCGGGGCGCTGTACCTCGAGCACGGCTTCGAGCCGATTCGCGAGGCCGTGCTCGAGGCGTTCACCGACCGGATCGACTATGCGCTCACGACGTACGTGGACTACAAGACGGAGCTCCAGGAGGAGCTCGCGCGCCGCTCGCAGAGCGTCTCCTACGCGGTGCTCGAGGTCGAGGGCCCGCCGCACGACCGGCGCTTCACCTGCGCCGCGATGATCGACGGCCAGCAGGCCGGGAGCGGAACGGGCGCCTCGAAGAAGGCCGCCGAGCAGAACGCGGCGCGAGAGGCGCTCCGGTCGCTCGGGCTGCCCGACGGCGGCGCCTGACCCGCCGGGGCCGCCGCGCTCCCCTCGACGCGGGGTCTGACCCCGTAACGCCGGTTCGCCTCGCGAGGAGCGCTCGAGCGCTGCACTTCGTGTAGCCCGCAGCACACGCGGCCGTTCGCCCTTCTAGACGCGCTCGAGAAGCTCGCGGTGCAGCGCCTGCGTGGCCGGGGACGGCGCGACGCCGAGCTCCTCGCGCAGGCGGACGCGGAGCGCCTCGTAGACCCGGAGGGCCTCGGCGGGATTCTCCCGGCGCAGGAGGGCGCGCATGAGCGCCCGGTAGCCGCTCTCCCGGTACGGCGCGCGCTCCACGAGGGCGCGGGCGGCGCGTTCGGCCGTCGCGACCTCCGACCCGCCGATCTCGAGGCAGGCGTCCGCGACGAGCTCGAGCGAGCGCAGGTGCCACTCGTCCAGCCGCCGGCGCCGCTCCTCGATCCACGGCGCGTCCTCCCCGGCCAGGAAGGGCCGTACGGTCACGTGCTGGACGACGCGTGCCGGGCCCCAGGCAGCCCTCCAGTCCTCCCGGGCGACAGCGGACTCGGCGCGGTGGAGGGCCTCGCCGGCCGCCTCCAGGTCGACCCAGGCATCGCCTGGGAGCGCGAGCAGCACGCTGCCGCGGCCCTCGAGGCGCTCGGCTCCGAGCACGCGCCGCAGCTTGGAGAGGAGGGCGCTCAGCGCCGCGTCGGGCGCCGCCGGCGGCCCGTCCGGCCAAACGGCCGCCACGAGCTCGTCGCGCGGAGCCGGCCGGCGGCGCTCGAGCACGAGGTAGGCGAACAGGAGCCGCCCCTGCCGGCCGGGCAGGTCGTCCTCCAGGCGCCGGTCGCCCGCACGCACGACCACGCGGCCGCAGAGCTGGATCCGAAGAGGCTCCAAGGTCGTGCCAAGGTAACGGCAAGGCCCCGCGGCGACAATCCCGCGGGACAGCGACCAGGAGGGTTCGATGGCGAGGATCATCAACTGCGAGTGCGGCCAGACGGTGCGCGGCGAGACGGACGAGGAGGTCGTCGCGAACGCGGAGGCCCACGTCCGGCAGGATCACCCGGAGCTCGTCGGCTCGATCACCCGCGAGGACCTGCTCGCGATGGCGGAGGAAGCCTAGTGTCCCGGTTCCTCGTGCACGTCGCCACGGGCCCCGAGAACCCGACGCGCGCGGCGCTCGGGCTGCTCGTGGCGCGGACGGCCGCGGCCGAGGGGCACGACGTGCGCGTGTTCCTGGCGGGCGACGGCGTCCATCTCGCCCGGCCCGAGACGGCGGCGGCCGTCCACGGGGTCGGCACGGGAGCGGCCGCCGAACATCTCGCGGCGCTCCGCGAGGCGGGCGTCCCGCTCCTCCTCTCCGGGATGTCGAGCAAGGCGCGCGGCGTCGAGGGAGCCGACGGCGACGAGCTCGCCCCGCCGGAGAAGCTCGTCGAGCTCGCTGCCTGGGCGGAGACGGCGCTCACGTACTGAGGGCCGGGACGGCGGGCGTCCGCCGCGCACGGCATGCTTCCTGGCGCGTGAACCTGCGCTCGATCCGCATGCGCGGCTTCAAGTCGTTCCCCGACGAGGTCGAGGTGCGCCTGGAGCCTGGCGTTGCCGTGGTGGTCGGGCCGAACGGCTCCGGCAAGTCGAACATCGCCGACGCGGTGGTGTGGGCGGCCGGCTCGCTCAGCCCGACGGAGCTCCGGGCGGAGAAGCCCGAGGACGTCCTCTTCGCCGGCGCGTCCGGCCGGGCCGCGGCCGACTCGTGCTCGGTCGAGCTTCTCTTCGACAACCCCGCCGGCGAGGAGCCGCTTCCGTACGCGGAGGTCTCAGTCGCGCGGCGGCTCACGCGCGGCGGCGAAGGCCAGTACCTCGTGAACGGCGCGCACGTACGCCGCACCGACCTGGTCGAGCTCCTCGCCGACCTCGGTCTCGGCGGCGAGATGCACTCGGTCATCTCCCAGGGCCGCGTGGAGCAGATCCTCGCGTCGAAGCCGTCCGAGCGCCGCGCGCTCGTCGAGGAGGCGGCGGGCCTGGGCCGCTTCAAGCGCCGGCGCCATCGGGCCGAGCTGAAGCTCGCCCGCGTCGCGGCGCAGGTCGAGCGGGCGCTCGATCTCGAGACGGAGGTGCGCAAGCGCCTGCGCCCGCTCGCGCTCCAGGCGACGGCGGCCGAGCGCGCGCAGAAGCTTGCGGGGCAGATCGACGAGCTCCGCATCCGGCTCGGCGCGGCAGACCTCGAGCGGCTGGACCGCACGCTCGGCGAGATCGCCGGACGCCGGGCCGCCGCGGAGCAGGAACGCAGGCGCCACGACGAGCGCCTGGCCGGGCTCCTCGAGGAGCGCCGCGAGGCGGAGGAGGAGCTCGGCGAGGCCAGCGGGCGCCACGAGCAGGCGACCGCGGCGCTCTACCGGTTGCGGAGCGCGGCCGAACGGGCCGACCTCCGCCGCGAGCGGGCGCTCGAGACGGCAAAGACGCTTCGGGCGGAGCTCGACCGCCCGCGCCTGCCGCTTCCGGAGGCGCCGCCCTCGTACGAGCAGGTCGTGCGCGCCGCCCGCCTCTGGTCCGCCGAGCCTGCCCGGGATCTCGACGCGGGCGCGGAGCTGCTCCGACGGGCCGTCGAGGAGAAGCGCGACGCGCTCCTCGTCGCCTCGGGCGGCGAGACATGGTTCGCGACGGATGCCGAGGCCAAGCGAGCCGAGCCGGAGCGCCGGGCCGGCGTGCCGCTCGGCGCCCTCGCGGAGGCGTCCGAGCGGGTCGCTGCGGTGCTCGAGCGCGCCGCCGCCTCGGCCGGCCGGTTCGAGCCCGCCCTCGCCGCGCGTGTCGACGCGGGCGGCAGCCGTTCCGGCGAGCTCGGCGAGCGGCTGCGCGCGCTCGGCGCCCAGGAGGCCGACCTGCGCCGTGCGGCGGCCGAGGCGGCCGAGCGGCTCACTCAGGTCCAGGTCGAGGCGGCCCGGCTCGAGCGAGAGCGGGAGGACGTCGTCGCCCGCCTCCCCGAGGGGCACGAGGCCGAGGCGCTCACGGACGCCGAGGCGGGCGAGCTCCGCGTCCAGGTCGACCGCCTCGAGCGCCGCCGCGAAAGCCTGGGCCAGGTGAACCCGCTCGCCGCCGAGGAGCACGCACGCGAGAAGGAGCGCCTCGACGAGCTCGTCGAGCAGCGCCAGGATCTCGAGCGCTCCCTCACCGAGCTCGAGACGCTGCGCGCCGAGCTCACCGACACGGTCGAGCGGCGCTTCGCCGAGACGTACGAGCGCGTCGAGGGGCACTTCGCCGAGGTCGTCGCGACGCTCTTCCCCGGCGGGACGGGCCGCTTGATCGCCGTCGAGCCCGCCGAGGAGGGCGAGGAGCACGGCGTCGAGATCGAGCTCCAGCCGGCCGGCAAGCGGATCACCCGCCTCTCACTCCTCTCGGGCGGCGAGAAGGCGCTCGGTGCGATCTCGTTCCTCTTTGCGCTCTTCCTCGCGCGGCCGTGCCCGTTCTATCTTCTCGACGAGGTCGAGGCGGCACTGGACGACGCGAACATCGGACGGTTCGTGGAGCTGCTCCGGCGCTTCTCCGACCGGGCGCAGTTCATCGTCGTCACGCACCAGAAGAGGACGATGGAGGCCGCGGATATCCTCTACGGCGTGACGATGGGCGCCGACGGGATTTCGCAGGTCGTGTCGAAGCGGGTCACGGCCGAGCGGGCCGCGGCCGCCGCGTGACGCGCACGTGGGCCGAGTTTCTCGGCGACCCGGCGGGCGCTTCCGAGGCGGAGCAGGGCGGGCGCGGCGGCTGGTTCCGCCGGCTGCGCGACTCGCTCGCCACGAGCCGCGAGGCGCTCACGAGCGAGCTCGCGTCGGCCGTCTTCGATCCCGCCGACGAGGAGTCGTGGGAGCGGATCGAGGAGGCCCTCCTGCGTGCCGACGTCGGCGTGCCCGCGACGGTGGAGGTCGTCCGGCGGCTCGAGGAGCGCCGGCCGGCGACGCAGGCCGAGCTCGTCGAGGGGCTCGAGGAGGTGCTCACCGAGCTCGTCTCGCCGGCAGGTGAGGCGCGGCTCGCGCTCGACGGGAAGCCGACCGTCGTCCTCGTGGTCGGCGTGAACGGCACCGGCAAGACGACGACGATCGGGAAGCTCTCCTCACGCCTCGCGGAGTCGGGCCGCTCGGTCATCCTTGCAGCCGCGGACACCTTCCGCGCCGCCGCCGAGGAGCAGCTCGAGATCTGGGCGACGCGCGCCGGGGCCGACTTCGTCGGCTCGGAGCGCGGCGCCGACCCGGCCGCGGTCGCATTCGACGCCATTTCCGCGGCCGAGGCGCGCGGCCGTGACGTGGTCGTCGTGGACACGGCCGGCCGCCTCCACACGCAGACGAACCTGATGGAGGAGCTCGCGAAGGTCAGGCGGGTGATCGCCGGCCGGCTCGACGGCGCGCCGCACGAGACGCTGCTCGTGGTGGACGCGACGACGGGCCAGAACGGCCTCCAGCAGGCGCGGCTGTTCGGGAGCGCTGTCGACGTGACCGGGGTCGCGCTCACGAAGCTCGACGGAACCGCGAAGGGTGGCATCGCGGTCGCGATCGCCCACGAGCTCGGGATCCCGGTGAAGCTGGTCGGCGTGGGGGAGTCGCTCGACGACCTCCAGCCGTTCGACGCGCGCGACTTCGTAAGCGCGCTCGTCGGCACGGACGCCTGACGGCGCAAGAGCCACGGGTCAGACGTGCGCGCGGGATGAGGGAAGACCCCCTCCACCCACTAGTGAAAGCGTATCGAGGAAACGCGCACGTGTCTGTGGCGCTTCGTGTCGAGTTGCGTACGAAACCGTGCCGATTTGCGCCCTCCGGCCGGAAACGTCGGGTGCGAACGGGTGTCGATCCCGTGTCTGCGCCGACGCCGAACGCGGCGTGGCGATCTCGGACGCTCGGGCGCCGAGCGCGAGGGCGTGCCGAGCGGTCGCCCGTCTGCGCCGAGCGCGAGATGCAGGTAACACTGTGTTCCTTGGCCGGACCACCGGGAACTGGAGGCGGGCGATACAGGAGCGGGTGATGGTCATCACGGGGGCCTCGAGCGGGATCGGCGAGGCGACGGGGCGCCTGGCTGCGGCCGAGGGCTTCCGGCTCGTGCTGGCGGCGCGGCGGCTCGAGCGGCTCGAGGAGCTCGCCGCCGAGCTCGGCGGTCCGGAACGAGCGCGCGCCCTCCGCTGCGACGTGACCGAGTGGGTCGATGTTCAGGATCTCGCGGCCGCGGCGCTCGACGCGTTCGGCTCGATCGACGTCGTCTTCGCGAACGCGGGCTTCGGCGCGCCGCGCGGGTTCGAGGCCTCGACGCCGGAGCACTGGCGCGCGATGGTGCTCACGAACGTCTACGGCGCCGCTCTCACCCTCCGCGCGACCTTCCCGGCGCTCAAGGCCTCGCGAGGCCACCTTCTTCTCACCGGGTCGGTCGCCGGCCGGCGTGCCCTGCCCGGGTCGCTCTACTCGGCGACGAAGTGGGCGGTGACCGCGATGGGCGAGGCCGCCCGGCAGGAGCTCGACGGCACCGGCGTCCGCGTCACGCTGATCGAGCCCGGCATGGTCTCCACGCCGTTCTTCGACGACCCGGTCACCGACGCGCTCGAGCCGGAGGACGTCGCGCGCGCCGTCCTCTACGCGATCGGGCAGCCGCCGCACGTGGACGTCAACGAGATCCTCGTGCGGCCGACTGCCCAGTCGAACTAGCGCCGAGCCCGGCCCTACGACCCGTCGCGCTCGAGCGCGAAGGCGATGTTCACCGTCGTCCGGTACGTGGTGATCCGGCCGTCCTGCACCTCACAGCTCATCGACATCACGTCCGCGCCCGTGATCCCGCGCAGCGTCTTCGACGCCTCCTGGACCGCGACCTGCGCGGCCTGGGCGAAGCTCTCGGGGGAGTTGCCGATCACCGTCACGACCTTGGCGACGTCCGCCATCGCATGCCTCCTTGGGATGAGTGACACGACCGGCGGGCTACACTGACCCGCCTGTGGTGTCCTATCCGGGGCCCGCTTCCTCCGAACCTCTGCCATGTTCGACACCCTCTCCGACAAGCTGCAGCTGACCCTCGGCGACCTGCGTGGTCGCGGGCGTCTCACCGAGGAGGACCTCGCGCGGGCTGCGCGGGAGCTCCGGCTCGCGCTGCTCGAGGCGGACGTGAACTTCCAGGTCGTGAAGAGCTTCGTCGCGACCGTGAAGGAGCGCTCGCTCGGTGCCGATGTGACGAAGAGCCTCACGCCGGGCCAGCAGGTCGTGAAGATCGTGCACGAGGAGCTGACGGCGCTCATGGGCTCCGGCGGCTCGAAGCTCGCGTTCGCGGGGCGCCCGCCCACGGTGATCCTGCTCGCGGGCCTGCAGGGCTCGGGGAAGACGACGGCGTCGGCGAAGCTTGCGCTCCACCTGCGCAAGCAGGGAAAGACGCCGGCGCTCGTTGCGGCCGACCTCCAGCGCCCGGCCGCGATCGACCAGCTCGAGCAGCTCGGGAGGCAGATCCAGATGCCCGTCTACCTCGACCGTTCGACGAAGGACGCGGTGGCCGTGGCGCGCCACGGGGTCGAGCAGGCACGCGCGCAGGGACGCGATGTGCTCATCGTCGACACGGCCGGTCGGTTGCACGTGGACGAGGAGCTCATGGACGAGCTCGCCGCGGTTCGCGCCGCCGTGAAGCCTCTGAATGTCCTCCTCGTGCTCGACGCGATGACCGGCCAGGACGCGGTCACGACGGCCGAGGCGTTCGCCGAGCGGATCGACTTCGACGGCGTCGTGATGACGAAGCTCGACGGCGACGCGCGCGGCGGCGCGGCGCTCTCCGTGAAGGCGGTGACGGGCAAGCCGATCAAGCTCGTCTCGACGGGCGAGAAGCTCGACCAGCTGGAGGAGTTCTACCCCGACCGCATGGCCTCGCGGATCCTCGGGATGGGCGACGTTCTCACGCTGATCGAGAAGGCCGAGGCAGCGGTCGCCGAGGACGACCAGGAGGCGATGGAGCGGCGCCTGCGCGCCGGCCAGTTCACGTTCGACGACTTCCTCGAGGCCCAGCGGATGATGCGGAAGATGGGGCCGCTCCAGTCGGTCATGGGGATGATCCCGGGACTCGGAAAGCAGATGAAGGGCGTGAACGTCGACGACCGCGACCTCGCGCGCGTCGAGGCGATCGTCCTCTCGATGACCGCGGAGGAGCGTGCGCGCCCCGAGATCATCAACGGATCGCGCCGGGCGCGAATCGCGCGGGGAAGCGGCACGAGCGTCCAGCAGGTGAACAAGCTCCTGCAGGCGCGCAAGCAGATGCAGAAGATGATGAAGCAGCTCGGGCAAGGCAAAATGCCCAACCTGCAGTCGATCGTCGCCCAGCAGGCGCGGCGCTAGCGAAGGAGACGAATGGCAACACGAATCAGGCTCGCCCGCGTGGGCTCGAAGAAGAACCCGATCTATCGGGTCGTGGTGGCGGACCAGCGCTCGCCACGCGACGGTCGCTTCATCGAGATCGTCGGGCGCTACAACCCCCAGACCGACCCGTCCACGATCGACCTCGATACGGACAAGATCCAGGCGTGGATCGACAAGGGCGCGCAGCCGAGCGACTCGGTGCGGCGCCTGCTCAAGGCGCAGGGCTCCGGCCCGCCGAGCTGAGGCTTCGCATGACCGCAACGCCCGTCGAGGAGATGATCGTCCACCTCGCGCGAAGCCTCGTCTCCGAGCCGGATGCGGTTCGCGTGGAGCGCTCGGAGCGGGACGGTGCGGTCGTCCTCGAGCTCTACGTCGCCGAGGAGGACCTCGGCAAGGTGATCGGCAAGGGCGGGCGGATCGCGCGCTCGCTGCGCACGCTCGTCCGCGCGAGCGGCGCGAAGGCGGACGAGCGCCGCCTGCTCGAGATCGTTGGCTGACCCGGGCTGGGTCGCGGTCGGGCGCGTCGGGCGGCCGCACGGCCTGCGCGGCGACTTCGTCGTCGAGCACGCGAGCGAGGCGCCCGAGCGGTTCGCGCGCGGCGCGCGGGTGTACGTCGGGCGCGAGGCCGCCACCGTCGTCGCGTCGAAGCGGGCCGGCGGCGGGCGGCTCGTCGTCCGACTCGACCGGGGCGTCGAGCGCGGTGCGGCGCTCGAGCTTCCCGTGGACGAGCTGCCGGAGCCCGAGGAGGGGAGCTTCTACGCCTTCCAGCTCGTCGGCCTTGCCGTGGAGGAGGAGGGCGGGCGGGAGCTCGGGCGCGTGCAGGAGGTCGAGCCCGGCGTGGCGAACGACGTGCTGCGCCTGGACTCGGGCGCCGCGCTCCCGCTCGTCGAGGACTGCGTCCGGAAGGTCGACCTTCCGGCTGGCCGGATCCTCGTCGCGCCCGGGTTCGCGGAGTGACACGGCCCGCCGGTTCCCGAGGGCCGCCGAGCCCGGGGCGGCTAACCTCTCCCGCGCAATGCAGATCGACGTCTTCACCCTCATTCCGCACGCCTTCTCGTGGATGACCGAGCACCGGCCGCTCGCCGGCGTGCTCGGGACGGAGCTCGACCTGCGCCTCTGGAGCTACCGCGACTTCACGCCGCTCCGGGCGGGCCAGGTGGACGACGAGCCGTACGGCGGCGGCGCCGGGATGGTGCTGCGCGTGGACGTCGTCCACGCCGCGCTCGACGCGGTGTACGCGGGCGACTGGAGCGACAGGCGGGTCGTCGCGCTCACGCCGCAGGGGCGTCCGCTCGACCAGCCGCTCGTCGAGGAGCTCGCGGCCGTGGAGCGCCTGACGCTCCTCTCCGCGCGCTACGAGGGCTTCGACGAGCGCGTCGTCGAGCACCTGGCGACCGACGCCATCTCGATCGGGCCGTACGTCCTCTCGGGCGGGGAGCTACCCGCGATGGTCGTGCTCGACGCGGTCGCCCGTCGGCTGCCGGGTGCGCTCCGCGAGGAGAGCGGAGCCCTCGAGAGCTTCTCCACCGCGCTCGACGGCGGGCTCGAGTATCCGCACTACACGCGCCCGCCCGAGTTCCGCGGCTGGCGCGTGCCTGACGTCCTTCTCTCCGGCGACCACGGCCGGGTCGAGGAGTGGCGTCACGAGCAGAGCCGGACGCGCACGTCGGGCGGCGGACTGGTCGGCGCCCGGTGAGGGGACCCGTCGATCGCCTCACCGGGTGGATCCCGGAGCCCTGGCGCGCCGTCGTCGACTGGGTCGTCACCATCGCGGTCGCGATCGCCGTCGTCCTTGCGATCAAGGCATGGGTCGTGAACCCCTATCGGATCCCGTCCTCCTCGATGGAGCCCACCCTGCACTGCGCCGAGCCGGGTGTCGGATGCCAGTCGAGCTACTCCGACCGTGTGCTCGCGAACCGGTTCATCTATCACTTCAAGGATCCCGAGCGGGGTGACGTGATCGTCTTCAAGACGCCTCCCGAGGCGGCGCGCTGCGACTTCGGCCTCGCGGGCGAGACGTTCGTGAAGCGTCTCGTCGGGATGCCGGGGGAGCGGATCCGTGGGCAGAGCGGGCGCATCCTGATCGACGGCGAGCCGATCGAGGAGCCGTATCTCGACCCGAGCCAGCGCAACGGCTCGAGCTTCCCCGAGCAGGTCGTCCCGGAGGGCCACTACTTCATGCTGGGGGACAATCGCGACCAGTCCTGCGACAGCCGGGTGTGGGGTGCGGTGCCCCGCGACAACATCATCGGCGAGGTGTTCGCCGTCTACTGGCCGCCGCAGCGAATCGGCTTTCGCTAGAGTTTCCCGCCGGCCGTCTCCCCGGCCGACCTCTCTGCCATGGCCAGTCCCATCGACCTGATCGAGCAGCGCCAGCTGCGTGACGGGCTCCCGCAGTTCAAGGCGGGGGACACCGTGCGCGTCCACTTCCAGGTCATCGAGGGGCAGCGGCGCCGCGTGCAGGTGTTCGAGGGGATCGTGATCAAGCGCCAGGGGGCGGGGGCGCGCGAGACCTTCACCGTGCGGAAGAGCTCCTTCGGCGTCGGCGTCGAGCGGACGTTCCCGATGCACTCGCCGAAGATCGAGAGGATCGAGGTGCAGGCGATCGGCGACGTGAACCGCGCGAAGCTCTACTACCTGCGCGGCAAGGTCGGCAAGAAGGCGCGCGTCCGCGAGAAGCGGTAGCGCGCGGTCGCGAGTCCGCCGGCCGCATCCGCGGCCGGGCTGACGCATGCGGCGGAACGGGCGGACTACGGTGCTGGTGACCCGCGCCGGGCGAAGCCCGCCGCGGCGACGAGGTGGCGTGCGGTTTCGGCTTGTGGGCGGCCGGCTGTGCGCGTTTCGTGCAGCTCGAATCGTGGCGGTGCGGCGGGGCGAACGTGTGCGGGCTCCGTGCCGGGCTCGTCCACGTCCGGCACGCTTTCGGCACGGATCCTTGACAGACACGTGCGTCCAGGCTCGCTAGCGTTCGTACCGGGATGCTCGTGGCCCCCTCGGGGGAGTACGCCCGCGCGCGGGCGGCGACTTACGTGCCCTGGCTGGCGCCGCACGATCTTTGCGCCGTGGCGGCCGGGCTTACGCCCGACTTGCGACGGGCGCAGCTGGTCGCCGGCGCTCGTCAGGGTGGCGCGCGAGCCCTCGTGGCGCAGTCGGACGCGAGTTCCACTCTTGGCACACATCCGTGACAGGCCCGCGCGCCGGAGTTCGCTAGCGTTCGTTTCGGGATGCTCGCAGCCCCCTAGGGGGAGTACGCCCGCGCGCGGGCGGCGGCGCCGCGTGCGTCCGACGGTCGACACGGGCTCGGCCGTGCGGAGCGTCGGCGGAGGCGTGCCGAAACCGTGACATCACTGTGCCGACTCGCGCGCCGGCGGGCCGGCCGTCGCGGCGGCGGAGTATGGTGAATCGCCATGGCGGCGACGGCTGATTCCCGACGGAGAAGGAGCGGCGGGCGGCTGCTCGCGTTCGACCGGCGGATCGGGGTGCGCTTCGTCGCCGGAGCGGACGAGGCGGGGCGAGGGAGCCTCGCGGGGCCGCTCGTCGCGGCTGGAGTGCTCTTCGACTACGCGCGCCTCCGTGATCACGCCGTGCGCCCGCTCGCGCTCCTGAACGACTCGAAGCAGGTCACGCCCGAGGGGCGCGAAGTCCTGTTCAGGGCCGTCACCGCGTGCGCGACGCGGATCGTCGTGCGCGTCATCCCCCCGACGGCAATCGACCGCGACGGCCTGCACCGGTCGAACCTCCGGGCGCTACGCGAGTCGCTTGCCGCGCTCTCGCCTCCCGCCGAGGCGTGTCTCGTGGACGGCTTCCGCCTCGGCCCGCTCGCGCCGCCGCACCAGGCCGTCGTGGACGGGGACGAGCGGAGCGCCGCAATCGCGGCCGCCTCGATCGTCGCCAAGGTGGTCAGGGACCGCGCTATGCACCGGTTCGACGCGCTCTTCCCGCACTATGGCTTCCGGTCGCACGTCGGATACATAACGCCTGCGCACTCGGCGATCGTGCGGGCGCGCGGGCCGAGCTCGTTGCACCGCCGCTCGTTTCAGGCGCTCTGCTACGCGGAGGCGCCTGACGTCGGGGCGGTGGAGCGTGTCGCGCTCGGCCCGGCAGCCTGAGCGACTCTCGACCAGGGCGTTCGGGGACGCCGCAGAGCGGCGCGTCCGTCGCCACTTTCTCCTGCGTGGCTACCGCGTGGTCGTGGCCAACAAGTGGGTGGGGGGCTACGAGCTCGACCTTGTCGTCCGGCGCGGCAGGCGCCTCGTCGTGTGCGAGGTGAAGACGAAGGCCGGGCAGGAGTACGGACACCCGTTCGAGATGGTCACCGAGGAGAAGGCGCGGAGGATCCGCCGCGCGGCCGAGGCGTGGCTCGCGGGCCGGCCCGACCTCGCCGGCCTCGAGGTCGCGCTCGAGGCGGTCGCCGTGCGCGGCCGCCGGATCGACCGCGCGCCGTTCGACTGAGAACCGGCACAGAATCGGCACGTTCAGCGCGCCTTTCGCGCGTCTCTCCTCCCTAGCGTGGAGGGCGTGCTGGCACGAGCCACGACGCATGCCCTTGTTGGCCTCGAGGCGCGCTCGATCGAGGTCGAGGCGCACCTCCAACGGGGGGTGCCGGCGTTCGCGATCGTCGGGCTCCCGGACAAAGGCGTCCAGGAGGCCAAGGAGCGGGTCAGGAGCGGCATCGCGAGCGCGGAGCTCGAATGGCCGATGCGCCGCATCACCGTCAACCTCGCACCCGCGGACCTGCGCAAGGAAGGCTCGGGCTTCGATCTGCCGATCGCGCTCGCAATCCTCGCGGCGTCGCAGCAGATCCCTTTCGACACGCTCGCCGAGCACGCGGCGCTCGGCGAGCTCGCGCTCGACGGGCGCATCCGGCCCGTCCCCGGGGCGATCGTGGCCGCGGAGGCAGCCCGCCGGGTCGGGCTCCGGAAGCTCCTCTGCGCGGCGGAGTCGGCGCCAGAGGCGGCGCTGGCCGGCGTCGAGCCGATTCCCGTCCGCCACCTCGCCGAGGCGGGCGCGTATCTCCGCGGTCGCCATGAGCCGGAGCCGGTCGCGGAGCCGCCTCCGTATGCCGGCCCGCCGCTCCCGGACCTGCGGGAGGTCCGTGGCCAGGAGCGGGCGCGCCGCGCTCTCGAGATCGCCGCCGCCGGGCGGCACAACCTCCTGCTCGGCGGCCCGCCGGGAACGGGAAAGACGATGCTCGCCCGCCGACTGCCCGGCATCCTCCCGCCGCTCACGCGCGCGGAGGCCCTCGAGGTGACGCGGATCCACTCGGTCGCGGGCGCGCTCCCCGCGGGGCAGCCGCTGGTCGAGCATCCGCCCTTCCGCGCGCCGCACCACACCGCGTCCACGCCGGCGATCGTCGGAGGCGGCCCCGGCCCGCGCCCCGGGGAGGCGACGCTCGCGCATTGCGGAGTTCTCCTGCTGGACGAGCTCGGCGAGTTCCCGCGCCCATCGCTCGAGGCGCTCCGGCAGCCGCTCGAGGACGGAAGCGTCGCGATCGCGCGAATCGGGGGGCGCCACGTCTTTCCCGCGCGCTTCGTCCTCGTTGGGACGATGAACCTCTGTCCATGCGGCGCGCGGGGCGACCCGGCCGCCGAGTGCTCGTGCTCGCCCGGGCGGATCGCCGCATACCGGGAGAAGCTCTCCCGGGCCCTGCTCGACCGGTTCGACCTCGTCGTGACGGTTCCGCGGGCGCGCTCGCGCGAGGTTGCCGGCGCCGGCGGCGAGCCGTCCAGTGCCGTGGCCGAGCGCGTGGTCGCGGCAGACGTTCGGCTCCGCGACCGCCCGCCGCCGATCGGCGAGCCCTCGAGGGTCGTGCTCGCCCGGGCGATCGACGCACTCGGGCTCTCGGCCCGAGGGCACGCGCGGGTCTCGCGTGTCGCCGTCACGATCGGCGCGCTTGCCGGCGCGCACGAGGTTGAGCCCGAGCACATGGCGGAGGCGCTCTCGTACCGCTCGCCGAGCGAGCTCGCGGTGGCGGCATGACGTACGGAGTCCTCCGGCGGGGAGGAGCCGGCTATCCGCCGCTTCTCGCGCAACTCCACGATCCTCCTCCCCGCCTGTACCTGCGCGGGGAGCAGGCCGGCGTGCTCGAGCGCCCGGCCGTGGCCGTCGTCGGGGCGCGGAGCTGCTCCGCGTACGGGGCGCACGTCGCGCGGACGCTTGGGCGCGAGCTCGCGGGGGAAGGAGTCGTCGTCGTGAGCGGGCTCGCGCGCGGCGTGGACGCCGAGGCGCACCGCGGCGCGCTCGACTCGGGCGGGACGACCGTCGCCGTGCTCGGCTGCGGCATCGACCGCGACTATCCGGCTCGGCACGCGGAGCTTGCCCGGAGGATCGTCGCGGGCGGAGGGCTGGTGGTGTCGGAATACGAGGCCGGCGTCGAGCCGGCCCCCTGGCGCTTTCCCGCCCGGAACCGCGTGATCGCGGGCCTTGCCCTTGCGACCGTCGTCGTCGAGGCGCGTGAGCGGTCCGGGGCGCTGATCACGGCGGACTTCGCGCTCGAGCTCGGGCGAGACGTCTTCGCCGTGCCCGGTGAGATCACCGCGGCGCTGTCCTCCGGGACGAACCGGTTGATCCGGCAGGGAGCTGCGCCGCTCCTCGGGCCCGACGACGTCTTTTCCGCACTCGGGCTCGCGCCCGCTCGTCGCCCGCCCGCGGACCTCACCGACGTGGCAGCTCGCGTCCTGAACGTGCTCGCGGATGCGCCGTCCGGACAGGACGAGGTCGTCCGTGCCACGGGGCTGGCGGCGTCCGCTGTCGCCGCCGCCCTCGTCGAGCTCGAGCTGGCCGGGCTCGCCGCCGAGGCCGAAGGGGTCCACCGGGCCACCCGCGTCCCGGAGCGTGCCGCATGAGAATTCGTGCGCCCCCGCTCCGGCGTCGTGCGTGAACGACAACCGAACGGCCTGCCGCGGATTGCGCGCTCTAGAGTTGCCCCCTGTGGGCGTCCCGTACTGGCTCGAACCGCCGGTCGACGGCTATCCGCCGCTCGCCTCGTCCGAGACGGCCGACGTCGCCGTCGTCGGCGGCGGAGTCACGGGCCTCTCGTGCGCACGCGTGCTCGCGTCCGCAGGCATGCGGGTTCGCGTGCTCGAGGCCCGGACGGTCGGCGGCGGGGCGAGCGGGCGGAACGGAGGCTTCGCGCTGCGAGGCGGCGCCGAGTCGTACACGGCCACCCGAGCGCGGGAGCTCTGGGCGCTCAGCGAGTCCGCCCTCGCACGACTCCCCGAGCTCGCCGGCGACGCCTTTCGCCGCGTCGGAAGCCTGCGGGTTGCCGCGTCCAGCGAGGAGCTCGCCGGCGTTCGAGCCGAGCACGACGCGCTTTGCCGAGGACGGGTTTGCGGCGGAGTGGGTGGAGCGGGCGAACCTTCCGCCGCTTCTGCGACCCCACTTCCTCGGTGGTCTCTACAACCCGCCGGACGGCGCGCTCGAGCCGGGTCGCTGGTCACGGCGACTCGCCGCGCACGCGGCGGCTGCGGGGGCGGTGATCGCGGAGGGCACCCTGGCAACCGCGGTGGAGGCGGGCCTGGTGGGCGCCGGGCCGCTGACCGTCTCGTGCGACACGGTCGTGATCGCGACGGACGGATACTCGGACGGCCTCCTTCCGGAGCTCGCCGCCGCGATCCGCCCTGCGCGCGCGCAGATGCTTGCGACCGGGCCGCTCCCGGAGCGCCACTTCGCCTGCCCAGTCTACGCGCGCGACGGGTGGGACTACTGGCAGCAGGCACCGGACGCGAGCCTCCTGATCGGGGGCTGGCGGGACGCCGAGCTCGAGCGCGAGTTCACGGACGTCGACGAGCCGACGCCGACGCTCCGGGAGCGCATCGAAGAGTTCGCGGGCCGCCTCCTCGGCGCGTCGCCGCGGGTCTCCCACCGCTGGGCGGGGCTCCTCGGCCTCACGGACGTACGGCGGCCGCTCGTCGGCGAGCTGCGCGACCGCGTCTGGGTCTCCGCCGGCTATTCCGGCCACGGGAACGTGCTCGCGCTCGCATGCGGGGAGCTCCTGGCCGAGGCGATCCTCGGGAGGCCCGCCGGAGCGCTCGAGCTCTTCGCCCCGGGACTCGAGCGCGCGCGGGCCTGATCCCGGCTCGGGCTCAGTCGGGAAACGATTCGGGCCGCTCGACGGCGCGGTGGTAGAGCTCGTCGTCGATGTTCCGCCCGGTCACGACGAGCACGATCGGCCCATCGAGGTCGTCGACGTGGGGGAGCGCCGCGACCGGGGCGCCGGCCGCCCCTTCGACACGCATGCCCGCCTCGGCGAACGCCCCGACCCCGCGGGCGATCTCCCGCTCGCTGACGCCGATCATCCGGCTCGCCACCTCGCCGAGCACCTGAACCGCGATCGGGATGGCGACCCGCACGGCGAGCCCGTCCGCGAACGTCGCGCTCCGGTCCGACTCCACCACCTCGCCGGCCTCCCAGGACTCGATCATGACCGGCGCAGCGGTCGAAGCGACCCCGATCCGCTCGGTGTTGGGACAGTCCTTGCAGAGCTCGATGCCGATCCCGCCGAGCAGGGCTCCGTTCCCGACAGGAACGATCACGGCGGCCGCTTCGCCGTCGAGCTGCTCGACGATCTCGCGCGCGATCGCTCCGTAGCCTTCGTACTGCTCGCGCTCGGCGCCGTCCTCGAAGAACGGGAGTCTCTCGCCCGCGGCGAACCTGCGGGCCTCGTCCTTGGCCGCGTCGAGATCTGTGCCCACGAGCCGGATCTCCGCGCCGAGTCGCTCCACGTGCGCGAGCTTGGCGGCGCTCGCTCCCTGCGGCGCATAGACGATCGCCCGCAGGCCGAGTCGATCGGCGGCCCAGGCCGTCGCCGCGCCGTGGTTGCCCGTAGACGCCGTCACGACGACCGCGGCGCCGTCCGCGCGGTAGCGCTCGAGCGTCGGCAGCGCCCCGCGCCACTTGAAGGCGCCGAGTTCGTGGACGTCCTCGCGCTTCACGAAGAGCGCGCGCCCGTCGCCGAGCTCCGGCGGCGCGGGCTCGAGCGGAGTGGGGAGCGAAAGCGTCATGGGAGGTCGGCGGCCGGGCCGGGGGCAGCCCGACCGCGTCCCTGATTGTCTCAGGAGTTTCACGACCGCGGCTCGGATGGCTACGATCGCGCCGGCTTCGGCATGCGCGACATCCTCTTCCTCTGCCCGCAACCGCGGGATCGGGAGGCGGTCCGGGCCGCCGGCCTCGACGAGGGCTTTGCCGTGTCGTTCGTCGGCGACGACCTCGACCGAATGGAGCCGTTCGACCCGGCCGGGCTCCTTGCTGCGTGCGCGTCGATGCCCGCGGACGGCGTCGTCGGGACGAAGGATCAGTCCGCGCTCCTCGCCAGCGTCCTTGCGGAGCGGCGCCGTCTCCCGGGCCCGAAGCCGGGCGCGCTCCTCGCGTGCCAGCACAAGCCGACCTCGCGCGCGATCCAGCGCCGCGTCGCGCCCGCGTCGACGCCGCGGGTCGCGCTCATTCGGAACGGCGTGCCCTTCGACCCGCCGTTCTTCGCGAAGCCGGTCGTCGGGCGGCTCTCCCAGGGAGCGGTCCGGGTGGACGACACCGCGGCCCTCGCGGGGCTCGACGCGCCGGAGGGCTATGCCGAGCGGTACGAGGTGGTGGCCGCGCTCGCCGGCGGCCCGATCGGCCGCACGCGGGGCTTCCTCGCCGAGGAGCTCCTCGACGGCCTCGAGGTGACGCTCGAGGGCTACGTCCACCGCGGGCGTGTGACGACGATCGGCGTGACCGACTCCGTCATGTACCCGGGCACGATCTCATTCGAGCGCTTCGAGTATCCGAGCCGGCTCACCGACGAGCGGCAGGCGGAGCTCGCCGCGCTGGCCGAGCGCCTCGTCGGCGCACACGGGCTCGACGACGCGTGCTTCAACATCGAGTTCTTCGTCCCCGAGCAGGGCCCGCCCGGGATCATCGAGCTGAACGGCCGGATCGCCTCGCAGTTCGCTCCACTCGTGCAGCGGCTCCACGGCCGGTCGACCTACGACGCTCTCCTGGAGCTCGCGTGCGGAGAGGACCCAGGCTGGCGGACGAGCCCGCCCGACGGCGTCGGCGTCAGCTACGTCGTGCGCGTGTTCGAGGACGCCCACGTCGAGGCCGTCCCGGAGCCGGAGGGCGGTCTCGAGTTGCTCGTCTCCCCGGGGCGGCGGCTTTCCGAGCAGGGCCTGAACGACGCCGGGAGCTACCGGCTGGCGATCCTGACCGGCTTCGGCGAGACCCGCGAGGAGGCCGTCGCGTGGTGCCGGGATCGTGCGGGCCGGCTCAGCTTCCGGCTGGCGCCGGTTCGGGCGTAGCCTTCGGGCCGCGCGCCTCGCGATTCGAGATCGCGAGCGCGCCGACGGCGGCGCCCGCGAACGCCAGCCCGGCGGCGACGAGCATCCCCGCCCGGAAGCCGGAGATCGACGCGGCGAGGGCGTCTCCCTCGAGCCCCGTCGTGAGGGGCTCCGCGTCCGCGTCCGTCCGGGCCGAGTAGACGAGCGAAACGACGAGGCCGATCACCGCGACCGATGTCAGGCTCCCAAGCCGGGAGACGGTCGCGTTCACGCCGGATGCGACCCCGGCGAGCTCGGCCGGCGCCGACTTGAGGGCGGCCGCCGTGATCGGCGCGACGAGCATCGCGAGCCCGAGCGAGAACACGGCGAGGCTCGCGGTCCCGGCGACCCAGAAGTCGCCGCGAGACTCGATCGGCAGCGTGAGCAGGCAGCCGGCGCCGATCAGGAGCGGGCCCGCGGTCAGGTAGAGCCGCGGCCCGTGCCGGTCGGCGAGTGCGCCGAAGCGCGTGGCGAGGGCGACGAGCACGAGGCTCGGCGGTGCCAGGACGAGCCCGGTCTCGAACGGGGAGAACCCGAGCGTCTGGATATGGAGCGCGACATAGACGAAGAACCCGTAAATCGCGCCGTAGACCAGGAACGTCTCGAGGTTCGCGGCCGCGAGGTTCCCGCGGCGGAAGAGCGCGAACGGGAGCATCGGCTCCGCGACGCGGCGCTCGACGAGGACGAAGCCGGCCAGCGCGGCCGCGGCGAGTGCGAACGCCCACCAGTACTCCCCGAACCCGCGCTCCGCACCTTCGACGAGCCCGTAGGTGAGCGACCCGAAGCCGATCGCCGCGAGCCCCGCCCCGGGAAGGTCGAGCCGCCCGACGCGCACCGCCCGCCGCTCCTCGCACCGTCCCGCCTGCGCGAGGACGACGGTGAGGGCGGCGAGCGGGAGGTTCAGGAAGAAGATCCACCGCCACGATGTCCACTGGACGATCGCGCCTCCGGCCGGCGGGCCGGCGATCGTTGCGATGCTCGTGAACGCCGTCCAGAGGCCGATCGCCCGGCCTGCGTCGTCTCCGTAGACGCTCCGGATGAGGGCGAGCGAGTTCGTCGTGAGGAACGCGCCCGCGATGCCCTGGAGCGCCCGGGCGGCGATCAGCGTCTCCCCGTTTGGTGCGGCGCCGGCGAGCACGGAGGCGAACGCGAATCCCGCCGCGCCGGCGGCGAACGCGCCGCGGCGGCCGAAGCGGTCTCCGATCGAACCCGCGACGAGGTAGAGCGACGCGAGCGCCAGGGAGTACGAGAGGAAGACCCACTGCTGGCCGGAGAGGCCGAGGCCGAGGTCAGCCTCGATCGTCGGGAGCGCGACGATGACCACGGTCGCGTCGATGAACGCGAGCGAGGAGCCGATGATGCAGGCGGCGAGGGTGAGCTCACGCCGCCGATCCGCGGGTTGGCCCGCCACGGGGGCGAGCATACTCCCGTGTGGATGCGTCGCGGAATCGTCGCCGGGATCGCGGGGGCCGCCGCCTGGGGAGCGGCCGAGCCGCTGCTGGGGCGCACGTTCCGGACGCCGTACTCCGACGTGCGGCTCCTCGGGGGGCTGCTCGCGGACGGGCCGCGCTGGCGGGCTGCCGGGCTGGCGGCGCACTGCGCAAACGGGGCGCTCTTCGGAGCCGCGTTCGAGCGGCTCGGTGGCCGCGGGGTGGGCGCGGCCGTCGCGGCCGCGCAGCTCGAGAACCTCGCTCTCTGGCCGGGGATGGCGGTCGTCGACCGCGTGCACCCCGACCGGCGGAGCGGCGCCTGGCCGCCGCTCCTCGGCAACGGCCGGGTCTTCGCCTACGAGGTGACAACGCACGCGCTTTTCGGCGTTGTGCTCGGCGCCCTCCTTCGCGACCGGCACTAGCCGGCAACAGGGGGCCGGGGGCACCGGCGATGGAGCAAGCCGGCCGGTCGCGGCCTGGAGGCGTGCTCCCCCCTTGGGGGAGCGAGGCTCCCAGCACGAACGCTAGCGAGCAAAGGGCTACATGTCCGTCACGGGACCGTGCCGGATGTGTGAGATCTCCTGTCGCGCGCGCTTCTAGGCCAGTGCGGCGCTGTCCGGTGCCAGGCAGAGGCGGTGGCCTGGGGGCGGACCTGGCTTCCAGGGCCGGGGTCCGGTGCCCGGCACCGGCCGTGGCCGGAAGGGCCGAGCGGCCCTAGTTCCAGCCGGCCGACGTGTTCGTCGGCGCGGGAGCATGCGAGCGGACGCGGACGAGATGCCGGTCTTCGCTCCCCTGCTCGGCGGCGAGCTCGAGCTCGGCCAGCGCGCGGCGGAGCGCGTCCGGCCGGTCGGTGCTCGGCGGCCGGCGCCGCACCTCCTCGACGAAGAGCCCGACGCAGCGCGGGTCGAACTGCGACGCGGCGCAGCGCTCGAGCTCCGCGCACGCCTCGCTGATCGTCAGCGGCTTCCGGTACGGCCGGTCGGCGGTCATCGCGCTGAAGGCGTCGGCCACCGCGATGATCCTCGCCTCGACGGGGATCTCCTCGCCCGCGAGCCCGTCCGGGTACCCGCGCCCATCCCAGCGCTCGTGGTGGTGGAGCACCGCGGTCTCGACCTGTCTGAGGGCCGGCACCTGCCGCACGAGGAGGGCGCCGATCCGCGCGTGGAGCTGAACGACGCCGCGCTCCTCGGCGCTCAGCGCCGCGGGCTTCATGAGAATCTGCTCGCTGATCGCGATCTTCCCGACGTCGTGGAGGAGCGCGGCGTAGACGAGCTCTTCACGACGCCGGGGCTCGAGCCCGAGCCGGTCGGCCACGGCCGTTACGTACATGGCGACGTCGGCCGCATGTCCGAGCAGGAAGCGGTCCTTCGCCTCGATCGCGTCCGTGAGCACCGCGACCGTCGCCACGAACGCCGACCGCAGCTCCTCGCGCAACCGCGAGTCCGCGAGCACGGCGGAGACGTTCGAGCCGAGCGCGAGCAGGACGTCGTCCGCGTGCCCGCCGAAGCCGCCGTCGCGGTTGGCGAGGACGAGCACGCCTCCCGGCTCGTCTTCGGCCGCGAACGGGATCGCGAGAAGGTTCTCGATTTCCGTGTCCGCGGGCGCGCCGCGCGATCCTGCGAGTCGCGCCTCGTCCTCCTCGCGAAGCGGCGCGCCGGTCTCGAGCGCCGTCCGCGCAGCGCGCGCGACGAGCACGCTCCCGGCCGGGTCGGCCGTGAACCCCTCCTGGCAGACGAGCTGCAGGCCGCCCACCTCGTCGTCCTCGCGCCGCAGGAGCAGCCCCTTGCCCGCCCCGAGCAGTGCCATCGCCGTCCGGAGGAGCAGCTCGCGGACCGCCCGCGAGTCCCCGAGCGGGCCGCGCTCCTGCGCGAGCACCCCGAGCTGCCGCCGAATCTGGAACGACCACTGCCGCTCGGCCCGGCGAGCGTCCTCGCTTCGTCCGCGCGCCCGGCGCTCGGCGAGGAGCTCCTCGTTCGCTTCGTCGAGCCGGGCCTCGTAACGTGCCCGCTCGTCCGGGAGCGCGCGCTCGAGCCCCTCGAGACGCGCACGCAAGTCCTCCTCGACCTCCGCCTGGGCCGCGCGGTCGGCCTCGAACCCGGCCCGCGCCGCGTCGAGCTCCGCCCCGAGGCGAGCCGCTGCGGCGGCCGCGTCCTGCCGCTCGAGCGTGCGCTCGGCCTCGAGCCGCGCCTGCTCCTCGCCGTGGCGCTCGGCGAGCTCCGCGGCCCGCGCGCGCTCGGCCGCCCAGCCGACGAGCGCGACGGCGCCGGCCACGCCGAGGAGGAGCAGGAGCGGTACGAGCACCGCCGGGTTCTCGAGGAGATCCGACCGGGCGAAGGCGAGGCCGGCCGCGACGGCCGTCGCGAGGAGGAACACGGCCGTCACGAGCGCGAGGCCACGGTTGCGGAGAAGCGAGCTCATCGGAAACGAAGGTGCGCTTCCCGTGTACCGAAGGCCGAGCGAGATTCCTGCCCGATCGACGCTCGTGTGGGATTCGGCACCCGAGCTGACGCGCCGCGCGGAGCTCCGCTCCGGAGCGGCTCCGATTCATCGGAGGAAGCCGACTCGAGTCGTCATGGCCGGCGCGCAAGCGCCGGCCGGACTCGAGTCGGCCTACAGGGCCGGCAGGACTCGAACCTGCAACCCCCGGTTTTGGAGACCGGTGCTCTGCCAGTTGAGCTACGGCCCTCGGCGAGGCTCCATTGTAGACGCGACCTAGACTCCGTCCC
>Ga0299913_10000405_pt1 | contig 26810 bp, 8 predicted proteins | sample RVTome_9_FD_201360 | JGI IMG/M metagenome (GOLD analysis project Ga0299913, IMG submission 201360) | Soil microbial communities from uranium-contaminated site in the Upper Colorado River Basin, Wyoming, United States - RVT155D38 (version 2) ... | reverse complement strand
GCACGCGGCCCAGCGGCTGGCCGCGTGCGTTCCCTTCCGGTAGCCCGTCCCGTGTCCCGGTAGCCTGTCGCCGGGCAGTGATCACCCGCCTACCTGTCCTCCTGCGGTTGCGCTGTCCAGCGCCCTCGAGGCCGAGATCGGCGGCCGGACCCTTAAGCCCAGTTCGTCGATCTCCCGCACGCCGCGCGCGTTCGGGCACGTTGGGTCGATTGGCTGGCGCCTCGCAGATTCACCTCGCTCAGTTCGAACGGATCGCCCTCACTTTCCGTGAACCGGGCAGCCTTCGTCCATACCGATCTCGGCTAGCCATCGACTGTCCCGAAGCTCGCCGGGCGCATACCTGCAGGCTTCGTCCAGTACCGGCTGAACGACAGCCTGTGGCATAGTGGTTCGACCGCCCGTAGCTCAGTGGATCAGAGCGACTGACTTCGGACTATCCGGGCCTCAGCGCTGTGCGTTTCCGAGCGGCAGTCCCACCGATTCGCGCCCAGTTATCTGCTGTAGTCGCTAATTGCCGGAGACGCGGTCGCCCGGCTTGAATTTACCCTGTCGGCTGTCGCGAAGGCCACTAAGGCCAGGGCACTGACGATCGTGTCCCAAGTGACGGCGTCCCGCCCAGGATCTTGTCGGCCAATGGATTAGGCTCCGAACTCACCACTCGCCGACCGCTAGGACGGCGTCGACGAGGTTCGTTCGTTGCTGCCCAGCCGTTGTACGGCTCACGAAGAGCTGCGCGAGTCGCCACCACACACCTGTGCCGATCGAGGGCTCGAGAGCGCGGGAACGCGTCAGGATGCTGTTCGTCGCATCATCGAGACCGGAGTGCAGGTCAAGCGTTGGATCGTATCTGGACCAAGCCTCGGCGAGACTGGCAAGTGCTTCCGCCTCGTATTGGGGATCCTCGATGTGATCCGCGGCAGCAAGGGCAAGGCCCGGGTCAACCTTGGCCAGAGCCGAGGTGAGGTCGACAAGCACCATATTCTTGGACACGGAGTCGACGCCGCGGTCCGCGGCGGCCAGGGCCTGATCGGCCAGCTGCCGAGCACGACCTAGGTCGATGTCTGCCAACGCGGCAGCTACATCGCCGAGCACCCTTGCGTCGTATTCCGTGTTCAATCGGGCGGCCGCACGATCGGCCAGTCTGCGAGCGCGGTCGGGCTCGGTACCACCTAGCGCGGACACGATGCCGGCGAGGATTTGCCCCTTGAGCCTGAAGTCGCTGATGCGCTCAGCAGCGGCGAGGCTTTCGTCGATTAGTCGGTCATCGCGTTCCGGGGTGAGAGGCGCGAGTGAATTCAAGGCGGGAGGAATCGCATCGAGGTCATTGGCATACCTGTCTGACCTGCTGTCGGCTTCCATCGCGTAGGCGGTGGCGAGCTTGGCCAGGTCGGCAGCCCGGCTTGAGTCGATGGTGGTGACCCCGGCAGCGATCTCAGCGAGGAATGTTGTCAGGTCCCACCGCGCTCGGATGCGGTGGGTCACGGCTAAGGCCGTGCCGGCCTCGGTGCGGGCGAGCGCTGCGGCGACGCCGGCGAGAACCCATTCTCTGCGGCCGTCGTTGTGGATCCTGCTGGTGGCGGTCAAGGCGTCGTGGACCAGCTGCCCAGCGCGGCTGGGGTCGACGCTGGCCAGCGCGGCAGCGACGCTCGCAAGCGCCCATGCACGTTGATCGCTGTCGGGACTCTGTTTGGCGAGTGCCACGGCCTTATCCGCGTCCGTCGCCGCTTGCTGGGAGGCGACGCTCGCGAACGCTCGCTTCCGATCATCGTGGTCGGGGATCCGGCTGACGACGGCCAGGGCCGCATCAACATCCGTCCTCGCCAGTACGGCAGAAACGCTGGAGAGCCCGTCCGACCTAATGCGGGTTTCGTCGATGCTTTCGGCGGTGGCCAAGGCCAAATCAGGGTCGACGACGACCAGGGCGGCAGCGATATCGGCTAACGCTAGCTCCTTCTTGCCGACGTCGCCGATTCGGTCAGCGGCGGCCAGAGCTTGAGTGGCTAGACGTCTGGCGCGGTCGGGCTCGGTGTCAGAAACGAGCGCAGCGATAAATGCGACAGCCCGGGCCTTCGCGGGAGAGTCGACGCGCGCGGCGTACGCGGCCCGTTCCGCTAGTTCGCTGGCGCGATCAGGGTCAACTGCGATCACAGAAGCGATATCGGCCAGCGTCCGCGCCTTACGACTCGGGTCACCAACGCGGTCGGCAGCCGCCAAAGCTCGATCGGGGTCGGTATGGGCAAGTGCGACGAGTGCCGGCGCAATCTTGTCGAGCGCAGCCAACCGGGACCCTGAATGGTCACAAAGGCCAGCGGCGGCCAGGGCATCATCGGCTAGTTGCCCGGCGCGGCTGGGGTTGGTCGCAGCGAGCGCCGTAGTGATGCTGGCAAGAGCTCCAGCCTTGTCGCATGGGTCATCGATGCGGTTGGCCGCGACCAGAGCCAGGCCGGGATCAGGACCAGCCAGAGCGGCCACCATCGCCTCCAACGTGACTCTCTGTTGGAGCTGCATCGGATCATCGATCTGGGCTGCCGTGTCTAGGGCCTCGTCAACGAGCTGGCGAGCGCGGCCGGGGTTCATGTCGACGAGCGCGGCCGCGACGCCGGCGAGTGCCCGCGCCTTGTACGCGGGTACGTCGATACGGTCGGCGATGGTCACGGCCTCGTCCGGGTTGGCCCTTGCCCGGACGGCAGCGTATCCAGCCAAAGTCTCTGCCTTTTTCCAAGTCAAGTGGTCGATCGCGATGCGTGCTCGATCAGGGTGGGTACCCGCGAGGGTCGTAGCGATTTCGGCGAACGCATCCTCCCGGTCCCCTACGTAGTCGAGAGTGCCTGCGATGGCCAGTGCCCGATCGGCCACCTGGTGACTGCGACCGGTGGCGTCAGTGCTTACCAAAACGGCAGCGATTCGGGCTAGGGTCTCAGGCTTCTTCCAAGTCATGTGGTCGGCAGCAGCCAGCGCCCGATCCGGGTCGATGCCAGCGAGAGCGGGTAGGACTTCAGCCTGTACCAGCGCTTGGTGTGCAGGGAGGTGGTCGACAGCGGCCAAGGCACGATCAGGGTCGGCGGACACCAGGGCAGCCAACGCAGCCGTCAATCCGAACAAGGTGTCTTCGAAGTCCCTGCGGGTGGCAGTCCGTCGGGATTCGGCGACGGCCTGTTCGGTCAGCATGCCAGCTCGCTCGGAATCGATGGGGACTAGCACGGCTGCAATGCTTGCGAGCGCCCGCGCCTTGTACATCGGCTCGTCGATACGGTCGGTGGTCGCCAGGGCGCGGTCCACGTCGACGGCCGCCAGCCCGCTGGCGATCGCAGCGAACGCCGCATCGCGGTCGGGTTGGGGCAGCAAGTCGGCGTCTCCGAGTGCGCGATCGAGGGTTGCTGTGTTCGCTAGCACGGTCCGGAACGTGTGAGGCAGAGCTCGTGCCTGTGCGTAAAGGGTCGTGATGATGAGCCTGCACCGCAGCTCCTCTGGGAGCCGACGTTCGCGCGCAGCGTGCTCGGCGGCGCGCGCGACGTCTGCGACAACATCGGAAAGTGCGCCAGTGACCGAAATCACCTGGGTCTTCCATGCCGGTGATATCAGGCTGTAAAGGACGTCGCTTTCGCCAGCCGCATCGAGGTGATAGGCGTACCAGCGGATCCGGTAGGTGTCGTGCAAGACCCGAGCGTCGCCCCAGCCCTGCAGAAGCCGTCGGTGCAGCGCAGCCCGCTTTGGCGGGTCTGATGGTTGCAGGTAATCGCGTAACAAGTCGTGCACCCGTGCCTGGCGGGTCTTCCGGTCCAATGAAAGCAGCGATAGGTTGGCCAGTTCGTCAAGCAGGTCGTCTGTGTCGAAACGGTCGATGGTGGGCTCCCACAGCTGGGCAATTACGTCTGTCGGGATCGGTTGCCCGTCCGGGAAGACCGCCAACAGCCGGTACCGCTCAGCATCCTCCGCGACGAGCAGGCCTAGGCTCGCCTCGATTGCCGCGGCGACTGCTCGTTGACGCTGAACGGGATCACCAGGATCGAGAAGGTTGGCATGCCGCGCGTCGAATGCAGTGACCCCTCTTTCGCCGTAACGGGCGGCCAGAGTGTGGATCGCGTCGCCGACTGGCACACCGTCGGAGACCTGGCGTCCAAGGTGCGCAGCGGCTAGGCCAAGGAGCAGAGGCCATCGCCCGAGTCGCGCGGCGAACTGGCCAAGTTGCGCGGCCTCCTCCTCGGTGGCCTGGTGGGGCAGGCTGGTGGCGAGCAACGCGTACGCCTCGCCCTGGTCCATTTCCTCAACGTCGATGCGCCGGGCGCCTGGCAGCGTATCGAACAGCGCCGCACTGCGTGTGGTGACCAAGCGCGGCACGTTCCTAATCCGATCTAGGACGAGACCGACAACATCGGTCTCACTGGTCTGAGTTGGCCAGACGTCGTCGAGCACAAGGAGGCAGGAGCGTATGGTGAGTACGTCCGCGAGGTCGCTCGCCAACCGCTCCAGGCTCCGCCCTCCCGCTGACTGCCCGGTCAGATCAGTAAGTTTCTGAGCAAGGAGGCGTGAGAGATCCGGGCCTTGGCCCACGTCCAGCCAAACTGCCCCGCCGGGGCAGCATCTCTCGCCGCCCTGCCCTGTGTAGGGACTGGTCGGGGTGTCGACTTTCGCAGCGACGATTCGCGCAAGTACGCTCTTGCCAAAGCCCGGGCCGCCAACAAGCGCAACGAGAGGCGAGGCCCCGTCGCACAAGGCGCCCAGCGTCGCGAGAGCCAGCTCAGCGCGGGCCACGGACTTGGCGGGCGGAGCCGGCGGAGTCGGCCGGCGCCGCAATGACACGCCCGGCAGCTCCGGAAGCCCGACCGGATCGGTCACGCCAAGTAGGTCCCACCATCCCTGCCGCTCATCAGCCGGCAGGACGCCGGGGGCGCCGATGGCGCCGATTGGCACTAGCGTAAGGGTGTTCCCGCCCTCCGCGGAGTGGTGCTCGGTGACAACCCCGACTGCCCGCTCGCCGAAAAGTTCATCGCGCGCGAAGACCACGGTCCCCGAAATCCCCTGCCACGGGGAGCCTCCGAACTCCGCCGCTCCCGTCGGCAGGGGATGTTCCCGCGGACGCGCTGTGACCCGGAACGTCAGCAGGTTCGCCAATGAGCCGGCGGCCGTGGGGATCTCCCCGTCGAGCTGCTCAATGTTCCGAAGCGCCTTCCCCGATCGCGGCCGCGGCCGAGTTATGTCTTCCTTGAAGCGAGGGAAGCCTAGCCCCGTACATCGTTCGAGCAACTCGGCCTGCGCCTGGGTCACAATCGCGAAGCGGATGCTTTCGCCGAGGTCCGGGGCATCCTCGCCGCTCAACTCCAAGACAGCCAGATCAAGCCGAATCTCGTCGCCCCGCAGGCGCACTACGGCCTGGTGCTCCGTACCATCAACCATCCGGACAATGCAGTCTCCAGGGCCCACGTTGTGGGCCGCGGTGAGTACGAGCCGGCGGCCAATCAGATAGCCCGAGCCGACGCTCCAGCTAGGCACCGCATCCGTGCTGGCCTGGTGGAGCACTTCGACTGCGCGATCGGTGCGAATCCCCATCACGAGGAGCGGTGCCCTGTCACCCGGTTTGAGGGCTACGGCTTCTCATTCGACTGGCGGGCCACCTTCAACACCTCGCCTGCGCGGTCCACCGGTGCCCCGAGGCTCACCTTCACCGTGTGCTCCGACTCTTGGGCCGCGCGGCCTGATGCATCCCACTCGAGGACCAGTACGCGAGCCTTTCCCCCCGTTTGGCCCTCCTTGGTCGTCGCCACTCTGAACTCTATCTCCACACCGTCCACGGGGAACTGAAAATCCGCGTTCCCACCTTGCTCGACCGCCGCAGTCAATTCCGCGCGCACTGCCGCGATCGCCTCCGACAGTCCGATCCCCGCCATTCGCATACCCTCAATTCGGCCCAGACTCTGGGTCCCGGCTCCTTCGTCGATCATAGAAGCACCCCGCCAACGCAACCGGCGATCCAGAGCCCGCCACGAACGGTTCGCCCGTTACTGTGTGGATCAGAGCAACTGGCATCGGACTGGCTGACGCTCAGCGGTGTGCGTGCCGCGTGGCGAGGCGAGCGAAAGCCGCCCAGTTACGCGCTGAGGAGGTTCCTGTTCCACCTTCCGCGGCCCGAGAGTTCGAGAGCGCGTCGCCGCTGCGTCCCTGGCCGCAGCAGAGCATTTGATGATCGCCGCGTCGACCGAGTGATGAGATCGCGAACACGACAGGAGTGCCTGAACGCGACCGACTCCGAGCGCCAGCGCCGGGACGTCGCCGCGATCATGGCGGCCAGCGGCGAGTCGCTCGATCGAAGCTACGTCGACCGCTGGGTCGCCGAGCTCGGGCTCGGGTCGACCTTCGACTGGGTCCTCCGGTTCACGCCAGATTTTCGAGACGGTCCAGAGACGGCCGGGGCCTAGGGTCCGGAAAGCCGCCAGAGAATCGCTGTCCGGAACCTGTGAGGGTTTGGATTGTCGCTGTCAACGCGTCATTCGACCGCGTCGCGCCGATGATGGGCCCCGATCGCTTCGGAAGGCTGACCGGCTCCCGCCCGGCCGGCGACCGTCAGGTGTCAGCCTGGACGAATCTCCCGACCGGTCCGGCCCACCCCGACGCCCCGCCCGGTCGCGGTTTCCAGACTCCCTTACTGGCCCTGCCGAAAGGCGGTGGCGCGATCCGGGGCATGGGCGAAACGTTCTCCGTGAGCGCGGTCACCGGGACGGCCTCCCTCGCCATTCCGGTCGCAACGAGCCCCGCTCGCTCCGGGTTCGGGCCCACGCTGTCGCTCACCTACGACTCCGCCGAGGGCAACGGCATCTTCGGGCTTGGCTGGAGCCTCGCGCTGCCGGCCATCACCCGGCAGACGGAACGTGGCATTCCCCGCTACCGGGACGCCGAGGACTCGGACGTCTTCCTCCTCGGCGCGGAAGAGCTCGTCCCGGCCATCGATCCGCTCGGCAACCGCATGAGCGACGAAGCCAGCGTTCCGGACTTCATCATCGACCGGTACCGTCCCCGCATCGAGCACGATTTCAGCCGCATCGAGCGGTGGACGCGCCGGAGCGACGGCGACACCCACTGGCGAATTCTCAGCAGCGGCAACGTCATGTCCGTCCTGGGCGCCGACGTCGACCACCGGATCGCCGACCCGACCGACGAGCGACGGGTGTCCTCGTGGCTCTTGACCGAGCAGCGGGACGATCTGGGAAACGCGATCCTCTTCGACTACAAGCGCGAGGACGAGTCGGGGGTCGACGTCTTCCAGCCGCACGAGATCGGCCGCGGTGGCGCCGGCAGCCCGGCTCGCAGCGCGAATCGCTACCCGAAGCGAATTCGCTATGGCAACATCCAACCGCTGCTCGACGAAGACGACCGTCGGCCGGTCGAGCTGGCGCCGGGAGCCTCGGAAGCCACCGAGTGGATGTTCGAGGTCGTCTTCGACTACGGCGAGCACGATCCCGCCCGTCCGGCCCCCGACGACGACGGCGACTGGCTCGTCCGCCTCGACCCGTTCTCCAGCTACCGGTCCGGCTTCGAGATCCGGACCTACCGACTCGTGCAGCGGGTCTTGATGTTCCACCACTTCCCCGACGAGCCCGGGGTGGGCGCCGACTGTCTGGTGTGGTCGACCGATTTTTCCTACCGCGCGGACGCGACGCGAGGTGAGGCCCGTGGAGCGAAGCTCGCCTCGGTCAGTTCTCAGGGCTACGTTCGCACGGCGGACGGCTTCGATCGGACGTCCACGCCGCCGGTCGAGTTCGAGTACAGCGAGGCGGCCGTGTCCGACCAGGTGCACGTCCTGTCGGACGAAGACGCCGCCGGACTGCCCACCGGGGTGGGCGTGCCAAGCCGTGTCTGGGTCGACCTCGACGGCGAGGGCCTGCCTGGCGTCCTCACGGATGACGGCCATGGCTGGTCATACAAGCCGAACCTCGGTCAGGGACGCTTGGGCGAAAGCCGCCCGGTCGATAGCCGCCCGTCCATCGCGGGGCTGCCGACATCCCGTCAGACGCTGCTGGACCTGGCCGGCGACGGGCTGATCGACCTGGTCCAACTCGATCGCCAGCCGGCCGGCTTCGCCGAGCGGTCGGCTGGCGCCGGGTGGAGCCAGTTCACGGCGTTCCGCGATCGGCCCCAGCTCGACTGGGCGCGCCACGACCTCCGCCTGGTCGACCTCACGGGCGATGGGTTTGCCGACGTCCTGACAACGGATGGCGACGTCCTCGTCTGGTGCCCGTCGCTGGGCGAGGGCGGGTTCGGACCGCCCCAGCGCGTCGCCCTGACAGCCGACGCCCGCGACGGGCCGCTGCCGGTGTTCTCCGACGCCGGCAACACGACCTTCCTCGCGGACATGTCGGGCGACGGCATGTACGACATCGTCCGGGTGCGGAATGACGAGATCGTCTACTGGCCGAATCTCGGCTATGGCAGCTTCGGCAGCCCGGTTCGAATGGCCCACCCCCCGATTCTCGACCGGCCCGACCGCTTCGACGCCCGGCGCCTCCGATTTGCCGACGTCGACGGTTCCGGAACCACCGACCTGCTTTACCTGGGCAACGACCTGGCCCGACTGTGGTTCAACGAAGCCGGCAACGGGTGGACAGCCGGCATCGACCTGCCCCCGCTCCCCCACCTCACCGAGCAGGCGTCGATCCAGGTCACGGACCTCCTCGGCAACGGGACGGCTTGCCTGGTCTGGTCGTCCGCACTGCCGGGCGATGCCCGCACGGCCGTGCGGTACATCGACCTGGTAGGTGGCACCAAGCCGCACCTCTTGACCGGGATCAGGAACAACCTCGGCGCCGAGACCCGAGTCTCGTTTTCGAGCTCGACCCGGGCCTACCTGGACGATCGGCGGGACGGCGCGCCCTGGATCACGCGGCTCCCGTTCCCCGTCCACGTCGTGGCGCAGGTCGAGGACGTCGATCACGTCACTGGCGTCCGCCACGTCGGCAAGTACCGGTATCACGACGGCTATTTCGACGGCGCAAGCCGGGAGTTCCGTGGGTTCGGGATGGTCGAGCACGACGACACCGAGTCGTTCGAGGACTACGTGGCGGGGGTCGTGGACCCTGACGGCCCCCAGGACGCGACACCGCAGCTCTATCAGCCGGCGGTCCGAACCCGGACCTGGTACCACACCGGCGCCTACCTCGAGGGCGATCGGTTCCTGCACCATCGACGGGACGCGTACTACGGCGGCCAGCGCCTGGCCGATGCGGTCCTTCCAGCCGACCTGCCGGTCGACGGGTTCAGGGACGCGGTCAGGGCCTTGAAGGGCTTGCCGCTGCGGACCGAGGTGTGGGGATTGGACGACTCCGCCGCCGCGGCCCACCCGTACACCGTCAGTGAGAACAGCTACGAGGTCCGGGGGCTCCAGCCCGCCGCCGGCGGCCGATCCGGGGTGTTCCTGCCGATCGGGCTGGAGCGCGTCGACTTCCTGTACGACCGACGTCCGGAAGACCCCCGCGTCACCCATGAGCTGAGTCTTAAGGTCGGAGCGTTCGGCCAGGTCCTGCAGTCGGCGTCCGTGGTCTACGGCCGCCAGAGCCCGGATCCGGGGCTGCCGGAGACGGTGACCCGAGCCCAGCGGGCCTCGTACGTCACGTTCGGGGAGACCGACTTCACACCCGCGATCGACACGTCGGCACCCGTCCCGACGTTCCGGGTGCCTGTGCCCTGGGACGGACGGGCGTTCGAGCTGTCCGGTGCCGAGCCGGCAGGCGATCTGTGGACCGCGGCCGAGCTGAAGGCCGCGATCGCCGGATCCAACGTCATCGGCTACGAGGCGGAGGCGTCGCCAGCGGTCGTGGAGCGGCGGCTCCTGTCCCGGACGCGGACCCGGTTCCGGAGTCCTGCGCTGGCCCCGTTGCCATTCGGCGAGCAAAGCCCCATCGGCCTCCGACTCGAGACCTACCGGCTGACCTTCAGTGCGTCGACGATCGCCGGCGGCTTCGCCGGCGAGGTCACGGCCGACGACATGGCCGCGGCGGGCTACGTACACCTCGACGGGGACGAGGACCTGTGGTGGGTCCCGTCGGGCGTCGACGTCTACGGGCCGGATCCGGGTCGGCACTTCTTCCTCCCGGTCGGTGTCCGCGACGGCCTCGGCGTGGAGACCTCGGTCACCCTCGACGACTACGACTTGCTCCCGGTCCGATCGACCATCGTCCAGGCTCCCTGGAACGTCACCCTCGCCACCAACGACTACCGGATCCTGGGGCCCGTGGCGGTCGTCGACCCGAATGGGAACGGCACCGCGGTCGAGGTCGACGGGCTTGGCATGACCACGAAATCCGTCGTCATGGGCAAGGCCGGCAGCACCGACGGCGACACCCTCGCAGATCCGACGTCGAGGATGGAGTACGACCTGTTCGCCTGGCAGAACCACGGCCGCCCGTGCAGCGCCCGCGTGTTCGCCCGCGAGCAGCACGGACCGGCCGCGCCGACATGGCACTCGGCGATCTCCTACTCCGACGGGCATGGCCAGGTCGTCATGACCAAGACCAAGGCTCCGCCGGGTCCCGCCCTCGTGCGGCAGCCCGATGGCACCTTCGCGACGGCGCCGGCGGATCCCCGCTGGGTCGCGACCGGGCGGACCGTGGTCAACAACAAGGGCAACCTGGTCAAACAGTACGAACCGTTCTTCTCCCCGACCGACGCCTACGACGAGGAGGAGGCGGCGGCCAGCATCGGTGTCACGCCCATCCTCACCTACGACCCGCTCGGTCGGAACATCCGGACGGACTACCCCAACGGGACCTTCACCGCCACGGCCATGACCCCCTGGATGCAGCGGCTGTTCGACGTCAACGACACGGTCCGGGACAGTCGCTGGTACGCCGACCGAGGCAGCCCCGACCCGGCGAGCGAGCCCGAGCCGACGGTCGATCTCGAGCGCCGGGCGGCCTGGCTCGCGGCGGTGCACGCCGGCACGCCGAGCGTGGTCCACGTGGACTCGCTTGGCCGGCCGATCCTCGCCGTGTCCGACTACGGCGGGGGCCGCCAATCGTCGATCCGAGTCGAGTCGGACCTCACCGGCCGCGTGTCTGCGCTGTTCGATGAGCTCGACCGTGAGGTCGCCTCGGGCTTCACCGGGATGGCCGGCCACGCGATCTGGAGCGAGAGCGCGGAGCGCGGCCGGCGATGGACCCTGTTCGACATCCACGGCAACCTGGTTCGAGCCTGGGACGAGCATGGGCGACGGTTCACCGTCGACTACGACGCCATCCGCCGGGCGATCGCCGTGTCCGTCGCCGAGGGAGCGGGTCCGGCCCGGACGCTCATGTACGTCGTCCACGGCGATCGAGTCCCGAACGCCGCCTCCCGGAACCTGCTCGGCTGCACCTATCAGGTCTTCGACGGCGCGGGATCGCAGCGGGTCGTCACCGTCGACTTCGAGGGCAACGTAACGAGCGTCGAGCGGACGCTGACCCGGGACCCGACCACGACGCCGGATTGGTCGGTCCTTCTCGACCAGCCCGACCTCGCCGGCATCGATGCCGCCGCGGCCGCGATCCTCGACCCCGCGGAGGTGTTCACAGCCGCCTCGACCGTCGATGCCCTCGGCCGGCCGGTGTCGATGACCCTTCCCGGCGGCACCGTGGTCCGCCCGGCGTACGACGAGGCAGGTCGCGTCCGGGCGATCTCGGCCCAGATCGACGGGGCGGGCGCCCCGGTCGAGTACCTTCGGTCGCAGGAGTCCGATGCGCGGGGCCTCCGGCTGTCCGCCGAATACGGGAACGGGAGGCTCGCACGCTTCTCGTATGACCCGGACACGCTCCGCCTGGACCGGATGACGACCGTCATGGCAGGCGCCCAGCCCGGACCCGCGATCCAGGACCTGCGTTACGTCTACGACCCGATGGGCAACGTGACCTTCGTGGGTGACGAGGCCCAGCAGACGATCTTCTTCGACAACGCCGTCGCCCGGGCCGAGCGTCGCTACGTCTACGACGCGCTCTATCAGCTGGTCGCGGCGACCGGTCGCGAGCATGCCACGGCGGCGAACAGCGCGATCCACGATCGGACCGACGGACAGGTCGAGTCACATCTGCCCCACCCGAACGACACGGCCGCGATCCGGCCCTACACGGAGACCTACGCCTACGACCTCGCCGGCAACATCACCGAGGTGCGCCACGCCGCGGCGGGCGGCGCGGGTTCGTGGACGCAGCGCTTCCGCTATGCGTACGAGGTGACCCCCGCCGATCGGACCAACCGACTCGCGCGGAGCAGCCGGCCCGGCGATCCCGACGCCGGGCCGTTCAGCCAGACCTACGACCACGACGTGTACGGCAACATGACCCGCCTCAACTCGCCAACCCCGGGCGAGTTGGTGTGGAACGCCTTCGATCAGCTGGCATCGGCCGACCTGGGCGGCGGCGGTGTGGCCCATTACGCCTACGGCTCAACCGGCGGCCGGGTTCGGAAGGTCATCCTCCGACAGGGCGCACTGCGGACCGAACGGATCTACCTCGGCGCCCTCGAAATCTACCGAGAGCGCCTGGGGACGAACCAGCCCCGCCTCGTCCGCCGGACGCTGCACATCGGCGACGGTTCGGGACGAATCGCCCAGGTTGACATCAAGGACCGCGACGAGGCCGGATCCGATCCGGCCAATCCAGTGGGCGTCCCAGTGGTGCGCTACCAGCACGGCGACCACCTCGGCTCGGCGGTCGTCGAGACCGACGCGGCCGGACAGGTGATCTCATACGAGGAGTTCCACCCGTACGGCGCGAGCAGCTACCGATCGGCGAAATCCGGGACGAACCTCAGCCTCAAGCGCTATCGGTTCGCCGGCAAGGAACGGGACGATGAGTCAGGGCTCATCTACTTCGGAGCGCGCTACTACGCACCCTGGCTGGCCCGATGGATCAGCGCCGATCCTGCCGGCTACGCATCAGGGCTGAATCTCTTCGCCTATTGCCGGAACTCGCCCGTCGCCCGCATCGACCCCGACGGGACCCAGGACCAGCCCCGCTGCATCTGGATCCTGGCTTCCGGCGGCCTCGTCGGCCAGGACACGGTCCCCGGCGGCTGCTGGCAGGACGTGAAGGAAGGCAAGGTCCTGCCCGAGAACATCGCTCCCGGGATGGCCCCCCGGGCGCCGGCCGCGCCGGCCCCTCGCCCCGGGCCGCCGCGACCCCGGCCCCGGCCCAGGGGCCGCCCGGGCTCGCACCGGGGCACCTCTTCCGGCGCCGATGCGCCGGCAGCGCCGACGGCCCCGGCACCCACCCCACCGCCGCCAGCACAGGAGGACGGAGGCGGGGGTCCGACCGTCACTCCTCAGGGTGGCGCGTCCGGAGCGGGGACCCAGGCGGTCACCCGCAATCCCACCGGGCCGACCCTGGAAGTACCCGAAAACTTCGACGACGCCAAGATCCGGGCGTACCGCGAGCGGATCACGACCGACCGCGGCGTCGGCATCCGGTCCGCACCCTCCGGTTCGCGCAGCCGGACCGCCGACCTGCGGCGGGCGAACAAGGGCCTTCGGGATGCGTTCGAGCGGTCCCTTCCAGGCGGCAGGCGGCCCGCCGGGACCGACATCGATCACACCGTCGAGCTACAGCACATCATCCGGGGCAACGCCACCGCCGGAGCCGACACGGTGCGGCCGCAGGACCATCGGGTCCAGAACTCGTCGCTCAACAATTCACAGGGTGCCTCGGCCCAGCAAACTGGCCGCAGGGCGCTGGCCGCCGGCGCCGTCGAGGACGTGCCTGCCGGTGGCGTCGCGCGGACGTCGCAGATCGGTCGCTTCTACAACCAGCCGGGCTTCCGGACGGCGGCGCGGGCCCTCGGCTACGGACTGATGACGGTCGGCCCCATCGTCACCGGTTACGCCGCCCTCCAGACGGACAACACGGCCGTGAAGGCGGGGGGCGTCGGCCTCGCGGCCGTCGAGGCCGGCGGCGTGGGCACGTACTTCTACGGCAGATTCGCCATGGGTGGCGCAACCGGCCAGGCCGCTGGTCGTTTGGCCATGACAATGGGCGGTCGCGTCGCGCTGGGCGCGGGAGGCGCCGCCCAGGCACTGCTGGCGGGATACGCGGCCTACCAGGACTGGCAGCGCGATGACATGACCGCGTTCGCATTCGACGCCGCGGCCGCCGTCGGCGGCGTCCTGTTGGTTGCCGCGGCAATCGTGACGTCGCCGGTCTGGGCCGTGGGGCTCGCGGTCGCCGGAATTGCCACCGGGATCGCGGCCGGCGTCTTCCATCTCGGACGAGCGTTGGATTGGTGGTAGGCAGAAGGGGGAGGGACATCGGGTGCCGAACGAGAAGGACCTGAAGATCGTCGGACGGCTCACGGACGCGGCCGGGCTCGGTCTGCCCGATGCAGAGGCCCGAGTCGTGATCGTCATCCCGGGCCGGCCGGACCAGCCGACCGCCGCGGTCGGCAGGACGAGCGGCGACGGCACGTTCGAGATCGTGCTGCGGGCGGCCGACGTCGCACTCGAGGGGGAAGCGAACGTCCGGGTGGACTTCGTCGCGGGCGGAGTCGAGATCGCCCGCAGCGAGCCCCGGAGAGTCGGCAGGGGTGCGATCCGGATCGAGGTGCAGGGTCGTCGTGAGGCCGACGAGCGGCCACCGAGGGACGAGGACAGCGAACGGGTCAGGCGGGTCTTCGGAACGGTCCGCGACGAATTCGGCGAACCGATCGCCGGCGGGGTGGTCGAGGCCTTCGATCGCGACCTCAGGGCCGAGGAGTCCCTTGGGCGCTCGGAGATCCGTGATGGGCGCTACGAGGTCAAGTACCACCCGGCCCAGTTCCGCCGCTCGGACAAGGCCGACGCCGATCTCAGCCTCAAGGTCGTCGGTCCGGACGGCGCCGATCTGTTCGTCTCACCGATCCGGTTCAACGCGCCCGTCGAGCTGGAATGGGACCTCGCCGTGGGCGGCGGGGGGGCCGGTGGAACGACGGACTGGGATGCCGTGACTGCCACCCTGACGCCGCTGCTCGAGGACCTCTCGCCGCTCGACCTCCGGGAGGACGCGGAGCACCAGGACATCACCTTCCTCGTCGGCGAGACGGACCTGGCGATGGACCGCATCGTCGACTGGGTTGTGGCCCATCGCCTGGCGGCGAACGCCGAGCGGCAGGAATCGCGCATCTCGCCCGAGGCGCTGTACGCGTTCCTTCGCCAGGGCCAGCCGGCGACCACGCGGGATACGGTCCGCGACGACCTCCGTGACCCGGACAGGCTGCTGCTGCTCGACGATTCGATGCTCGAGCGGGCGGCGGGACTGGACGTCGACGTCCAGCGAATGCTGCTGACGAATGCGATCGACGGGGGGATCGTGCCGCGTCGCCTGCGCCGCGAGGTCGACGAGGTCCTGGAAGCGCTCCACGCCGTTCACCTGCGCTATGTCGGTGGTCGGTCGATCGGCGGGGGCAAGGGGACCATCGGGGAGATCCTCGAGCTCAGCGCGCTGAGCGGCGAGCAGCGAGACCTGATCGTCGACGAGCTCCAGGCGCACCGGGGACCGCTCCGCCAGCTGTGGGAGAAGTTCACGACCGACGAGCGCGTCCCGCCCGAAACGGTGGGTAGGGTCCGGCTGTCGTTGGAGCTGGGTGCACTCACCCGCAACCACGTCGCACTGGTGGACGCACTGCTGACCCGGTTCGACGCCGGCACGATCGGCGCGAAGCGTGACCTGGCAAGGCTCGACCGCGCCGGCTGGACCGAGATCCTGCAATCCGAGCGGGCCGACGGCACGGCCGTCGGGGTGCCGGTCAACATCGACGGCGAGACTCCCGAGGAGCAGCTCGACCTGTACGCCGGCGTCCTCGTCCGGCAGTTCGAACAGGCGTATCCAACCGCCGCCTTCGCCGCCAACCTCACCCGATCAACGAACGTCCCGATCGCCGCCCGGGAGGACGTCGTCACCTTCCTCGACGCGAACCCCGAGTTTCACCTCGACCGCTACCGAATCGACCACTACTTCACCGAGAAGCCGGACGCGCTCAAGGCGACCAAGGAACCCGAGGTCCTGATCCGCGAGCTCAAGACCGTCCAGCGGGTGTTCAGGCTCGAGCCCACGACGCGGTCCGTCGAGGCGCTCCTGACCCGGAGCATCGATTCCTCCCAGCAGATCTACTTCATGGGTCAGACCAAGTTCCTGGAGGCGATGGCCGACTCGGGGATCAACCGGATCGACGTCAAGCAGATGTATCGGAAGGCGGAGCTGACGTATGCCTTCGCCCTGGCCACGTTTGCCGACCTCAACACCGCCCTCAACGGCGCGCTGCCTGCCGCTCTGCCGACCATGGAAGCGGGAGCCGAGGCCGAAGCGAAGATCGAGGCGCTCCCGAACCTGCGGTCCCTCTTCGGGACGCTCGACTACTGCGAGTGCACCCACTGCCGATCGGTCTACAGCCCGGCCGCCTACTTCGTGGACGTCCTCCGGTTCCTCGGCCTCCGAGCCACGAACGGCACCACGATCAACGCCGGCAAGAGCGTTCGCGACGTCCTCCTGACGCGGCGCCCGGACCTGGGAGAGATCGAGCTCAGCTGCGAGAACACCGACACTCCCCTGCCCTACATCGACTTGGTCAACGAGGTCCTCGAGGACGCCGTCTCCCCGCCCGTCGCGAAGGTCCTTGCCTCCGCGATCGAGCCCGACCTCGTGGCCGGCCCGGCATCGGCGGCGTTGATCGCAGAGCTCGACGCCAAGTCGGTTCCGCTCGCCCGCTCCGCGCGGGTGTTCGCGCCCGACAGCCGGGGCGCGTGGGTCGTCCGCGACGAAGCCCACGCCTATCGCATCACCAAGAGCGCCACGGGCGAGATCGGGCTGCTCCCCACCCACCAGACGTTCCTCACCAAGGCCGAGGTGCGGGCCAATCCCGAGTACCGGAACGCCGAAGCCTACGAGCGGCTTCGCACTGCCGTGTTCCCGTTCGACCTGCCGTTCGACCTCGCGTGGCGAGAGGCGCGGGCCTACCTCGACCACCTCGGCGTCAGCCACCCGAAGCTGCTGGAGACCTTCCGGCGGCCCTCCGCCGGGGGATCGACACCGACGGACGTCGAGCTTGACGCCGCCCGGCTGTCCATCACCGACGAGGAGCGGGCGATCCTGACGAACACGCCGCCGTCGACCCAGCCCTGGGCGTTCTGGGGCCTCGCCCAGACCGGCAACGACGTGCTCAACCCGAAAACTCCAACCGATCCGACGACGAACCTTACCGGGACCTGGATCGACGTCCTCTCGAGCGTCGACGTCGTCCTCCACCGGACCGGCCTCACCTACCGCCAGCTACTCGCCCTGCTCGACCTTCCGGCGGTGAATCCCGACGGTGCGATCCGCGTCAACGAGTTCGCCAACCCGAACGCCGCCAACTGCGACACCTCCACGTTCCGCCTCGAGGGCCTGGACCCCGACGGCCTCGGTCGCATCCAGCGGTTCGTCCGCTTCTGGCGGCGACTGGGCTGCGAGATGTGGGAGCTCGATCTGCTCCTGCCCGACACCGATCCGACGGCCGGCGGGGTGGTCAAGCCGATCACCGACGGCGCCATCAGCGAGATCTCGCGGCTGGACACGGTCCGTCGAGCGACCGGGCTCGACTGGCGGCAGGTCCTCAGCCTGTATCGCGGGATCGACGACGCCCACTATGTCGACCACTCGTCAGAGGGGACACCGCCGATCCAGAGCCTCTACGAGCGCCTCTTCCGCAACAAGCTCGTCGATGCCGCATCCACGTTCCCATCGGACCCCGGCGACCTCACTGGCCCGATCGGCGACCGGATCCCGGGCATCCTCGCCGCGAACCGCCTCCGCGAACCGGACCTGGCCCTGATCGTCGAGGCGATGGGCGTCCCGACGACGGCGACCATCAGTCTCGCGACCTTGACCGGCGTCCACCGGATCGCGCTCCTCGCCCGGGCCGCCCAGCTCGGGGTCGACGACTTTCTGCGGCTCAACCGGCTGTGGGGCGCGGACGCGTTCGCCGACCCCGCCGCCACGAAGGAGTTCCTCGACGCCGCGACGCTCGTCGCCGAGTCCGGTTTCAGCGTCCGCGAGCTCGATTACCTCCTCAGCGACGCCCCGAAGGGTGCCCCCGGCATCGCCCTCGAGGACAAGGCCATCCGGACCCTTCTCGAGGATCTTCGCGCCGCTCTCCAGAAGGTCAGCGACGATGCACTCCCCAAGGCCGACGAGACCGACGAGGCCTACGTGCGGGCAAAGCTCGGTCGGCTGGAAGGCCTGTCCAAGGACGCCGACCAGGCGACCGCGCTCGCGATCATCGATGGGACGTGGAGCCGGACCGCGGCCGAGCGGGATGCCTTCATCGACGCCCACTTCGCGTCCTTCGTGGACGCCGCGACCGCCAAGGTCCAGCTGGGCGACATCGCTGCCGGACTGACGCCTGACGCCCTCCAGACCGAGGTCGACGAGCGGTTCGCCTTCGTCCAGCCGGCGATCCGCGACTGGCTCCTCCGAACCGGCCGCCAGGGGGCAGTTCGGGACACCGTCGCCCCATTCGTCGGGCTCGACGTGCCGTCGATGATGGAGCTGCTCGTCCGGCTGCGCTTGAGTGGTTCGACGACTCCGCTCCTGGCGACCTTCAACGACGACGACCTCACCGAGCGGACGGCGGACGGCACCGCGTTTGCGCGGGCCCTCGACGAGACGTCGTTCCCCGAGATCTACCGCGGCGCCCGGCTCCTCCACAAGGTCGCCCTGCTGGTCAGCCGCTTCGGGATGACGAGCGACGAGGTCCGCTGGTGGCTGGCCGGTAGCCACGCCGACGATCTGGGCTGGATCCGGGCCGATGCGTTGCCGGCCGCCGCGACAGATCCGGCGGTCGACTTCGACCGCTGGCGCTCGATGCTCACCTTCCACACCTGGCGCGACCGGCTCCGGCCCGCCGATTTCTCGTGGCTCGATCTCCTGGATCGGTTGCTCGACCCGGCCATCGATTCGACGACCGCGATCGCCAACGTCGCGACCTCGACCGGCTGGAGCGAGCAGGACCTGACGACCTTGGTGGAGGCCTTCGGCTGGCTGGACACCGGCGCCGGGGTCGACACCGTCAAGGCCGAGCTCCGTCGCGCGGCCAGTCTCCGGCGCCTCACCGATGCGTTCGGGGCGCTCCGGATGCTCGGCGTCGACGCGGCCCGGGCGATCGGCTGGTCGGTCCCCAACCCCAGCACGTCGATCGCCGATGCGCTCAAGGCCGCCGTCAAGGCTCGCTACGACCTGGGCGAATGGGAGCGGGTGATCCAACCGCTGCAGGACGAATTCCGCAACCAGAAGCGGGCCGCGTTGGTGAGCTGGCTCGTCGCCAATCCCAACCGGTCGATCGGCCAGAACTGGACCGATGCCGACGGGCTGTACAAGTACTACCTCATCGACGTCCAGATGGACGCCTGCATGCTCACCTCCCGGATCGTCCAGGCGTCCGCGTCGGCGCAGCTCCTCGTCCAGCGCTGCCTCATGAACCTCGAGGTCGACGTCGTCGCCCAGACGGATCTCGACGCGAAGTGGAAGCAATGGAAGTGGATGAAGCGGTACCGGGTCTGGGAGGCCAACCGGAAGGTCTTCCTCTACCCCGAGAACTGGCTGGAGCCCCAGCTTCGCGACGAGAAGTCCCGGTTCTTCCTCGATCTGGAGCAGGAGCTGCGCCAGAACGACGTCACCAACGAGTCGGCCGAACAGGCCTACCTTACCTACCTCGAGAAGCTGGATCGGGTCGCCAACCTGGAGATCAGGGCGATGCACCTGGAGTCGACGAGCCAGGACGAGTCGGTCCTCCATGTCTTCGGCCGGACACGGACGGCGATCGGGCCCGAGTACCACTACCGGCGGCGGATCAACAACGCTCGCTGGACCGCATGGGAGCCGGTCGAGCAGGAGATCAGCGGCAACCATCTCGTGGCCGGCGTCCACAACCGGCGGCTCTACCTGTTCTGGCCGCAGTTCCTCGACAAGGCCGACGACCCGCCGCCGACGATGCTTTCACCGGCGATCAGTGCCGACACGGCCGTTCCGCAGCCCCAGAAGTACTGGGAGATCCGCCTCTTCTGGAGCGAGCTCAAGAAGGGCAAGTGGACGGCCAAGGCGCTCAGTGACGGTTTCGAGAAGGCGTATCAGGGAGCGCACGGCTTCAACCGCGAGAATGTCACCTTCCGAACGCGGCTTCGGCCGCAAATCGAAGTCCGGTTGTTTGGCAGCGCGCTGCCGACCCAGTGGGCGCCCAGCGGGTCGCTCTGGTTCGAGAAGCTCAGTCGCCAGCTGACGCTGACCGGAAATCAGTGGGAGACCCTGTCGGTTGGTCCCTTCAGCCAGTATGCCAACAACCTCATCCGTCACAACAGCTCGGATATGTACTTCTACTACGGCGCCTGGGACAACGAGCCGTGGGGCCAGATGGGCGAGCCACTGCCGATCACCAGGGATGCGCCGAGCATCCGCGTCCTGCAGGGGGTCCGACCCGTCTCCACCCACTCAGTCATCGATTCGACGGCGAGGAGCATGCCCGGGGGAGGCTCGTTCTTCCTGTGGGACCCGGCGCGGACCTACTTCGTCGATTTCGTCTATAGCTCGGGCATCGTCTACGACTCCCAGGGTCAGCCCCAGTCGTGGGTGACGTCGAACTTCAAGTTCTTCATCCACTACCACCCGTTCGTCGAGCTGTTCATTCGCGAGCTCAACATCTGGGGCCTCCGGGGACTCCTGAACCGCCGCATCCAGGTCGAACCGACCACCATTGCGAACGCCCCGCCGGCATTCGATTTCGCCGCGTATCAGCCCGATCCCGCCAACGCGCCCGGTCCCTACCCCGTCGAGGACGTCGACTTCAGCTACATGGGCGCCTACTCGGTCTACAACTGGGAACTGTTCTTCCACGTCCCGCTCTTCATCGCCGATCGGCTCCGTGCGAATCAGCGGTTCGAGGAAGCCATCGAGTGGTTCCACTACATCTTTGACCCGACCAACACCGACACGGCGGTCGCGGACCCCAACACGCCCCAGCAGCGCTACTGGATCACGAAGCCCTTCTATCTCCGGACGAAGGCCGACTACTACAAGCAGAAGATCGAATCCATCCTGCTGGCGATCGCAAAGGGTGACGCCGAGATGCGCGAGCAGGTCAAGGAGTGGCGTGACAATCCCTTCAAGCCGCATCTCATCGCCCGGATGCGGGAGGTCGCCTACCAGAAGAACGTCCTGATCAAGTACATCCAGACGCTCATCGACTGGGGCGACCAGCTGTTCCGCCAGGAATCACTCGAGTCGCTCACCGAGGCGACCCAGCTGTACGTCCTTGCCAAGGAGATCCTGGGGCCTCGACCGGCGAGCATCCCGCGCAAGGTCGACAACCCGGTCAAGACGTTCTACCAGCTCCAGGCCGAGGGCATCGACGACTTCGGAAACGTCGTCAAGGAGATCGAGAACCTCCTGCCCCCGTCGCCGTCGACGCCGTCGGCAGGGACCGAGACGCCGGAGATGCCGCACATCGACCTGCTCTACTTCTGCATCCCCAACAACGCCAACCTCCTCACCCTCTGGGACACCGTCGAGGACCGCCTGTACAAGGTCCGCCACTGCATGAACATCGAGGGGGTGGTTCGCCAGCTCCCGTTGTTCGCCCCGCCGATCGACCCGGGACTCCTCGTCAAGGCCGCCGCGGCCGGTCTCGACATCGGTGCCGCGATCGCCGATCTGAACGCGGCTGCCCCGCTCTACCGCTTCAGCTTCATGATCCAGCGGGCGTACGACTTCTGCAACGACGTCAAGGCGCTGGGCAATGCCCTCACCCAGGCACTCGAGCGTGGCGACGCCGAATCGCTTGCCATCCTCCGCTCGACCCACGAGCAGGTCATGCTCGCCCGCGTCCGCGAGGTCCGGAACCGCCAGATCGACGAGGCGGTCCGGGCATTGGAGGCCCTCGAGGAGTCCCGCCATGTCGTCGAGGAGCGTCAGGCCTACTACTCCCGCCTCGCCAGAGACGGCCTGAACGAGTGGGAGACGGCGAGCCTGGTCATGACCGGCGGCGCGATCATCGCCGAGATCGTGGCCACGGTCCTCAACGCGATCGCGACCGGGACCAACATCATCCCCGAGGTGAACTTCGGGGCGAGCGGCTTCGGCGGTTCACCGCACGTCACGGCGACCATCGGCGGCCACGGCGCCTCCAGGGCGATCCAGGCCGGGGCGGCCGTGAGCACGGGCGTGGGCTCGGCGCTCCAGCTCGGCGCGGCGATGTCGGCCACGATCGGAGCTCACAACCGGCGTGCGGAGGAGTGGCGGCACCTCCTGCGGCTGGCCGAGAAGGAGCTCCCGCAGATCGACAAGCAGGTGCTGGCCGCCGACATCCGGCGCGACATCGCCGTCAAGGAGCTCGCCAACCAGGAAACGCAGATCGAGCAGGCAAAGGAGCTCGACGAGTTCCTGCGCTCGAAGTACACCAACACCGAGCTGTACGACTGGATGGTCGGCGAGGTCGCGACCACCTACTTCCAGAGCTACCAGCTGGCCTACGACCTGGCCAAGCGGGCCGAGCGCTCGTTCCGATACGAGCTGGGCCTGACCGACTCCGGCTACATCCAGTTCGGCTACTGGGACAGCCTCCGCAAGGGCCTGCTGTCCGGGGACCGCCTGATGCTCGACCTGCGTCGGCTCGAGGCCGCCTATCTGGAGGCCAACCGCCGCGAATACGAGGTCACCAAGCACATCTCGCTGGCCCAGCTCGATCCCGTCGCGCTACTCAAGCTGCGGACCACCGGGGAGTGCTTCGTCGACATCCCGGAGACGGCCTTCGACATGGACTTCCCAGGCCACTACTTCCGGCGGATCAAGACGATCAGCATGTCCGTCCCGTGCACCGTCGGCCCGTACACGACCCTCGGCGCGACGCTGACGATGACCAGCAACTCGGTCCGCAAGGATCCCACCCTCTCAGGCGGCAAGTACGCTCGGGACATGGCCAACGAAGACCTCCGCTTCCGCGACGAGATCGCCGCGGTCCAGTCGATTGCCGTGAGCGAGGGACAGGCCGATGACGGGCTGTTCGAGCTCAACTTCCGGGACGAGCGGTACCTGCCGTTCGAAGGGGCCGGGGCCATCAGCTCGTGGCACGTCCGCCTCAACGCGGACCTGCCGCAGTTCGACTTCGGCACGATCGCCGACGTCATCATCCACATGTCCTACACCGCCCGCGAGGCCGGGGCACTCCTGCGGTCCAAGGCGGTCGAGGCGATGCACACCAAGCTCAGCGAGATGGCGCTCGCGGAGAGCCGCCAAGGCCTGTACCGAGTCTTCGACCTGCGCCGCGAGTTCCCAGACGACTGGTACCGGTTCCTTCATCCGGCCACCGCGGCTGACGATCAGGTGTTCACCATGGCCGACCCCAGGAGTCGCCTGCCCTACTTCACCGCGGGCTTCGGCACCGTCAAGGCGAAGGGCTTCCAGTTGATCGCCCGGATGGCTGACGGGCAGACCTACGAGGCGCTACTTTCACCCGTCGGCGAGACGCCGGCGGACGTCATCAGGCTCGCTCCGCTGGCCGAATTCGGCGGCCTGCACCACGGGGCCAAGGACCTCACCGGCGCCGAGGTCCCGTTCGGGCCATGGACCCTCAGCCTCCGCCTCGACGGCGCCGCCGACTTCCGTTCGCTGCCGCCTGAGGCGATCGAGGACCTGTTCCTGGCCGTCAACTACGTGGTGGCGTGATGTTGCGCGACGACGAGATCGAGGCAATCGTCCGCAGGATCGCCGATCGAATCCAGCCCGAGCGGATCGTGGTCTTCGGCTCGTACGCGAAGGGACGGGCGAGCCCCCGGAGCGACCTCGACCTGCTGGTCGTCAAGGACACCCACCTCCCGCCGTCCCGCCGAGCCGACGACCTCCTCCCCCTGGTTGCGGGTCGCACGATCCGGGTCGACATCCATGTCGTGACGCCCGAGGAGGTCGCAGAGATCGGCTCCGATGCTCAGTCCTTCATCGGTTCAGCCCTCAGGACCGGGAGGGAGGTGTACAGCCGGTCGTAGGTCGGGCAGCGTCCCGGTCGTAAGCTTGCGCCATGCCATTCAATGAACGTGGACGAGCAAGCCCGAGCTGGCCTAGTGGCTGCGCCGCCCGTCGCGGCTTGACGGAGCATCGAGATCGTGTGGGCGCGACCGAGCCCGGGAGTGCGAGCCAAGGAAGCCGCCGGATCCGCGCGCCCAGCGACGAGAGCATTGCCCGACCTCTCCTGATGACTCGCTTCGCAAGCACAACCGGTCTCGGCCTGCGATCAACATGAGGTGGATCGACTCGAATCTCACCGACGTAGGAGAACCCGCCATAGGAGGTGCGATCGGATCGGTCGAGATAATCAGCTAGATTCCGTCGGCTCATGTCGTCGAGAAATGCGACTGAAGGACCACGAGCCCCTGGAGGTCGACCATTGCTGCCCACAAATCCCGAGCGAGCTGGAGGCATCGATCCTTGTCTAGGGAAGCACTGGGGCGCGTCGGCCGTTAGGCGCAAGTGAGTCTGTGTTCCGGGTTCAGTGAGGTCCAGGCAGGCATCTGGATGCCTCGCCCTTCTCCAAACCCCGTCGCCGCGCCAGATCGGAATTCGAGATTGACATCTGGCTCGATCGCGCCATGCACACGTCCCATCCAGAGGAAACGTACACAGCGGGGACGCCAGGGTCGTTCCATCGATTGGGCGAGCTGGCGACCGGACGGGAGCGGGCGAGGCGGGCTGTACACGAGCGCGGCGTGGACTGGGCCGGATCCTCGGGTGGACGTTCGCGACCTTGTCACTCGCCGGCTTGACCGGCAACGTCCGACGCGACTGAGCAGCACCTGCCGACCGCGGGGTGCTGTCGGTCGCTGTTAGTCCGGAGTCCACTATCACCAGATAGCGTGAAGTTCCGCGGGACGAGACCTCGTTCGAATCTCGCAGCTGGGTAGGGTGACGGAGGTGTCGTCGCCGAGCGGGCGAATCTCGTCGACCCCGGCTATTGACTGGGTCACACCCTCGCTCAGCAGCACCTAAGAAGCGAGTTATGTGCTTTGATTGAGCACGAAACGGCCGCCCGTAGCTCAGTGGATCAGAGCGACTGACTTCGGATCAGTAGGTCGGGGGTTCGAATCCCTCCGGGCGGGCCAGCTGCGCCAGGCGCACGTCACTGGCGACGGTGTAGCCTCGCGGGGTGGAGGCGTCCGACACCGTAACCACGTCCACGCCGGCCGCGTCGGCCCTCGGCCGCCTGTGGGCACGAGCCACGGCCGCACCGACGTACCCACCCGTGGCGGCCGACCTGCGGACCTTCTCGTTGGCCGGTCTGCGGCTGCCCGTCCGGGCCTCGATCGCGATCGCGGTCGTCACGCTCGCGGTGCTGTTCGACTTCTCGCGAACCTTCATTCCGGACGACATCGTGGGGCTCGGCCGGGCGCCCGACGCGCTCCGCTACGTCGCGATCGAGCGGCTGGTGCTGTTCGGGCTCGTGCCGCTGGCTGTCGTGGTTCTCGTGCTGCGCGACCGCCCGTCGCGCTACGGGCTGACGCTCGGCGCATGGCGCTGGGGCGTCGGGCTGATGCTCCTGGGGTGTGCGGTCATGACGCCGATCGTGCTGGCCTTCGCGCAGCTCCCGGACGCTCGCGCGTACTACGGACCCGGCGCGGCGCCCCTGCCCGACCTCGTACTGACGAACGCGCTCGACCTCGTCTCGGCCGAGTTCGCCTATCGCGGGCTCCTGCTGTTCGCGCTCGTCCGGGTTGCCGGGCCGATCGGCGTGCTCCTCGCGGCACTACCATTCGTGTTCGCCCACCTCGGCAAGCCACCGCTCGAGCTCTTCTCGACGCTCGGAGGCGGCATGGCCTACGGGTGGCTGGCGTGGCGAACCGGCTCGATCGTGTGGGGCGCGCTCGCCCACGTCTACATCGTGACCCTCGTGACGGCCGCTGCGACCGCCTGACGTCGGCTCAGGCGATGGTCAGGATGTTGGTCAGGGCACCGACCAGCCCGGCGAGGGTCGCGACGGTGAGCACCGAGGCGGCCAGGCCCTGGCGGACCCGGGCGAGCGCCGCGAACACGAGCGCCAGGAACGGGATCAGGGAAAGCTTGAGCGCGACGAGCGTCGCAAGCCCGAGCGTCGCCTCGATGTGGACCACGATCGGGTTGGCCTCGGCGGCGAGGCCTCCGACCGAGATCATCCGCAGGAATGTCGTGAGATCCGCCAGCTGGGCGGCGGCGATCGCGGCAAGAGCGGCGAGCGTGGCGGACGCGAGGCGTCCGCGATCGAGCCCCTCCCCGTGAACCGCCGGGACCACTCGCGACCGCTCCATCTTCCAAGCATGACGGTCACGGCTCAACCGGCACTTATCGCGGAGGCGGGCCCCGTCACAGCGCTGTGTCAGGCGGCGCCGCCGATTGGGGGCCGGACGGTCGGTTCGGCCCGGGCCGATCGACCCTGTCCCGAGGACGGCGGCGGCTCGATCCTGAGGGGCCAAGGAGGCCCGAACATGCGGACCCAACGTGTCGTGATCATGGGCGCCGCCGGGCGCGACTTCCACAACTTCAACGTCGCCTGTCGCGACGACCCGTCGATCCGCGTCGTGGCCTTCACCGCGACCCAGATCCCCGGGATCGCCGACCGCCATTATCCGGCCGCGCTGGCCGGCCCGGACTACCCGGCCGGGATCCCGATCGTTCCCGAGGCGGAGCTCGAGCGGCTGATCACCGACGAGCACGTCGACACCGTGGTGTTCGCCTACAGCGACGTGTCGCACGAAACCGTCATGCACGCCGCATCGCGGGTCCTCGCCGCCGGCGCCGATTTCCAGCTCCTGGGCCCGGCCCGGACGATGCTGCACAGCC
>Ga0299913_10000404_pt1 | contig 26825 bp, 28 predicted proteins | sample RVTome_9_FD_201360 | JGI IMG/M metagenome (GOLD analysis project Ga0299913, IMG submission 201360) | Soil microbial communities from uranium-contaminated site in the Upper Colorado River Basin, Wyoming, United States - RVT155D38 (version 2) ... | reverse complement strand
CATGCCACGGACCAGGACGAGTGCCCGCGCCACCGAGAAGGACCACGAGCTCGCGCGCCGCATTGGCGTGCGAATTCGTGAGGCCCGGCACCGCGCCGGGCTCACCCAGCAGCAGCTCGCCGGGGAGCGCTACACCAAGGCCTACGTCAGCGCGCTCGAGACGGGGATCGCGCGGCCCTCGATGGTGGCGTTGAGCTACCTGTCGCAGCGGCTGAACCTGCCCGCCAGCCACTTCATCGACGAGACCCACCCGGCATGGACACGCCTGGAGGTGGACATGCGCCTCGCGGCCGGCGAGTGGCAGGCCGCCGCCGATGGGTACCGCGCCCTGCTGGACGACGCTCCCGACGACGCCGTTCGGGCAGAACTCCTCCGCGGCCTGGCCGAGGCGAGCGCCCGGATGGACCGTGGCCGGGAGACGATCACCGCAGCATCGGAGGCCGTCCGCATCTACACGGAAGCCGGCCGAACGGTCGACGCGGCGCTGGCACGGTACTGGCTCGCGTACGGCCTGTATCAGTCCGACAACGAGCCCGATGCTCGAAGCGTTCTGATCGCGTTGCTCGAGCAGGTCCGCGGTGGGCTGCAGGTCGAGCCGGACTTCGAGATGCGCCTGCTGACGTCGCTTGCGGCGGTCGAGTCGCACACGGGCCAGGCGGCACGCGCCCTGGCCTACCTGGAGGAGGCGCGGGGCCTGGCGGCCGACCTGGACGACCGCCGGCGCGCGGCGTTCCTGTTCAATCTGGCGATCGGCTACCGGGAGGTCGGCGACTTCGAGGCAGCCATCCGGTCCGGGACGCAGGGCATGGCCCTCTATCGCGCCGCCGGCGCCATCTTCGAGTCCGCGCGCATCGAGAATGACCTTGCCCTTGCCTACCTCGCCACCGGGCAGGTGGATCGTGCGCGCGACCTTGCCGCCGACGCCCGCCATCAGATCGAGGAGACCGGCGACGAGCGCTGGCTGGCTGCCGTGCTGGACACCGAGGCGCAGGTTGCCCTGGCGGCCGGACAGGTCGAGGAGGCCCTGCGACTGACCGCCGCCGCCCGTGCGTCCGCGTCACGCGCCGGCAACGACTACGTCGGACTGGTCGCGATGATCACCGAGGCCCGCGCTCTGCGCGCCGCGGGACGCTCGGTCGATGCCGAGGAGCGATTCGGCGAGGCCGCGCAGGTGGCTCGCGACAGCCGCGTACCCGGCCGGCTGCGGGAGGTCCTGCGGGAGTGGGCCGACCTCCGCGCGGAGCATGGAGACCACCGGGGAGCCTACGAGCTGAGCAGCGAGGCGCTGACGGTCAATTAAGTATTGACAGGTGACGTCGCGGGACCGTAGGCTCCACGTGACGAGTCGGATGGGCACGCCGGCTTGCCTGACGGGATCGGAGATGGGGCACGTCTCCGATCCCTTTCCATGTCACGGAGCGGCGCTGGGCGACGTGGACCCGCTGGGCAGGACGTCCACCAGGACGAAGGTCCCCTCGGCGATCGGGGCGGCGGTCGGATCGGTGTAGATCGTCATTCGGTACTCGCCTGGCCCGAAGACCTCGAGCAGTATCGCGGCCGGCACGGTGAAGGCGATGGCGGACGCGCCCTCCGGCAGGTCCTGGAGGCCATCTTCGGCCGCTGACTGGACCACCTCCTGCGCACCGCCGGAGGTCCGCTCGACCCCGACGTAGACGGTGGCCGGCACCACGGCTCCCGGGTCGACCGAGTAGGCGAACGTGTCGCCGGCAGCGAATCGGTTCGTCTCCGCGCCGCTCGAGACCAGGCCCGACGTCGCATCCAGGGCGGTGCCGAAGCGGATGGAGCCACTGGCCGCGGCGGATGCGGTCGCACTCGTGCCCGGAGCGACCGGGGAACCATCGGCATTGCCTCCAAGGACGCCAACCACCACGGCGATGATGACGACGACGGCCGCGGCCGCCAGCCAGCCGGCGATCCGTCGATCACGCGGCGACAGGGTGAAGCGCCGATCCTCCCCGGGCCGGCGGGCCATGCTGCGAAGCGGCATCGGCTGCAACGGCTGTCGCGTGGCTACGGCCCGATATCTGGATGCCATGGTGCCCATCTGCACCGCCAACTCTAGCCTTCGGGCGAGGGGGTAGGATGGACTGGATGACACGACGGCTCTTCATCTTCGACGACCCCGAGCGGTTCGTGGCCGGCACGGTGGGCGACCCCGGCGACCGCGCGTTCTACCTCCAGGCGCGCCAGGGCGGCGCACTCGTCAGCGTGGGCCTCGAGAAGGTGCAGGTTGCCGCCCTGGCCTCACGGCTCGAGGACCTGCTCGAAGCGGTGGATGCCCCTGGCGGCGGCGCCGCTGCCGACGAACATCCGCTCGATGAACCGGTTGTCGAGCTCTTCCGGGTCGGGGCCATGGCGCTCGCGTGGGATGCCGAGAACGCGGCGGTCGTGATCGAGGCGCAGACGCCGACCGAGGACGGTGACTATGCCGAGCTGCCGGACGAGGCGGCCGAGGGCCCCGACCTGCTCCGTGTTCGCATCGACGCCGAGCGCGCGCGCGGGTTCGTCCGGCGAGCGGAGGCGCTCGTGGCCGGTGGCCGGCCGGCGTGCCCATTCTGCGGTCAGCCGCTCGATCCAACCGGGCACTTCTGCCCGCGCAACAACGGGCACCTCAACTAGGTGTCCGACGGCTCGCTCGACCCGCCCCTGCGTGTCGACTGGATCGAGGCGGCGGCGCTTCGCGACGACCGTCCAGGGCGTCTGGGGCTGACGTTCCTTCCGGGAAAGAACGGTGCGTCGACGCTCTACCCGGGCCGCATCTACCGTCGCAATCTCGCCGATGACCTCGCCTCGCTGACGGCGGGCGGCACCCGCTGGCTGCTGCTCCTGGTCGAGGACCATGAGCTCGCCCGATGGGGTGACCCTGACATCGTCGAACGCGCCGAAGCCGCCGGGCTGACCGTCGAGCGGCGGGCGATCGCCGATGGCCAGGCGCCGGCCTCGCAACGGGACATGGACGAGATGCTGGCCTGGATCGCCCGAGCCAGGGACACCGGTGACGTGGCGGTCGCCTGCATGGGCGGCGTCGGACGAACGGGCACCGTCGCCGCCTGCGCGCTCGTCGCGGCCGGCTGGGGAGCCGACGCGGCCATCGGCGAGGTGCGGCGGGTGCGGCACCCGGCCGCGGTCGAGACCGAGGCCCAGACGCAATTCGTCGTCGCGTTTGCCGCCAGGCGAGGGCCGGCCGGTATTGTTGCGCCATGAACGAGCGATGGGTCTGCAAGCGGTGCTTCGCGGACAACCAGGACATCGACAGCGCCTGTGCCCGCTGCGGCCTGGCACGAGGCTCGGAAGCGAGCGCAGAGGACCAGGCGGCCTGGGCGACGCAGACCGGCGGGACCGTCGCCACGCAGCCGCCACCGTGGCGCAGCTGGCTCCGGTTCTGGTGGATCCCGCTCCTCCTCATCGCGCTCGCGGTCGGCTATTTCACGACGGCCCGGCGGGCGGACGACGGGTCCCTCGCGACCACGGGCACGGTGTCGATCGATGACCTGCGCGTGGGTGACTGCTTCGACGTGGGCGACGAGACGGAGATCACCGACGTCGACGGGGTTCCGTGCACCGAGCAACACGAGTACGAGGTGTTCGCTCTCGACACCTACGAGGCCGATGCCCTGCCCGGCGACGCGGAGCTCGGCGCCGTGTTCGATGCCATCTGCGCCGATCCGTTCGCAGCCTACGTCGGCGTCGACTACCTCGACTCCGAGCTGTACGGCTCGATGATCACGCCGTCCGAGGAGTCGTGGGCGGATGGCGATCGCGGCTTCATCTGCTTCCTGTACGACCTCGACGATCCGGACCTCACCGCCTCGATGCGCGGCGCCGGGCGCTGATCGCGGCCGGTCAGGAGATCCGCGGGCGCTGCCGCTGATCGGCGGCCATCTCCACGAACTGGCACAGGGCGTTCGCGAGGCGCATCTGCGCCGGCGTCCGGGCGCGGAGCCGGAGGAGGGCCGGCTCGGCCACCACCACCGCGATGGCCTTGGCGCGTGATGTGGCCACGTTCAGGCGATTGCGCGAGTACAGGAAGCTCATCCCGCGTGGCGCGACCTCGGGCGAGCTGCTCGTCATCGAGTACACGCTGACCGGGGCTTCCTGTCCCTGGAACTTGTCGACCGTGCCGACCCGGGCTTCGGGCGGCAGCAGGCTCGCGATCTGGCCGACCTGCGCGTTGTACGGCGCGACGACCAGCACGTCGCCCCACCCGATCGCCGCCTCGACGCCGTCCTTGTCGATCCACGTCGAGCCGCTCTCCACGAGGGCGCGCACGATCCCGGCAACCTGGAGCGCCTCTGGGCGGGAGACGCTGTCGGCACCGACGTGGTCGGCCTCGAGGTACCGAACGCCGCTGCCGCGGAGCGGCGACGGTCCCACCAGGGCCTGGTTCGCCAGGCTGTCCTGGGACGTCAGCCGGCCCTCGTAGAATGCCTCCGAGGTGAATTCGGAGATACTCGGGTGGAGCCGATACGTGTGCTCCAGGAAGAGCCCGAGGTCGTCCGGAAGGGTCGCATGGCTGCCGAGCAGGTGGGCGAGGCCGGAGCGATCCGCACCTGGTGGATGCGAGCCCTGGAGCGGCTGGTCGAGCTGTTGAGGATCGCCGAGCATGACGATCGAGGCACAGGAATCGGCCATGGCCAGCACGTTGGCCAGCGACATCTGGCCGGCTTCGTCGACGAACAGCACGTCGAGCAGCCCGCGGCTCTTCTCGGATGCCCACAGCCAGGCTGTGCCGCCCACGACGTCGATCGATCCGTCGGCGAGCCCGTCGCGGGCCAGCTCGTTGCTCTTCGTCACGGTGACCCCGGCGGCATCGGTTCCCTGCCCGTCCTCGGTGACCTTCTGGACGATCCGCACATCGGTGCGCTCGGCGGATGCGGCGCGCCCGACGGCGGCCAGGAGGTTGCCGATGACCTTGTGGCTGTTGGCGCTCACTCCGACTCGCTTCCCGGCGGCGACCAGGGACACGATCATTCGCGCGCCCGTGTACGTCTTCCCGGCTCCCGGCGGCCCCTGGATGGCGAGCGTGGTCGCGTCCATGGCCACGGCCAGGCGCCGGGCCGCCGCGAGCTCGTCCTCTCCGTCCGCGCACAATGGCGCTCGCGCTGGCTGACCGGCGCGCGGCGGACGGCGGAGGAGGAGGTCCCGCGCCGCCCGCCACGGTCCGTCGGCGTCGATCCCGTGGTCCGCAACCCACTCCCCGAGGCGGAGGAGCGCGGCGCGGTGCATACCGTCGTTGAACTGCTCGAACGGGACGAGACCGGCGGGGTGAACGGGCTCTGCCTCGCCCATCCACTCAAGGTCGAGGGTGCCGTCCCCGTCGTCGATCGCGACCAGCCCGGCATTCAGCTTCCACGTCTTCCACGGGTCCTCGGGATGGGCCAGGCGTCGCGCCGGATCGTACAGTTCGCTCCGCGGGCCGATGTCGTAGTCCTGCGGTGCGAACCGGTAGCGCCACCGCCACCGCACGTTCGACCGCGGGGTGGGCCGATACGGAGCGCCGATGGGACCGACCACCTCGAGCGGACCGAGCGCACCCTTGTCGACCGTCAGCTCGGTGGCGTCCATGTCCATGCGGTGGAAGAACTCCCAGTACGCCGCCTTCTTCTCGCGGCGATGCCACGACAGCAGCTGGGCGAGGAGCCACCGGGCCTGCTGTTCATCGCTGCGCTCGAGGGGGTCGACGGGCACGTCGGCGGTCAGCGCGGACGTCACCTCGGCGACGCGGGCGTCGGCCGCCGCGGTGTCGACGGGCGCATCCCCAGACACCGGAGTCGGTCGGGGAACGTCGCCACCGGTCGCCAGCGCCAGCTCTCCACGGAGCTCTTCCAGCCAGTCGCGCAGGCGCGCGGTGCTGACCACGTCGTCGCGGTTGTAGCCGGCGATCTCGTCGAGGATGCGTGACGCGGGACGGTCGCCCTCGCCGAGCTCGAGCCACTCCTCGAATGCGACGATGCTCTCGCCCGCCTCCTTCAGCTCGACATCGCGACGGAAGCCGTAGAGGGGCTCGAGGCGCTTGATGCTGTAGCTCTCGACCGAGGCCCGGAGGCCCTGGCGGACGGACCGGAACAGGTCGACGAGCACGCCGCCGCGCAGGAGCCGATCGACCTCGTCCTCGCGCGTGGCGTGCCGCCCCATCAGGCGCTTCAGCGCGGTCGGCTCGTAGCTGGCGTAGTGATAGACGTGCATCCGCGGGAAGCGTTCGAGCCGTTCGACCAGCAGGTCCATGAGGCGCTCGAAGGCGGCCTTCTCCCCGGCGAGGGAGATCTCGGCCGGATGGTCCGGATCGAACGACCAGATGGGCGTGAAGCCGCCGGACATGTCCAGGAGGCCGAACAGGTAATCGATGCCGTCGTCGAACGCGTACGGGTCGCCCTCGAGGTCGAGGAAGACGTCGCCTTCGTCGGGTGCGGGCAGCATCGCGAGCCCGCGTTCGGGCTCGACCTGCTCGCCGGGCGGAGGGAGCAGCAGCTCGTAGAGCGGCCTCCGCAGTGCGCGACCCTCGACCTGGATCCTGGCCTGCTCGCGGACGCGCTCGACGCTCGTCGCACTCGTCCCGTCCAGGGGCGGCGTGAAGGGCAGCGGCGCGTTGGCCAGCCGGACGACGGTGTCGATGTCGCGCGTGGCGAGTGCCGTTCGCTGGCGGGACGTGATGCCCGCGACCAGCGAGAGGTGATCATCCTCTCGACGCCGCGTGGCGCAGTCCGCCGCCCAGCGGCAGACGTCGCAATGCTCGACGGGCTCGGGATACGTCGTCGACCCGGATATGCCGATGACCTGCCCATCGTCGTCGAGGACCGCCGCCTCGAAGCGCGCCTTGGCGGCGCGGTAGTAGGCGAGGTAGTCGTCGACGCGGAGGGTCGCGGTCTCGCGGGCGCTCCCGCCGAGGACGACCCGCATCCACCGCGGGCGCACGCCCTGGATTCGCTCCAACTGCTCGACGTACGAGCAGATCTGGAGAACGGCGCCGGCCTTCACGTGCCTCGCCAGCTTCGTATCGGCGACCTCGTAGTGCCACGCGCCCCAGACCGACGGCCGATCGGGGTCATCGACCCGAAGCAGGAAGTCGGCGTAGCCCAGCCAGCGGCCGTCGAAGAACGTGGCCTGAAACACGACCTCGGTGCCGGACGCCATGGCCGCAACCGTCTCCTCGGCCTGGCGGCGCACCTGGGTCGCGCGCGACTCGTCCTCGCGACGCTCGATGGTCACCACCGAGCGGCCCTGGGCCCGCAGCTCGTCGAGGTAGCGGGCCTCGTGGGCGTAGCCGCGCTTCTGGATGATCTCGAGCTCGCGGTCGTGGCGCATGGGGCGCTTCACGAGACCCTGGAGCGCGGACCGCTCGAGCGCCGTCAGGTGCTCGCATGCGAGGTGCCCGACGAGATCGGTGGCCGAGAAGACCGGTTTGCCGTCGATCAGCTGCATCGGCTCCAGCCTACCGGGACCGGTGACACCTCACCTGTCCGGGACGCCTACGGCGCCGTCGAGACGCTCGGCTCCGGCGCCGGGTCGGGCACGAGGGTGATGACGAGCGCCCAGGCGCAGTCTGACGTGACCGACACGAAGGCGGGCCCGCGGACTCCGAGCGCGTCGAACGTCTGCGGCTGGAGCGTGCCGCGGTCGATGCCACGCCCGACCGTCGCGCGGATGGTCGGGATGGGCTCGCCGCCGGCCGGCGTGAGCGACACGGCAAATGCGCAGCCCGCCCGATCGGGATCCGCGGCGATCCAGCGGATGGCGTGGTCGACGTCATCGATCTGGACCGGACCCTCGTCCGCGTCTCCGGTGGCCGCCATCGATGCGACATACGGGACGGCATCGGCCGCTCGGCCGGTGGCCCGCAGGAAGGCGTCCGGTTCGTAGCCGGCGGCCACCCAGCCCTCGTCGAACTGCGGCTCGTCCGGATCGGCGTCGGTGACGAGGTACCAGCCGAAGCCGTCGGTGGGGAAGGGCCCCATGATCACCTGCATCTCCGCGTCGAGCGGAAGGAGCCCGGTGGTGACCAGCGCGTCGATGCCCGGGCGCTGCCGCACCCGGAGGCCGTCGATGAGCGACGCGATGATCTCGCCGGCCGCGAAGTCCGGGATGTCGGCGGCATCCGGGGTCGCCTGCGGCGTCGGGGTCGGAGAGGCCGGGGTCGGGCTGGGCTCGGCGGTCGGCGACGGGGGCGGGGTCGGGGAGGGCCGGGGAGTGGGCGTCATGACGTCCGGAAACGTGCAGCCTGCCAGGATCGCGGCCGCACAGGCCAGCGCGAAGGCACCAGCCGGACGGCGTGGCGCGGCCCGTCCCCCATGCGATGTCATGGCCCCGAGGGTAGCGCTTCGTTCGGGCCTACGCGTTCAGGTGGGGCACCTGCGAGGCCAGCAGGTCGGCGATCTCCCGCGCGTTCGTCGTCCCGTAGTTGGCGTAGCAGTTGTTCATCAGGACGTGGATCTCAGGTACCTGGGCGGCGGCCTCGCGGATGCGCGGGACCCACTCACCGAGCTCCGCCTCGTCGTACAGGTAGCGGAACCGCTCGACGACGGGAATGCCGCTCTTCTCCCAGGTTTCGCTGCGCCGGCCGTGGAACCGGACGACCGCCAGCTTCGGCGACGAGACGATGGTCATCGGCGGCACCGACGACTTCGTGCCGGGTGGCGCGTCGACCATCACGAACGGGATCTCGTTGTCCTCGAGGAACCGGATCGTCCGCTCGCGATTCTTGTCGTTGAACCAGCTCGCGTGGCGCAACTCGACGGCGAACGGCGTGTCGCCGAGCCGGTCCCGTGCGCGGAGGATCTCGTCGCGCGACTGGCTGACCGGGAAGAACCAGCGGGGGTACTGGAGGAAGACGGCCCCGAGCTTGCCGGAGCTGCGAAGGGGCTCGATGCCGTCGAGGAAGCGTGCCCAGATCTCGTCCTCGATCTCCGCCGGCAGATCGCGTGCGTAGACCCGCTTCTGGTCGAGGACATCGGGCGGCAGCGCTTCACGCAGATCCTTCGGCAGGCGCCTGACCTCGGAGGGCTGGCCCGTCATGAGCGCGTGCGCCTTGATGTCGAACGTGAAGTCAGGTGGCGTGCGCTCGAGCCACAGCTCGCCGGTGCGGCGAGCGGGGAGCGCGTAGTACGTCGCGTCGACCTCGACGATCGGGAACTGGTTGGCGTAGTACACCAGCCGATCCTCCGCCGTCCCCGCGTCGGGCGGATAGAACACGCCGGGGGCGGTCATGGTCGGATCGGTCCAGGACGCGGTGCCGATCCGAATCCGGGCGCGCTCGAGGACGAGGGGCTGACGCGCGGCGGTCGCGTGCGCCTCGCCGCGATCGCCCGCTGCCTCGGGCCCTGGATCGTGCGGACTCACCTCTGCCATGGTCCGAAGTCTAGGAGTGATTCCGGACGCGGAGTGTCATAAATCGAGCGCAAAGCCGAGGAGCGTGGCACCCGGCACCACCTCGTCGAGCTCCGGGACGCGGCCGAATCCCAGGCGTCGGTAGATCGCCTGGGCGGCGACCATCTCGGTCCGCGACAGCAGGACGAGGCGCCGCTTCGCGTCGCTCCGCGCGAGCTCGATGCATCGCTCCACGAGCCGCGTGCCGACGCCATTGCCCATGACCGCCGGATCGACGGCGAGCATGCGGATGCCGGCGTCGTCCGGCTCGTCCGACTCGGCCATCGGGCTCTGCACGTCCCCGACGTAGGAGGCGGTGCCGGCGACCGCCCCGTCCAGCAGTGCCACCAGGACGGTCGCGTGTTCGGCGCGGCCGGCGACGTCGCGGATACGAGCCTCGTAGCGTCCGAGGTCAGGGTCGATGGTGCGATAGGCGGCGACCGTCAGGTCGCCGATCTGCCGGTGCTCGGCGGCGACCGCCTCGCGGACCTCGATACGCATCGAGGCCGATGATACCTACTCCTGGCCGAGCGCCCGACGGACCGACCCGGTCGAGAGGACGGTCATGACCACCGCGGCGAGGCCGAAGCCGGCGAGGTAGGCCGGATGCCAGGTCGCGCTCATCACCGCGATGCCGGTTCCGATCGCGAGCACGACCTGGAGGAGCGCCCCGAGCGTCCAGGCCCAGCCACGACGGCGTCGGGCGCCCCGCGAGGCGACCATGGCGAAGATCGCGAAGAGGAACGTGCCGCCTGCAGCGAAGCGCAGCGGTGTCTCGGCGCTGGCCACGGCCGGGCCGCCCAGGACGTTCTCCATGCCGGACGCGAGCATGCTGAGCAGGATTGCCAGCGCAAAGCCGAGCGCGGCCTCCGTCAGCAACAGGACACGCAGGATGCCGATCAACGGCTGCCGGGTGGCAAGCGTCGGCGAGGCGGTGGTCGGTGCGGCGATCATGCCGCCAGTGTCGATGCCCCCGGCCTGCATCGACACGTCGGAACAGCCGGGCTCGTCTACGTCATGTGTCGCGTCGATGGATCGACGCATCGGGGCACCGCGCGTGCAATCAGGCGAAGCATGCCGCACACCGCACGCGTCGTGCGCTCCGAGTCGGAGCGTGCCCGCTCGCTGGCCGAGATCGAGATGCTCGCCTGGCTGCTCGACAACAGCATCCCGGTGCCGGGCACCGGGGGTCGGCGCCTCGGGATCGATGCCATCATCGGGCTGGTGCCCGGCATCGGCGACCTGCTGAGCGGCGCCATCGGCCTGGTCGTCGTGTGGCGTGGCTCCCGGATGGGACTGCCGCGCATCGTGGTGGCGCGCATGTTGGCGAACACGCTGCTCGACCTAGCCATCGGCTCCATCCCGGTCGTCGGCGATGCGTTCGACCTGTGGTTCAAGGCGAGCACCCGCAACCTCGCTCTCATCCGAGGCTGGCTGGAGCGCCCGGATCGGTCGACGCGGAGCGAGTGGACGGCGGTGCTGGCGCTGGTCGTCGCCGTCGTCGCGGTCGTCGGGCTCATCGGCTGGCTGGTGGTGGCGCTCATCGGTGCGCTCATCGGTGCGGTCAGCTGAGGCCGCGATAGTGCGCGAGGACGCGCTCGGCCGTGTCGATGATCCGTTCGCGGACCGCGGCCGGTTCGAGGACCTCGACCACGTCGCCGAGCGCGGCCAGCCGTGCCGGAACCTCCTCCGGCCAGTCGACGCTGAGGCGCAGCCGATGCCAGCCATCGGCCCGGTCGTCCGGCACTCGATCGGCTGCCCGGACCGCACGTTCGCCCACGAGGTCGGCCAGGCTGCCGTAGTGGCGCGGATCGATCCGAACGATGACCTCGACGCGTGGCGTGTCGCGCTCGTAGGCGGTGATCGACTCGTTCCAGTACGCGGCGAGGTCGAAGTCGGCCGGGCGCGTGAACGGCGTCCCGGAGGATGTCACGCGGCTGAAGCGTGAGACCCGGTATGTCCGCGGCTCGCCGCTCGCCACGGCGACGACGTACCAGATGCCCGCCTTGAGCACCAGGCCGAGCGGGTCGAGGACGCGGCCGACCTCCCCGCCGGCGCGTCGGTATCCGACGGTCACGCGCTGCGCCTCCCACACGGCGTTCGCGAGGATGCCGAGGTGGGGGACCGATTCGGACGCGTGGAACCAGCCGGCCGCGTCGAGATGGAAGCGTTCGACGAGTCGGGATGCCCGTGCCCGCAGCTCGCCCGGCAGCGCGGCAAGCACCTTGAGGCGCGCCGCGGCGACCACGGTGCCGAGGCCGAGCTCAGCGGCCGGGCCCGGGATCCCGGACAGGAAGAGCGCTTCCGCTTCGTCACCGGTGAGGCCGGTGAGGCGCGTGCGGTAGCCGTCGACGAGCTGGATCCCGCCATGCGGACCACGCTCCGCGTAGATCGGCACGCCGGCCGCGCTGAGCGCCTCCACGTCGCGATGGATGGTGCGTTCCGAAACCTCGAGCTCGGTCGCCAGCGCAGCGGCCGTCAGACGTCCCCGCGCCTGGAGGAGCAGGAGGAGCTGAACGAGGCGGGATGCGCGCATCGCCCGGAGCATACGCGGCTGAACCTGACAGGAAACGTCATGTTCGGCCAGCCGCGTGCCGAAGGAAGTCGGCAATCGCCTCGAGGGCCTCGTCCAGGACCGGGCCGAGACCGTGCCCGACGCGCGGCCACGTCCGCAGCGTCGCGTCGGGCAGCCGGTCGACGGCGCCGCGCAGCAGGTCGATCCGGGCGAACGGGTCTGCCTCGCCCGACAGGACGAGCACGGGACAGGCGATCGACGGCCAATGGCTCGTCCGCTCGTCCCACGCCGCGTGACGGCCGGGCGCGTGGAGCGGATAGGAGAGGAGCACCAGGGCGGCCGGAGGGTCCTCGGCCGCCAGCAGCGAGGCGACCCGGCCGCCGAACGAGTGACCGCCGATGGCGACCTCACCGGAGGCGCCGGCCACGGCCTCGCGGTAGACGGGAAGGGCTCGCTCGGCCGACGCGCGCGGGAGGGTCACGAGCTCCACCTCGAGGCCGCGGGCGGCGAGACCGTCGCGGTGCGGCTTGAGCCGCTCGATCGTCCCCGAGGCGCCGGGCGCGAGGAGAATGCGCGTGATCATCATCGGTGCCAAGGATAGGCGTAGGCTGTGACCATGAGCGACGAGAGAATCACGAAGTCCGATGCCGAGTGGCGGGCTGAGCTGACGCCGGAGCAGTACCGCGTCCTGCGACAGAAGGGGACCGAGGCGGCCTTCACCGGTGCCTACTGGGATGCGCACGGCAGCGGGGTCTACCGGTGTGCGGGATGCGGCGCCGAGCTGTTCGACGCGTCGACGAAGTTCGACTCCGGGTCAGGATGGCCATCCTTCTACGCACCGCGCGACCCGGACGCGGTCGGAACCGAGACGGATCGTGCATTCTTCATGACCCGCACCGAGGTCCATTGCGCGCGCTGCGGCGGTCATCTGGGCCACATCTTCGACGATGCCCCGGACCAGCCGACGGGCCTGCGATTCTGCATCAACTCGGCAGCACTGAAACTCGATCCCGACGCCGTGGAGCCGATGGAGCAGGTCTAGGTGCGTCACCGGCCGGAGACTGTTCCACGTCCAGGGCGGCGGCCGCGGCGCCGCTGGATGAGCGCGCCGAACGCCGGCCCCTCGGCGGGAAGCCGGGTCGGCGTCCCGCGGACCCAGTCCACGGCCGCCTCGAGGTCCTCGACGCAGAAGGGCTTTGCCAGGACGGCCACCCCCGGCCGCGAGACAAGGTCGCCTGGCATTGACGCGAGCAGCATGCCCGTGCATACCAGCAGGCGCGGGAGTCGAAGGAGATCCGCCCGCAGGCGGGTCGGAAGCTCGAGCAGCTGCGTGCCGTCGATGACCAGCGCGTCGGGTCGTTGCCCGAGTGCCAGCCTCGCCTCGAGCTCGCCCGGTGCCAGGACCTCCGCCTCCGGAATGAGCTCGCCGAACAGTCGGCTGACCAGCGGTTCGCGATCGGTGACCCACGTCATCCCGGCCATGCGCGTTCGCAGAGCAAGCACGATGCCTGACCTCGAGGCTCCTTCGCACGATCGTCACGCAACTGCGTTGTACTGGCGACGATGACCGAACCGATGGCCACCACTCGCGAACGCGCCGAGGTTTCCCGGCCGGCCGCCGCCGTGGCCGGTGTCGCCGCCGGGGCCGCGGCACTCGGTGCCGCCGAGCTGCTGGCGGGGCTGCTCCCCGGCGCCGCCAGTCCGATCATCGCGATCGGGGACCTCATCATCTTCCTGCAGCCCCCCGGCGCGAAGCAGTTCGTCGTCGACCTGTTCGGGGAGGCCGACAAGCTGCTCCTGAACCTGCTGATCGTCGCGGTCGCCCTGGCGGTGGCGGCCGGGCTCGGCTTGCTGGCTCGGCGTCGGGTCGGCCTGGCGCGGCTCGGGTTTGCCGGCTTCGGGGTGCTCGCACTCGGCGCCGGGCTGCGCGACCCGCTCGCCACTCCGCTGACGACGCTGCTCGTCGCCGTGGCGGCGGTCGTGATCGCCATCGGGGTGCTCGCCTGGCTGTTGCGTCGCGCGGCCTCCCCGGGCGAGCCACCCAGGGCCGAGATGCCGGCCTGGGGACGACGCCGGTTCCTGATCGACTCGGCGACCGTCATCGGCGTGGCGGCGGGAAGTGGCGTCCTCGGCAGGGCCCTGTTGGATCGCGGCCGGCTGAACGCCGTTGCCCAGGTCGGCGACATCCCCGATCCGACCAGCACCGCGCCGCCGCTGCCAGCCGGGGCCGCCCTCGACGTCCCGGCCCTGAGCCCGATCGTGACCCCGAACGAGGACTTCTATCGCATCGACACCGCGCTCCTCGTCCCGCGGCCGAACCTCGACACCTGGCGGCTGCGCGTCACGGGCATGGTCGACCGACCATTCGAGCTGACGTACGACGAGCTGGTGGCGATGCCACTTCACGACCAGCACGTGACCATCGCCTGTGTCAGCAACGAGGTCGGCGGCGACCTGGTCGGGAACGCCCTGTGGCGGGGCGTCCGTCTGAAGGAGATCCTCGAGCGGGCGGGGGTCCAATCGGCGGCCACGCAGATCGTGGGACGCGCGGTCGACGGGTTCACGGCCGGCTTCCCGACGGCGTGGGCACTGGCCGACGAGCGAGAGGCACTCGTGGCGGTCGCAATGAACGGAGAGCCGCTCCCCGCCGAGCACGGGTTCCCGGCGCGCCTCATCGTCCCCGGACTGTACGGCTACGTGAGCGCCACGAAATGGTTGGCCGAGATCGAGCTCACCACCCTCGAGGCCTTCGACGCGTACTGGGTCCCCCTCGGCTGGGCGAAGGAGGCGCCGATCCTGACGCAGTCGAGGATCGACACGCCGCGCGACGGGGCCGGCATCGAGCCCGGCATGGTGCCGATCGCCGGCGTTGCCTGGGCCCCGGATCGCGGGATCGGCGCCGTGGAGGTCCAGGTCGACGAGTCCGGCTGGCAGGCGGCCGAGCTGAGCGCCCCGATCTCGGACGCCACATGGGTGCAGTTCGTGTATCGCTGGCAGGCGACCTCCGGCGAGCACACCCTGCGCGTGCGGGCCACCGATGGCGATGGCGTCGTCCAGACCGCGGACCGATCGCGTCCCGATCCCGACGGGGCTCGCGGGCATCACGCGATCCGGGTGCGGGTGACCTAGAGTACTGACGGCCACGGGACCATCGGTGCATGGGCCGATGGTCCTCCGGGTGGTGTCCTGCCCGCGATGGCTCACGAGGCCCGCAGGCGCGGGCACCTTCCCTCGCCCGACTCGCCCCGGCGACTGCTGCTCATTCGTGGCGTCACGCTCGTCGCGCTGGCGACGACCGGGGCGTACCTTGGCTGGCGCGCGGTGGCGACCCTCAACCTCGACGCGTGGTACCTCGCCGTCCCGATGCTCGTGTTCGAGGCGCATGCGGCCGCCGGGCTCGGGCTCTTCGCGTTCAGCCTCTGGGACGTCGACCGGCGTCCCGCACGACGACCTCTCGGCCGATTGCCGGCCATCGCCGTCGTCATCCCCACGTATAACGAGGGACCGGAGATCCTGGTTCCGACCATCGCAGCCGCCGTGGCGCTCGAGCCGGTCCACGAGACCTGGGTCCTCGACGACGGAGCGCGGCCGGAGGTGGAGGAGCTGGCAAATGCGCTCGGGGCTCGCTACCTGGCGCGGCCCACGCACGAACATGCCAAGGCCGGCAACCTGAACCACGCGCTCGGCGTCATCGACGCGGAGATCCTGGCCGTCCTGGACGCCGATCACGTCGCGGCACCGGAGTTTCTGCAGGCGACGCTCGGCTACTTCGCCGATCCGCGCATCGCGCTCGTCCAGACCCCGCAGGACTTCTACAACGTGTCGAGCTTCGAGCATGGGACGGGCACCGCGTACGGCGAGCCATTCCACGAGCAGGCCCTGTTCTACCGGCTCCTCCAGCCGGGCAAGAACAGATGGAACGCGGCCTTCTGGTGCGGGACGAACGCGCTCGTCCGCGTCGCCGCCCTCCGAGAGGTCGGTGGGGCGGCCACCGAGACGATCACCGAGGACATCCACACCACCATCCGCCTGCACCGTCACGGCTGGAAGACCGTCTATCACAACGAGGTCCTCGCCCGCGGCCTGGCCGCCGACGACGCGGCGCAGTACCAGCTCCAGCGGAACCGATGGGGGACCGGTGCCATGCAGGTCCTGCGAGTCGAGAGTCCGCTGACCGTTCCCGGCCTGACCCTCGGGCAGCGGCTCGGGTACGCATCGACGCTGCTCGGCTGGTTCGACTCCTGGCGGACGCTCGGGTTCCTGCTCCTGCCGCCGGCCGTCCTGCTCAGTGGCCAGATTCCGATCGTCGCCGACGGGCTCACCTTCGCGGTCCTGTTCGGCATCACCTACGGCCTGCAGCAGGCGGCACTCTTCCTCCTCGGTCGTGGCGCCTATCGGCCGCTGCTGTCGGTGGTCTTCGACCTGGTGCGGATGTCGCCGAACTTCCTCGCCACCCTCAGCCTGATCGTTCCCCGCACGCCACGGTTCCGGGTCACGCCGAAGGGCCGCATGGCGGCAAACCGCGGCCGGGTGGAGGCGCCGCTCATGCTTCGGATGGCCCTGGGCATCTCGTTCACGGCGGCGACGGTCTATGCCCTCCACCGGCTCGGCCTCTTCGAGATGGGCTATGCCTCCGAGTGGGCCGCCATCGGCGCATTCGGGTGGTTGGTGGTGAACGCCGGGCTGGTGTGGACCGCGATCCGTCGCGTCCGCTCCCTGCGATTCGCGGCAGAGCGGCGAAGCGCGGTGCGCTTCGCCGTCGACGTCGCCGGCTCGATCGATGGGTCGCCGGCCAGCGTCCAGGACGTGTCCGTCGGCGGGGCGCTGGTGGCAACCGCCGCGCCGCTGGTCGAGCGGGAGTCGCACCTCGTGAGCTTCGAGCTCCCCGCCGGGACGACCTCCCTGTGGGCGCAGGTCCGATCGTCGCGACGGGCCGACAGTGGCGAGTATCACCATGCGCTCGAGTTCGAACCCGGCCAGTACCCCGCCCGTGGCTTCCTGGCGCGCAACGTGTTCGCCGGACGCTACCCCGTGGCGGGCACGATCCGGCGGCCGTGGGCCGACCTCCTTCGGGGTGAGCTGGCGGGACTCTCGAGGCGCTTCCAGCGACCCGCCGAGCCCCGCGCCCCAATGTCGCCCCCCGCGACAAGCATGGACCTGCCGCCGGCCTCGGCGTAGTTCCTCAGCTGGTCGGAGCACCGACTGGCGGCGCCGGTTCCACCCACCACAGGTGCACCTCGACCGGGATGAGGCCCTCCTCCAGCGGCGCGTCGCTCACTAGCCGCCAAGCGGCATGCGACAGGTTCGCGACGCGCTGGTCGGCCGTGCCCGCGTAGCACGGGCAGGAGTCGACAACGGGAAGCACTTCGCATCGGTCTGCGCAGACGAGCACCAGCGCCGGATCCTCGCTCGTCACCGCCACGCCCAGCTCGAGCGGCAGGGCCACGGTCGCCTGCGCCTCCCAGCCGACGTTCTCCGAGTAGTTCGATGCCATCCCGGTGGCGAGCCCACCGAGCCCCATCGACCCGAGGTCAGCGGTGGCGGGCGGGGCGTTCGCCACCGTGACGCCGGCTCCGACCTGCGAACCGAGGATGGCGGCCGGGTCCCCCGCGAACGCGTACCAGTAGTCGGCGATGCCCTCGAAGTACCGGCTGCGATGGAGCCACGTCTCGGCGCCGTCGACGCTGGCGTGCGGCAGCCGCACGAGGCCCTCGGCGCTGAAGCGCGGCTCGGAGGCGAACACCTCACCGAAGGGCAGGCCCGGCTGCTCGAGCAGGGTGGCCACCAGGTGGGCGGCGCCCTCGTAGAAGTCGGTGGCGAAGTAGGCCGATGCGCCGAGGTCGGCCAACGGCGCGCGGGAGTAGGCGCTCACTCGCTCGCCGGCGGTCAGCTCGTCGGCGGGCTCGTCGAAGCCCTCGCCGGCACCGGGCGCGTAGCAGGCGTTCGAGTAGATCATCACCCAGCCCGGTGCCGGACGGGCGTGCTCGGCGATCCATGTCTCCCCGTAGTAGGCCAGCGTCTGGTCCTTCCATGAATCCGAGTGATCGCCGCGCGCACCGGGTCCGTTCAATCCCCAGCCGTTCGTGGTGGCAGGGTTCGGGTTGGCGCTGTACGGGTTCGGCGAGCCGACACCGTGGCCGAGGTAGACGACGATGCTGGCACCCTCGACGGCGGCGATGACGTTATCGGCGGTCGCCTCGGGCGAGTAAGCGCGGGCGACCGTGGCGCCCCGCGTCTCGGCGGCCAGCGCGGCGGCCTCGGCGAGCTCGATGTACACCGGCGTGAGCTCCTCGCCGACCGGCCCGACGATGACCGCCACCTTGAGCGGGTCGCTGGCGGCCGCCGGCGCGGCGAAGCCGAGGCTGGCGAGGATCGCCGCCAGGAGGATGGCGAGGGTCACGAAGCGGCGCACGGGCGTCCCTCAGGGCACTTGGGCATTCGTACCGGGCAGGTTCCTCTAGCATCGCATCAGCGATCAAGTGGCGGCAAGCCGTCGGTGCGCCTGCGCACCGCGGAAGGTCAGGCCTCGGCGGTTTCGAGCGCTCCGGGGGACCGGGCCGGTACGGCGGCGGGTCCGCGCTCGAGCGCCTCGAAGATCACGTCCGCCCACAGGCCGTACCCGACGGCCGACGGATGGAATCGGTCGCTCGACAGGAACGTCGTGCCGCGTCCGATGCGCGGAGGCACCTCCGCCGCAAGGTCCGCGTAGGCCGCATCCGCGCGGGTTGCCTCCGAGCGACTGATCGGGCGCAGGATACGGGCGTACAGGTCTGCGAGCGTGATCAGCGGCTCGATGGCCCGCAGCGCGCCCCGGAAGCGCGGAATGCCGGCCAGGACGATCCGTGCGGTGGGGGCTGCCGCCCGGATGCCCTGGAGGCAGGCTCGGAGGTCCGTGCGATAGCGGTGCGGCGCCGTCTGGTGCGTGGCGTCGTTCGAGCCGATGATGACGGCGACGAACTCGGCGCGCGGCAGGAACGGCGCGGCCTCGGCGGGTCGCAGCGGTTCGAGCGCCCGCGGCAGTTGGCCGCGCGCGAGGTCGGCGACCCGGGCCCCGGCCCACCCGTAGCTCACCACGTGGATCGGTCGCCCCTCGCGGTCGGCCAGCCGCTGGGCGAGCTGGTACGGGAGTGACGCTTCGGCCCGATCGACCCCGACGCCGGCCGCCGTCGAGTCGCCGAGCACGGCAAGCCGATATGGGGCATCGTTCGTCGCGCCATCGCGAGGCCGCACGACGTGGTTCACGTAGAACCCCGGGTGGCCCGGCAGGAACTCCATGCGCCGCAGCCGCATGAGCTGGACGGCGACGATGCCGGCGAACGTGCCGGCCGCGGCGCCGAGCAGGCGCGCGAGCCGGGTGAGCCATCGATCCATGTCGTGACGGTAGCGCCCGCGCGCGGTTGACGCCAACCGCACAATCAGCCGCGTGCCACACGCGCCACTCATCATCGTCAATCCCACGGCCGGTGGCGGACGTGCCGGACGGCTCGTCGGCTGGCTGCGGGAGCGGCTCGAGCGGCGGCGAGACGCGCGCCTCGAGATCACCACGCGCGCCGGCGACGCCGAGCTGCTGGCGGCGAACGCGGCTCAGACCGGGCACGATCGGGTCGTCGCCGTCGGCGGCGACGGAACGGTGCAGGAGGTCGCCAACGGGCTGGCGGGCGCGGCGCGAACCACCGTCAGCCTGGGGATCGTGCCGATGGGCAGTGGCAACGACCTCGCCCGGAGCATGGGGCTGCCGCGCGATCCGGCCGCGGCCTGGACGATTGCCATGGGCGCTGGCACGTGGGTGATCGACCTCTTGCTGGCAACCGACGGCGACGGCCACAGCCGATGGTTCGGATCCGCGGGCGGCATCGGCTTCGACGCCCAGGTGGCGTCCGCCATGGCCAGGCGCAATGGCTGGCAGCGGGGCCAGGCGGGGTACCTGCTCACGACCCTGGTCGAGCTGCGACGCTTCGTGAACCGGCCGGTCGAGCTGACGGTCGATGGGACCACGGCCAGCCGCCAGGTGCTGTTCATCGCGCTCGCCAACGGCGAGTACTACGGTGGCGGCATGCGTATCGCACCGGGTGCCTCGCTCGACGACGGGCAGCTCGACCTGTGCGTCGTCGGCGACGTGTCACGGATCACCGCGTTGCGCCAGCTGGCGAATCTCTATCGCGGGACGCACGTTGCGCACCCCAAGGTCGACATGCTCCGAGGCCGCTCCGTGTCGATCGACGGCGATCGCGCAACGCTCGTCCACCTCGACGGCGAGCCCTTCGGCCATCTACCGCTGCGGGTCGACCTCCATCCGGCGCGGCTGCTCGTGGCCGCCCCACTGCGGTAGCCTGTGGCCATGGCGACGGAACGCCCACCCGGCCCGTCGGTCGGCGCGGCGCTGCTGGGTACGAGGGGCCGCATCGGGACGGTGGATGCCGTCTTCGCCGATTATCTGCTCGTCCGGACCAGCGGGCTCATGCCGGTCGACCTGTACGTGCCGCGGGAGGACGTGGCGGATGACGGTGGCCGCCTGCGGGTCGACTGCGATGGATCCGAGGCATACGCGCGCTGGCACCGACCCCTCAAGCGGGCACCGCACGCGGACCGATGACCGCCTTCGAGTCCGCCCAGCTGGAAATGATCCGATCCGCACGCACAGTGCGCATCCGGACCTCACCGGGGGGCGGCCGTCAGCCGCACGAGGCGACCATCTGGATCGTCGTCGACGACGCCGGTCGCGTGCTGGTTCGCTCGGTCCGCGGCGCGCACGGCCGTTGGTACCGTGAGCTGCGCGCACGGCCGGCTGGCACGCTCCTAGTGGACGGCGCGGGGATCCCGGTCAGCGCGGAGCCTGTGACCGACGAGGGCCGGATCGACGCCTGCAGCACGGCGCTCCGCCGCAAATACGCGGGCGCCCGGGGATCCCTGGCGAGCATGCTCGCCGCGGACACGCTCGACGCCACCATCGAGCTGCGACCCGCCACGGGCGAATAGCATCGGTCTTGCAGTACCCTGAGGCTGCCATGCATGACGCCGATACGATCCAGCCGCTGAACGGTCGCCCGCCGTATGCGCCGGGCGACGCCGATGCCTTCTACGCGCACGTCGGCACCGGGGGAAAGGTCGAGGCCGATGCCTGGATGCCCGATGACTACCGCGCCGCCGTCCTGAAGTTCGTCGAGATGCATGCCAACTCGGAGCTCATGGGCGTGCTTCCCGAACGCGACTGGATCATGCGCGCGCCCACCCTTCGCCGGAAGCTCGCCCTCACGTCGAAGATCCAGGACGAGGTCGGTCACGCGCAGCTGCTCTACCGCGTCGCCGAGGACCTCGGCAAGCCGCGACCCTCGATGCTCCAGGACCTCCTGGACGGCAAGACGAAGTTCCACAACGTCTTCCACTATCCGACGCGATCGTGGGCCGACGTCGGGATCATCGCCTGGCTCGTCGACGCCGCCGCCATCGTCTCCCAGCAGGCGCTGCGCGATTCCTCGTACGCCCCGTACGCGCGCACGATGAAGAAGATCTGCTGGGAGGAGTCCGTGCACATCATGCACGGCCGAGACGTCGTGCTGACGCTCATGAACGGGACCGATGCCCAGCGCGCCATGGTCCAGGAGGCGCTCGACCGATGGTGGGGCCCGCTCATGCAGATGCACGGCCCGCCGACCGATCCGGCGAAGGACAAGGACCTCCACTGGGGCATCAAGGCCAAGAACAACGAGCAGCTGCGCCAGGAGTTTCTCTCGATCTACGTGCCCCGTATCCGAGAGCTCGGCCTGCGGATCCCCGACCCGAACCTCCGATACGACGAGGAGACCGGCCGCTGGCAATACACCGAACCCGACTGGGCCGAGCTCAAGTCCGTGGTCACGGGTCATGGTCCAGCCTCGCAGTCGCGCCTCGACTTCCGCCGCGTCAACTTCGCGGACACCCAGTGGGTGCGGGACGCGATCCTGGGGACCGCGGCCGCGGCCTGAGCGTCGCTCGCGGGGAATTGCCACCTGGCCCTTTCGGCGCCGTCCGATGCCTCTGACCGGGCGAGGGCGACTCGAACAGGTCAGTTCGCGCGGCGTGGAGTTGCCATCTGACGCCGCCCGGAGTTGCCATCTGACGCCCCAGGCGTCGCTAGGCGGCCCAAGGCATGGCGAAGACATAGATTCCCGCAGATTCAGAAGGCGAGCGGTGGGCATCGGCTCGCCTAACGACGCTCCCAGCGGAGGCTGGCAACTCGGCTCGCCTAACGACGCTCCCAGCGCAGCCTGGCAACTCGGCTCGCCTAGCGACGCTCACAGCGCAGCCTGGGCAAATCGGCGAGTGAGCGGGCGAGTCGCTCCGCACAAGTCGGCGCCGGAGTTGCCATCTGACGCCCCTGGCGTCGTTATGCGGCCGAAGGCATGGCGAAGACATAGATTCACACATATTCAGAAGGCGAGCGGCGGGCATCGGCTCGCCGAACGGCGCTCACAGCGCAGCCTGGACATATCGGCGAGCGGGCGGCGGTCACCCCTCCAGTCCGGCGCGCCGATGGCGCCGGATCGCACCCCGCAGTAGGCTGGTGCCATGGCTGTCGAGCGAGCGGAGCGCATCTGGGAGGTCTTCCGCCAGGAGGACGAGGGTGACCCGATGATCCACGCCGGGAACGTGAACGCGCCCGACGAGGAGCTCGCGATGCACTACGCGCGCGAGTTCTACGGCCGGCGCGGCGAGTCCCAGCGGCTGTGGATCGTCGCCCGCGATGCGATCACGGAGCTCGACGACGTCGACCTGCTCAAGCCGCCTTTCGATCGCTCGCACAAGAAGCCCGGCGGGTACATCATCAAGCACAAGCTCGAGGCCGCGAAGCGACGTGCCGTGGACGCGACCGAGTGACCGCCGTTGCCCCCGACCTCGATGTCGCCACCCGCGAGGCACTCGCGGAGCTGCTCCTGAGCGTCGCCGACGACGAGTTCATCATCGGCTTCTGGGACTCGGAGTGGACCGGCATCGCGCCGATGCTCGAGGAGGACGTGGCCACCAGCTCGATCGCCCAGGACGAGATCGGCCACGCCCGGGCCCTCTACGAGCTCCTCGGTGAGCTGACCGGACAGGACCCGGATCGGATCGCCTACGGCCGCCAGCCGGATGCATTTCGACACGCTGCCCTGCTGAACCACGCTCGAGGCGACTGGGCGTTCAGCGCCGCGCGTCGCTACCTGTACGAGACCGCCGATGCCGTGCGCCTCGCCGCACTCGCCCGATCCAGCTACGAGCCGCTCGCCCTGCTGACCGGCAAGATGCGGCGCGAGGAGACGTACCACCTGCTGCACGCCGAGGCGTGGCTGCGCCGCCTGGCCGATGGCGCGCCCGATCGCCTGGCCGATGCCATCACCAGTCTCTGGCCAGATGCGCAGGAGGTCTTCGCCCCCCTTGCCGCCGAGGAATCGCTGGTCCGTGCCGGTCTGCTGCCGGAGCCGATGGCGAACCTCCACGCGACGTGGCAGGCGCGCGTGCGGCCGGAGCTCGAGCCGATCACGGGCGCGCTTCCCGCGGATGCACCCACCCGCGACGGTCGAGAACGGCGAACCGATGCATTCCGCTGGCTCCACGCCGAGTTCACGTCGGTGTCCGGCTCGGAGGACGGTGCTACGTGGTGAATGCCACCGCCGCCGATCCGCGCGCGCGGCGCATCTGGGACGAGCTGGCCACGATCTCCGACCCCGAGATCCCGGCCATCAGCGTCGTCGACCTCGGTGTCATCGGCTCCGTGCACGTCGACGAGGCCCGAGTGCGGGTCGAGCTGCTTCCGACCTTCGTCGGCTGTCCCGCCATCGGCGTGATGCAGGAGCGGATCACGGCACGCGTGTCCGAACTCAAGCTCGCGCCGGCGGTCGAGGTGGTCGTGACCTTCGACCCGCCGTGGACGAGCGACCGGATCAGCGCCGAAGGGCGTGAGAGGCTCCGGCTGAGTGGCTTTGCGCCACCGCAGCGGATGCCGGCCGGGCCGGCCCTCGGACAGCTCGAAGAGCTCGCCGTCCTGCCGGTCGCCGCGTGCCCGTACTGCGGGTCCCGGAACACGACCCTCGATAACGCATTCGGCCCGACGCTGTGCCGCGCGATCTACCACTGCGGCGACTGCCGCCAGCCGTTCGAACAGTTCAAGCAGGTCTGACCGGGGTCGAGCCCGCCGGCTGGCCCGCGGATTGCACGGCGGTGCGGCATGCGAGATCGCGACGACCCACAGGGACCGGGCCAGGGCCCGCTCGACCGGCCGGAACGTGACGCCGGCGACCCGATCGGCGACGACGCCTATCCGGGTGGCTCGGGGCTGCAGCCGCCGACCGGCGACATGGACGATCCCGTGCCCGAGACGGGGATGCCCGGCGAGCCGGAGCAGGCGCCCGACCAGCTGGAGCGGGAAGAGGACCTCGACCCGGAGGACACGCCGGAGCCATAGGTCTCCGGCCGGTCTCGCCGCGCGGCCGTCTCACCGCGGTCGTGCGTTCCCCGCGGCTTGCGGCTGCGGCACGTATCTGCGGACCTGGACCCGTCAGCGCCCCGAACTCAGTCACGGCGTGATGTTGAGGCAAGCCGCGCACGAGCAAGGCACCGATCCTGGGAGATAGGTGCGTCCCAGGCAAGCGTCGCGCGGACGACGCGGACCGCCGCGTCTCAGCCGCGGTTCTCACTCTTTCGCTGCCGGGCGCCGGGACCGCGCGTCATGCGTCGGGTCAGCGAAGGCGCTACCCTTCGGCCCATGACGATCGACGCTGACGAGACGCACGCGGACGCGAGCGCGGCGCTCGCATCGGGCCAGGAGAGCCATCTCGCCGCCATGCGGCACTCCGCGGCGCACATGATGGCCGCCGCGGTGCTCGAGCTGTTCCCGGACGCCAGGCTCGGGGTCGGCCCGGCCATCAAGGACGGCTTCTACTACGATTTCGACCTGCCACGCCCGCTCACGCCCGCCGACCTCGAGCAGATCGAGTCGAAGATGCGCGAGCAGCAGGCCGCAGACCTCGCGTTCGAGCACTCGCAGGACCTGCCGCGAGCCGATGCCGTCACGCTTCTCGAGGAGCGTGGGCAGCCGTTCAAGGTCGAGATCGTCAACGACCTTCCCGAGGCGGAGGGGCCGACCGTCAGCTTCTACCGCCATGGGGGCTTCGAGGATCTCTGCCGCGGCGGCCACATCGGCTCCACCCGGGAGCTTGGCGCATTCAAGCTGCTCAATACCGCCGGGGCCTACTGGCGCGGCGACGAGACGCGCCCGATGCTCCAGCGCATCTACGGCACCGCCTGGGACAGCCAGGAGGAGCTGGACCAGCACCTCTGGCGGCTCGAGGAGGCGAAGAAGCGCGATCATCGCAAGCTCGGTCGCGAGCTCGACCTGTTCACGTTCCACCCGGAGTCGCCGGCCGCTCCCTTCCTCCATCCGCGTGGCATGGCGATCTGGCGCGCCCTCGAGGACTGGTCGCGCGAGGTTCGCCGCGAGGCCGGCTTCTCCGAGGTGCGCACCCCGAGCCTCGTCCGCAAGGAGCTCTGGGAGACCTCGGGCCACTGGGGAAACTACCAGGACAACATGTTCGTGCTCGACGACTACGACCATGTCTCGGGCCTGAAGCCGATGAACTGCCCGGAGGAGATCCTCGTCTACAAGACGCGGATGCACTCGTACCGGGAGCTGCCGATCCGCTTCGCCGACTACTCGGTCCTGTTCCGCAAGGAGCGCACCGGCGTCCTGGCCGGCATGTTTCGCGTGCGCCAGCTCACTCAGGACGACTCCCACGTCTTCTGCCGCGACGACCAGGTCGACGACGAGATCCGCCTGGCGCTGTCGCTCGTCCGGAAGCAGTACGCCCCGTTCGGCTTCGAGCCGAGCGCGAAGCTCGCCACCCGCCCGGAGAAGCGGCTCGGATCCGACGAGTTCTGGGAGCGTGCCGAGGCGCGCCTGCGCGATCGCCTCGAGGAGGACGGGATGGCCTACGCGCTCGACGAGGGTGGCGGCGCCTTCTACGCGCCGAAGATCGACATCTTCATCGAGGACGCACTCGGCCGGGAGTGGCAGATGGCCACCATCCAGGCCGACTACCAGCTGCCACAGCGCTTCGACCTCGAGTATCGGGCCGCCGACGGCGGGTTCGAGCGCCCGGTCGTGATCCACTACGCCATCTACGGTAGCTTCGAGCGATTCATGGGCATCATCACCGAGCACTACGGGGGCGCCTTCCCGCTCTGGCTGGCGCCGGTGCAGGTCATGGTCGTGCCGATCGCCGATCGCCATCTCGACTACGCGGAGGAGGTTCGCGCGAAGCTCGTCGACGCGGGCATCCGGGCGGAGGTCGATGGCCGTTCGGAGCGGATGCAGGCCAAGCTGCGCGAGGCGCAGGACCAGAAGATGCCGGTCATGCTCGTGCTGGGGGACCGCGATGCCGAGGCGGGTGCCGTCTCGCCGCGCCTGCGCACCGGCGAGTCCTCGCAGGGGGTTCCAGTCCACGAGTTCATCACCGACCTGCGCGCACGAATCGACGCGCGTGAGCTGTGGCCCTATGCCGAGGACGACGGATCGCCGGCGTGACACGCCGTACGCTGTGAGGTCAGCCCGATGAGGAAAATGCGCGCCATCGGCCAGCTCGCCCTGCGGACGACCGATCCATCCCGCGTGGCCGAGTTCTACGAGTCGGCCTTCGGATTTCGTCGGAAGGCGGCGGACGACGGCGGCGTCGACCTCGAGCTCGGGGGTTTCGAGCTGAGCTTCCGCCGTGGCGACACGCCCACGCGGGACGGCATGCAGATCGGCTTCAAGGTCGACACGGCCGCCGAGGTCGATGGCTGGGCGCAGGATCTCGGGAGGCGCGGGTTCGCGCTCGTGGGGCCGCCCTCGGGCGATCGTTGGGAAGGCACCCGGAGCTTTCGCATCTCGGACCCGGATGGGCGCCAGGTCGCGGTCTTCTTCGACTACCCGCGCTGA